>ENA-OWPA01002153-OWPA01002153.1-bioreactor-metagenome-genome-assembly--contig:-NODE-2153-length-10483-cov-2.619354_pt1 | contig 10483 bp, 8 predicted proteins | sample MGYA00238139_ERZ651803 | MGnify/ENA primary metagenome ERZ651803 (study PRJEB26909, sample SAMN07631231) | bioreactor metagenome | isolation source: Switchgrass digestor | place: USA: Dartmouth...
TGCCTTAGGATATCTTTGGAACTGTATTTAAAGAGACTTATCGTAGGCGGACTGGAGCGCGTATACGAAATAGGCAGGGTATTCCGCAACGAAGGCTTGTCCGTAAAACATAATCCCGAATTTACACTCCTTGAGTTATATCAGGCCTATACCGATTATTACGGCATGATGGATCTTGTTGAGGATCTGTTCCGTACCGTAACAAAGAAAGTACTGGGTACCACCACGATAACTTACGGTGATGATGTAATAGATCTGTCAAAGCCTTTTGAGAGGCTGACCATGGTTGATGCCATTAAGAAATATACGGGCATTGATTTTAACGAGATAAAAGATGAAGCATCGGCCAAAGCTTTGGCAAAAGAGCATAATATAGAATTTGAGGACAGGCATAAACGGGGCGACATAATAAATCTGTTCTTCGAAAAGTATGTGGAAGAAAATCTTGTACAGCCCACGTTTATTATGGATCATCCGGTGGAGATTTCGCCTTTGGCCAGCAGAAAGCCGGATAATCCCGATTTTACCGAACGCTTTGAGCTGTTTATCACAAGGCGAGAAATGGCCAATGCATTCTCTGAGCTTAACGATCCTATCGACCAAAGGAAGAGATTTGAAGCTCAGGAAGCCCTTCGGGCAGCAGGAGACGAGGAAGCCAATGAGATGGACGAGGATTTCCTTACCGCGCTGGAATACGGAATGCCTCCGACAGGCGGTATAGGAATAGGAATTGACCGTCTTGTCATGCTGCTGACAAATTCCTCGGCTATAAGGGATGTATTGCTGTTCCCGACGATGAAGAGGTTGGATTAATGCCTGATTTATGCGGGTTTTTAGAAAACGAAAACTAAACTTTACGACCAAATTTAATAATGATAATAAAGTTCTCATGTAAGGGAGAGACTTCGTAAAGAAGTTCTCTCCCTTCGGCTTTGTTTTATGCTTGATACATACCTTAAGGTGTAATTTATTTGAACTTACTATAACTGAAAAAAGAGAGTCATATCGGTATAATTACCTGTTATTGAAAATAATGGTAAATAAGAATATAATATTAATAACCATTACACAATGTTGAAGTTAAATCATGGTTAATAACAAAAGAAGCTGTTTAAAAATTGATCTGCATTTTTTATTATAGTATTTAGGAGGCATTACAATGAAATTAACATGGTTTGGACATGCATGTTTTCGATTGGATAATAACGGGTATACGGTTGTTTTTGATCCGTATAAGAAGGGAACGGTGCCGGGTGTTTCCCTTCCTCGGATAGAGGCGGATATGGTACTGTGCAGCCATGAACATGCAGACCATAACGCTGTGTCAGAAGTAATCATGAGAAAAGGAGGCGTGTCTCCTTATAAAGTTACAAAAATTGCAACCTATCATGACAATCAGCAGGGAAAATTGAGAGGGAAGAATATAATACATCTTCTTGATGACGGAACTTTTCGCATTGCCCATATGGGCGATTTGGGATGTCTGTTAAATGAAGAACAGGCAGAACTGCTAAGCAATTTGGATGTCTGCATGATTCCTGTCGGAGGTTATTATACGATAGATGCAAAACAGGCAAAAGAGATCGTAAGACAGATTAAGCCAAAAGTTTTAGTACCAATGCACTATCGTGGAGAATCCTTCGGGTTTGACGTTTTAGAACCGGTGGATGTTTATGCTGCTCTCTGTGACGATATTATAATCTATGATCGCAATGAATTAATGCTCTCAAAAGAAATGCTGCCACAAACGGCAATATTGTCAGTAAAAATTAGAGCATAAAAAACCCCACAAAGGAGTTGGTAGACGGCAACTGGCTTGATTAAATTACTTACCATTATTAATAAAGGAGGTGAAAAAAGTGAAGTTTACGACGGGTAAAATATGGTACTATTGAGGTTTGTTGGCTATCGCATTTTTATTGTTTATTACAATTATTTTAATGATAATTTATAAGCACAATAAGAAAGAGCTTTTGAAACGTATTAATAATCAATTTTAGCATATTATTTGAAACTTTTTAAATAATTAATTAATATGAATTTCTGGAATATTCAAAAGATAAGGAGGATATTTTAATGAAAAAAATTATAAGGTTTATTATATTTAATTTATTTATATTGATTGGTTTCGGTTTTTTTGGTGGCAGGGCTTATGCTGTGGGTTTTGATAATGATTCTGATGGTCTTACTTCTGGTGACACTTATTTTGATGAGCGTTTTGTTTATTATTATGATGAAGATGTATTTTTAATTTCCGGTGATGAGAAATATAAAACAACTGAGATTTCTTCTGTTAAATTAGCAGGTAAGACTATCGACAGTAAATATATCAAAAATGAAGACGATTGTATAATGATTTCAAAAGAAGCATTTAGCAAATTGTCAGCAGGATCATATGAAATGGATGTTGTTTACAATAATAATGATGTTTATCGGGTTCAGGTAATATTGATAAAAACACCAGAAAAACGTGCAAGTAATAGAGAAAGTAAATTTCTGGGAACTTTCTTTTACGATGCAAAAAATTATCCGGATTATTATGAATTTAAATTGGATGCAAAAGGATATAGTTCATATTATTTGATGTCAATATCGAATGGATGGACGTCTTTAAAAGAGTATACCTATGATGGTAAAACTTTGAGAATTTATTCAAAAGAGTATGGCGGCAAAATATCTGGTTATTTTGAATTAAATTGTGATTTTAACGCAGATGATAGTGTTACTTATTCTTTCTATGTAATTGAGAAGTCTCAAAAACATCCGAACGCAGAAATAGTAGTTTATTCGGAAAAAACCGTATACGTTGGAAATAAATATCAGCTGCTTTCAGGTGCATCAAAATTAAAATCTATAAATACATCATATATAACCACCGATTCATCTATTGCGACAATATCAGATAAAGGGCTGGTGACAGTTCTTAAAGAAGGCAAGGTTTACATTTCAGCATTTATTTATTTTAAGGATCGATGGATTGAACATAAAATACTGCTTACGGCAAAAAAAGGAACTACAAAAAATAAAACCTTTACTCTATCAAAATTAACTATGGAAGACAATATACCTACAATAAGCATGAGCAAGGATTTAAGTGTAGGTAAGAAGATGCAAATCTTTAAAGATTCTTATGGAATGAAGAACACTATCAGTGATAAGAATGTTGTAAGTGTAAATAAAAACGGTTATATAGTAGGAAAAAGCAAGGGAAAAGCAACGGTAACAACTCTTGTTAATCCGGAGACAATAGATTATGAGACATATGAGTATAAGAAAATTAAGTTAGCAAAATTTGTATTTAACATAACAATAGAATAGCTTATGCAAAAAACACATAGACGGACTGATATCGTCCTTGTTCCGGTTTAATATAAAGGACATTTATTGTTAGCATAGCTGAAAAGAAAAAACGTTTGAATACAAGCTAATTGATCACAGAAATTAAGATTGCCTTTCATGTTTATCTGCACATATAAGAATGTTGCTTATATGGACATAAATACGGAGTTAATATACTTACGATATTAAAATATTGTGTTTTGGGCATAAAAATACCTTCCAAGTAGATTTAAATATTTGGTTCTAAACTTTAGATTGGGATAAGATAAAAATAAAAAATAGTAGGCATAGGTTAACATTTTTATGTATAATAAGTTCACCACTAAACTTTATACGAAAGGATGTTACCTATGCCTAATAATGATTTTACATCAAAACTTCTCGATTTGGAAGATGCCATTATTGGCTTTTTAGGATCATTGTTGATATTATTATGGGCATGACTTTCTGTAATGAGCTGCTCTTATTCTTATTACATAATTACAGGTATAGTCAGGCTATTTCATAAAAAGAAGTTACTCTGCTGTTATATACAACCCGCTGGACAAATCCAGTTTAGCGGGTTTATTGGTACGGGCATATGTCTTTTTGTCTGTTAAGATAATATCAATATACATATTGAGAATCAAGATTGGTTATTGAAACATCTAAATAGAAATTTTGATTTTGCTTATTTGATAACTTATAAGCCTTGTATTTTTTTGTCTTTCCTGTCGTAATATCTGCCACATAAATCAGGTTATCCGAACTAAAGGTGGTATATGCAACGGTATAGTTATAGATGGCAACATTATGAATATCGGTTAAGGTCAGTGTCTTCAGCACTGTATTATTGGGCGCATCATATATACTGAACTTTAATTTTTTTGTTCTGTCTTCATCCCAATATCTGTAAAGCAATATCTTGTCATCAGGCATAAACTTATAATTCGAGACCTGGGTGACAATTTCCTGGGAGGAGCAGTCAATTGCTACCCGCATAAGGTTAAATCCGTCATAATAACTTTTTTGATTATAGCCCAGATTGCGGTAGTAAATATAATCTCCAATAATATGCATATCCGCCAGTTCATGGAAGCTGCTGAATTTGTCTGCAACCATGCTGACACTTAACAGTTCAAGTTCGGTGCCGTCCGGCCTGACTCTGGCCGGATAACCAAGATCATAACGGGCTATATATCCATATGACCATATAAAATAAACCCAGCCATCTTTGTATATTGAATTTGCCACATTAATTAAGGAGTTAGGATGCCACCTAAAGCCATCAATATCAATACTTGTATTAGCGGTTGCATTAATTGAATCACCGGAGCGGATATAGGAACATTGATGCGTATTAACATCCATAAAGGCCAGACATCCGTTGTTGATAAAATAAAAACCGTTATCGGCGTTTTGAAGATATCTCATTGTACGCCCCTGGGATATTATTTTAATTTCTTTGGTTTTCTTATTTTGCTCTATCAGACATTGGTATGAATAGCTGTTTTTAACGTCAAGAGCTTCTTCGGTTGGCAGACTCTCATCGATGTATAGACTGCCGCGATTATTTTCCCTGAAGCTTATAAGCCTGTACTCAAAGTCACCTGAGCTGTACCATTTTTTATTGTATATAATTTTGCCATATTTGTTCAAACCGAGCTTAAAATCGGGGTTAATCAGGGTTAAATAATTGTATGCATCAAGTTTATCCATATAGACAGCCTTATCCGATATCACAATCAGTTGATCGAAATACGTTACCTTTTTACCGATAAGATCCATCATGTCCTCAAGCGGAAGGTACAGGACTTTGTTGATTTTAGCCGGGGCAGTTTTAAAAGTGTAATATTTTCCGCCATCTTTAAATGTTTTTTTGCCTATTGTAATGTTTATTGTTTTTTTCTTAACCGTTACAGTATAGGTATTATTTGGCTGACTTTTGCTGGCTGCTTCAAATGCATTTTCCAGAAATTGAATTGGTATCATGATTGTTCCGTCTTTTTTTATCGGAGTTATTTCCTTTGTATCACAGATTGCTTTTAAGATGCCATCAGCACTGTAGTTGCTGCAACCTACACTAAGCAGTATGGATTCGCTTAAACTGCTTTTTTTACCGGCTTTAATGGGATTATTCCATGTAAACAATTCACATTTAACAGAGTTGTTGCCATATTGCTTTTCTTTGCCACCGATCAGCAGAATATTTCCGTTTTCAAGAAGTACCATGGCAGGTGTGGCATAGTAATATTTGTGTGAAGGACCTTTGGACCATTTGTCGGTACAGGGATCATAAATATCAACCGTTTGAGGGTAATAAAAACCTTTATCTGTAATAAAATAAACACCGCCTGCAACAAAAACCCTGCCGTCCTTTAGGGTTACGGCACCCGCATTGCATCTGCTTTCATTCATCTGTGATGTTGCTATCCATATGTTACGTTTTGGATCATAAATCGCGGAGTCATCTTCTGCCGGTAATTCAATCGCCTTTCTGCCGCCGATTATCATAAACTTACCGTCTGAAAGAGTGACACCGGTTGCATCATTTCTTTCTGCAGGCATGACGGATGTAATGGAGTATTCACCTGAACTATGGCTATATAAAAGACCTGCGGAGGAAGTAGCCAGAAGCATATCTCCCCGGCTGTTTGTAAGGTTTATGCCACCATTGATATCTATTTCCTGAGTTCGTATCCAAACATTCCTGTCAACGTCATACTTGTATTCGTAACTGAAATAGTCAATATATCTAAAAATAGCCATGGTCAACGGTAAAAGCACAGCCATCGTTTCCGGGCAACGTTATATTGGATATGAGCAGACCCTAAAAGAGGCAGGAATAGAAGTTGTACCGGATTACGTTACGAACGGCAATTTTGAGGAAGAGGAAGCTTACCGGGCTACAACGGAACTATTAAAGAAACATCCGGAAGTGACCGGAATATTTTGCGCCAGCGACGTCATGGCTATTGGTGCCATAAAGGCTGCGGAGCAGTTAGGCAGGAAAGTGCCGGAGGATCTTTCTGTTGTTGGATTTGATGATATTCCGGTAGCAAAGTATGTTCATGGAGGCATTACGACGATATCTCAGTCGCCGTACATGATGGGGAAGCTTGGCGGGGAAGCATTGGTAAACATGATAGAAACACAAACATTTATACCGCATATTGAGCTTCAGTATGAATTCATAGTACGCTCAACGACTGCTGCCTGCAGGACAGTTTAGAATTTATATGCTTTTATTATTATTGAAAATGTTATTTGTACAATCTGTATAAAATGATATGCGATATATGTAGAAAATTTTGATTTTTAATTCAATGGCCGGTTATTCCCTATCGAGGTTGGATTATCCCGGAAGAGATAAGATCTATTATGCCCTTCTAGCGATTATGATGGTCCCGGGACAGGTGCTTTTAATACTTAATTATTTGATTGTTCAAAAATTTCACATGTTGGACCGGTTTAGCGCACTGATTATACCTGCTGCGACCAATATCGGACATATATTTATGATGAGACAGTTTTTTATTAATTTTCCCAAAGATATTGAAGAAGCAGCATGTATTGACGGGCTTGGAAGGTATGGAGTATTTTTCAAGGTTTGCTTACCTTTGGCAAGGCCTATAATAGCAACTCAGGCGGTATTCACTTTTATGGGATTCTGGAATGAATTCACAAAACCCATGTTATATATTAAGACAGAATCAAAATATACATTAACCTTAGGTTTGCAGACTTTTTCGTCCCGCGACGGAGGAACCATGTGGAATCAGGTTATGGCTGCCACATGTATTACCGTACTGCCAATTATACTGATTTATCTGATATTTAACAAGTTCTTCCTGGTTAGTGTTCGTATGGACGGAGAAAAATAGGAAAAACCGGTCGCTGTATGACACAATGTTATGCAGCGATTTTTTATAGACATTTAATAATGGATGAAGCTGAATAAGGGGGAGACAAGCTAATGAAATATAAGGCGATTATATTTGATCTTGACGGAGTCATCTGCCATACGGATCGTTATCATTATATGGCATGGAAAGAGCTGGCGGACAAAATAGGAGTGTATTTTGATGAGCGGATAAATAACCGTTTGCGTGGTATAAGCCGCATGGAGAGCCTGGAAATTATACTGGAGAGATGGGGAGGGGCTCCCTTATCCGAGGAAGAAAAGATCAGGCTTGCAGAGGAAAAGAATTCAATCTATCGGGAGCTTTTAAAGCAGATGTCACCGAAAGACTTAAGCCGGGAGGTGAAGGATACTCTGGACAGTTTAAGAGCGGAAGGATTAAAATTAGCCATCGGTTCATCCAGCAAGAATGCCAGATTTATTTTAGGACAGATAGGCCTTGGAGATTATTTTGATGCAATCTCGGATGGCAATAATATTACGCGGTCCAAGCCCTATCCGGATGTTTATCAGATGGCGGCCTTGTATCTGAATATCGACCCATCAAATTGTTTGGTGGTTGAGGATGCCAAAGCAGGGATTGATGCCGCTGCGGCAGCAGGAATGGACAGCGTGGCAATCGGCGATGCCTATGGTTATTCGGAGGCCACCTACAGCCTAAACAATTTTTCGGAACTGCTTCAGATATGCAAGGTGCATTGATTTAAACAGTAAAATAACAGTACTGTCGCTTAATATGATAAAATTCAGATACAATCTTTCACACCGGTACAACTTACATACCAGTACAAGCATAAAGGCTGAGATTTGAGTTGCCATATGGCGTATATATAAATGCCTGCTTTTGACAATGCAAATCGCAGCCTGTTTTTTACGTGGTATTCAATTACACTATAACAATAAATATCTGCATCACTATTATATCTGCTTTATCTTTTTAATTAAACGGCAGACTCATTTATATTATGATTGTACCCATGGTTTACCGTTTAAATGCTGAAAGAAAAACAGTCATGTAATAAAATTTGCATGATTTTATGTAAAAACATTGTAAAACCAGGAAATATATCGTAAAATTTTACTATGAAAACTAAGGCAACTAAAAGGAGAAGAGAAATGGTTGGAATTAAGGATATTGCAAAGCAGGCGGGGGTGTCGATATCCACTGTTTCCAATGTTTTAAACAATAAAAGTAATGTCGGAGAGGAAACCAGGGAACGGGTTCTTAGGATATGCAAGGAACTGAATTATTGCCCGAATCGGTCGGGGAAGGGACTTATATCGAAAAAACCAAATACTATTCTCTTTAATTTCAGTGACTTTGACCGGAGCTTTTACTTGAAAATTATCAACGGCATTAGTGATTATGTCAATGACAATGGGTTTGATTTGATTATTTGTACGGAAAAATCCTGTCAGAAATATATGAACAGCAGCCTGACCAGCGGAAGCATTATCCTGGATCGAAAGATGGAGGACGAGACCTTGCACCGGATAGCCAGCGAAAATTATCCGGTGGTTGTGTTGGATCGTATTATAAGCAATCCATGGATTAAAAGCGTTGTTGTTAATAATTATGATCCCATGTTTGAGATGATACAGGAAGTTATTAACCGCGGATACCGGCGCTTTGCCTTTGTTGGAGGGCCGGAGGATACGGCGGATAATAAAGAGCGCTATAAAGCCTTTCGGGATGCCCTTGCAGTAAATCATATTGAATTCCAGCAAAAATTCTATTTCTCAGGCAATTATCGGGAAAAGAGCGGCTATACGGCAGCAAAGATACTGATGTTAAGCAAGGAGCTGCCTGATTGTCTGGTTTGCGCCAATGATAATATGGCCATAGGAGCCATGAAGGCCTTTCGGGAAAACGGAATCCGGGTACCTCAGGATATTGCTGTTACCGGATTTGACAACTGCGATTTGGCAGAGGCCATGGGGCTTACGACTGTATCGATTCCCAACTATGAGCGGGGATTTATTGCTGCCAGATATTTGATCGAGAATATCCGTGGCCAGCGTGATGTGGAAACCTTTAAGATAGAGGCAAAAGTTATATTCCGCAATAGTGTAGGGAGAAAAGAAGCTTTTTGAAATGGTTGCTTTATTATTGTATAAAGTAACCGGCAAACAGTGGGACTAGTAAAATGTTAGTAAAATATAAAAATATTTTAGTAAAGTCATGTGAATGTCAACAATAAATGGTTGCTTCACATGACTATATTTTTATAAAATTTGTGCAATATTAATAAAAAATACTATAATAAAAATGGTTTATTACTGCAATGTTGACAATAATCATAAACTATAATATTATTTTAATATAACGTTTTTATAAAACAGTTATTTCATAAGGAGAGGATATTATGAAAACTAAAAAGATGATTGGAGTTTTACTGGCAGTTATTATGCTTCTAAGCCTTGCTTTTGCCGGGTGCAGCAGGGCAGATAAAAATACCGGGACAGGCAAAGTGGGAGATAATACTTCAACAGGTACTACATACGATAATAAAACGGAGAACGGTTCAAAGCAGAATGCTGCAAACAAAATAATTATCTTTCAGTCGAAGGTTGAAATTACAGATCAATTGGAGGCCTGTGCAGAAGCATATACGGCTGAGACCGGTGTTGAGGTGGAAGTATGGGGAACCACCGGGGATGATTATCTGCAGCAATTAAAGATTAAGCTGGGAAATAATCAAGGCCCTACGGTATTCTCCCTGGCTCCGGGTTCTGAATCGGAGGAACTGAAGAATTATCTTGCGGATTTAAGTGATCTGTCTTTTGTGAATGATATCGCGGAGAACATGGCAAACGTAATTGATGGCAAGATCGTTGGTATTCCTTATACTTTGGAAGGCTTTGGAATTGTATACAACAAGGATTTGATTGATGCTTCAAAGGTAACCGATTATGATTCCTTTGTTCAGATGCTTAAAGATCAGAAAGCAGAAGGAAGAATCGGCTTTAGTTTATCTCAGGAGAGCTATTTCCTTATCGGGCATATTTTGAATACGCCCTTTGCTTTACAGGAAGATCCGATAGGTTTCATCAACAAATTGATAGCAGGGGAAGTTACTTTGCAGGATACACCGGAATTTATTGAATTTGCAAAATTTATGGAAGCACTTGTTGCTTATTGTAAGAAGGAGGATTTTTAATATGTTGAAAAAAATAATAATAAAATATGAATTAATATGTATATCAGGCTTAGCAATTGGAGCAGGTAATTCTGGATTTGAA
>ENA-OWPA01002157-OWPA01002157.1-bioreactor-metagenome-genome-assembly--contig:-NODE-2157-length-10459-cov-15.486130_pt1 | contig 10459 bp, 6 predicted proteins | sample MGYA00238139_ERZ651803 | MGnify/ENA primary metagenome ERZ651803 (study PRJEB26909, sample SAMN07631231) | bioreactor metagenome | isolation source: Switchgrass digestor | place: USA: Dartmouth...
TTCTTCATCTTAACCAAATACATTCCTTGTCATCTCCTTTACCAAAGTTTGCAGGAAGCCGTACAAACGATCCCACATGATTATAATTATAAGGGCAATGATTGCCGCTATCATCATGAATACGACCGTAAGAATCAGGCTGGCCATATTTTCTCTTACCGTATAATCATGGATCGTCATGAAACCCACAAAGACGTTAACGACAGACCAAACGATTCCAATCCATAGGGTAACCGTAAGCAGGAAGGCTTCATTGTAGGTCAGTCCGTAGGAGGCAACCGTTACCACCGTCATGGAGACCATAACAGGAACAAGCCCGTAAGCCGGTGTCATGTAAACTTGCTTAAAATCGCCGTCCCCGTCCTTAATTGATGTTACCAGATAGTTGCAGATAACAAACAGACCGAGGATTGTGAAAAATCCCAGGACTATTGCATTGATGTCCATGTCCTCCACCGCTGTTTTCTGATAGATGAAGCCCTTGCCCGTTAAATATAGCATATATATTAGAAAGAAAAGGCCGTAGAGAATTGTAGCACCTATGACGGATCCGCTCTTTCCAACCCTGATATCATAGTAGCGGTCCAGCGGATGCTTCGGAATCCGAAAAGCATAGAAAACATCTTTCAGTACGGCGACATTGGAAACCCTATCGGCAATCTTTTTTCGAAGCCTTCGTATCTTACCTTTTTTATCAAAATATTTTATAAGAAAGGACGCAAGCCATATTGCCGCAATCACAGCAGCAATCCCGGGCAAATGATCCTGAAGCCAGCGGTTTCGCACTTCCCAGAAGGCTTGGGAATAGTAATCCCTGTCTCCGGATACCTTGAAATGTTCCATCGCATCCTCATACTTCTGGGCATGCAGGTATGCTTTTCCGACTCCGTTATGTGCAAGGACCGACATCTGATTCAGCCGCAAAACTTCATTCCACTGCTCCATCGCTTTCTCATAAAGCCCTTTCTCATACAGTCCAATCGCATTGTATACCATCAAGGCGTAGTCCGTAGGCTTAAAGGACTGAAGATAACCCTTATCTCCGTCCACGGTCCATATCGTACGGTTTCTGTCAACCGCTATCGCCGGAAGATTGGAGAAAAGGCCCGATACATCCAAATCCAAAACATAGGAACCGAACTCAAATATGAACTCACCCGCACCGGAATAAACCTCGACATAGCCGTCATGGGAACTGGTATAGATGATTCCGTGTTCATCAACATATACATCCGTCATGGAACCGTAACCTCCCCAGACAGGCTTCTTGAACATATTTCTGCCCGCTGTGTCATGCTTTTTTAAGCCATCCCGATTATCACCCATCGTTGTGGTATAAACGATACCGTTGTGGTCTATAAAAATATTGGAAAATGTCGGCGGAACCCGATCCACCAGGTTTTCAAGCTGCGCCCTGGTAAATATGGCATTCTGTATCGCCTGGATAAAAGAAAGCCTGGTCTTGTTCACCGTAAAGTAACCCAGAAATTCCCCGCCGTAAGACAGCTGGATAACACCTGCATAAACACCCTCCCCGATTATGTAGATATTTTCACCGTTATCCACCGCAACCTTGTGAGGCTCGTAGGGCGTATCCGAAAAGTTCGGGGAATCAGGCTTTCCGAAACTCTCCAGATAATTAAAATTCCTGTCGAAGCAGAATACCTTCTTCGCGCTGGGATCCGCTACATAGATGTCACCGGCTTTTGTAACATAGATTCCTCTGGGATTCGTCATTTTCTCATGGGTAAGGATTCCTGCAATTTTTCCGCTGCCGATTGAATATTTTACAACCCTGCCGTTGCCCGAATCGGCGATGTAGAGCATATTGTCATCATCGACGAACAAATCCGAAGGATTGTTTAGCCCAAGGTCTGTTATGGTCTGATCGGGCAGGTAAGCATCCTGAGTACGGGTAAGATTTCCCTTTTCATCCATGGTATAAGTATAGCTTGTTGCCTGGGAGGCATGGGCAGCGGTACCGGAACCGCATAGAACTAAGGCAGAGGCAAAGATCAGCGTTGCAGCCAAGGCAAGCCAAATCCTTTTGCCAGATATTGCTAGCCTGGCTTTCTTTTCTGCAATCCTGCGGGATAAATTCTTTTTCTGCTCACCCTCAGGCTTATAATAAAAATGTCTTTGTATGCTCATATCCTGCGCCTCCTATTTGATACCGGAATTGACCATGGTATTCATAACCTTGGACTGCATTATTATAAAAATAACAAGTTTCGGCAAAAACAATATTACGGTTGCCGCCGCGATCATTCCCGCAGCCGCTATAGCATTGTTTGTTGCTATGGAATTCAGATAGAAGGCAAGGGTCTTCAACGTCTCTTCAGTGATATAGTTATTCGATGCTTCCGTCGTATCCCATACGGTCTGGAATGTCAATACAACGCTGGTTGCGAGAGCCGGCCTTGTAAGGGGTATTATGATTCTTCGGATGATTTTTAAATCACTCGCTCCGTCCACAACCGCCGCCTCTATTAATGCATTTGGTATCTGATCTACGGTTTGCTTTACCAGAAACAGCCCGACAGGCATGGCTGCCAGGGGCAATACGTGAGCAAGCCAGGTATCCATGATTCCTATTTTCATAATTACTATAAATCTCGGAACTGCAACGGCAGTTGCTACAAACATCAGTGCCATCTGGTTAATCTGAAACAATGCTCCCTTAAGCCTGAACTTTTTCTTTGAGAAGGCATAGGCGGAACAGACGGTAATTACAAGATTTAACATAATCGTAAGAATCGCAACGATAATCGAATTCAGCAGATACCTGGTTATCGGAACTCCGGTAGTTCCGGAAAGCGCCAAAATATCCTTGAAATTTTTCAAAGTCGGGTTCCTGACAAAAATTTTGGGAGGGACCGCATAGATCTCACCGATCGGTTTTAAGGCTTGGTTTACGCTATATACTATCGGTATCATCATAAAGACAGCCAAAGGAACCAGGATAATATAAAACTTTATCTGCGATACGGAAAACCTCTTCGGATTGATCCTTGAGCCCTGAAATTTTGCCATAATCTAATCCTCCCTTTCTCCGAACAGTCTATGGGCAACCTTCGAAAACAGGGCAACGAATATCAGCAATACGACGGAAATCGCTGCCGCATAACCCATCTCGTACCGTATAAAACCGTAATCATCGATATGGTTGGTTATCAGGGATCCCGCATACTCCGGTGTCGGGTTGGATCCGGAAAGCTGGACTCCGATCCAGCCTGTATTGAACGCATTGACTATAGCCATTACGGCACCGAAGAGCATCTGTGGCTTCATAGACGGTATCGTTATATAGATAATCTCCTGGAAACGATTTTTGAGTCCGTCCACATAAGCCGCTTCATAGAGTTCCTCATCGATATTTAAAATACCTGAAATCATCGCCAGGAACCCAATCCCCATGGAAGACCACAGGGATACAAAGATCATGATATTCATAAGGTAATCCGGCGACAGCAAAAACTGTATCGGCTGATCGATGATATTAAGCTTCATTAACAGGTTGTTTAAAAGCCCCCGCTGATCTCCTGCGAAGATATTTCGAAAAACGACCGTCACGAATACATTTCCCATCATCGATGGAGTATAGATTGCCAGGGACAGAATGGTTCTGGGGATTTGCTGGATTTGCGCAAGCATCCATGCCAGAAGGAAGGACAGCACATATCCTCCGGGACCGACGATCAGGGCGTACTTGAATGTATTGGGGAGAATATTTTTTAGGAACACCTCATCCTGTGTGAACAGATTGATATAATTTAGAAGCCCTATGTATTTCGGCGGATTAATGACATCAAAATAGCAAAAGGACAATCCGATTGCCACAGCAGTCGGGATGGCAATAAAGACGGTGAACAGGATCCCATAGGGCAGCAAAAGGAAAAAAGTATTCATTCCGCCAAAAATGTTACTTCCCTTTTTCCTATGGGAACCGGATTTTCTTTTTATTTCGGCCATTCCTAATTCACCTCCCGTTTTGCGCTCTCAATCTGTTCCCGGACCCAATCAATGTCCCTGATCACATAAGGCACAATCAGATTCCCGTCCTTATCGCAGTAGCCGATCTCCTGCATCTTCTTGCGAATCTCCCTATTGATCGTGATAACCCGTTCGTCGATGGCAACCTGAGCGGATTCCCCGTCGTTTACCATATCGTTCCATATATCGGATATAGAACGTTCCACCAGGTACTGGCCGGGAGTTCTCGGAACATCCCGCAGCCACCTGAGCTGCTCTACTATGACTGCCTTATCCTTCTGCTCGATTGGCGAAGCAGCGACCGCTTCAAGATTCGAGGACAGCCACAGGTATTGTTTTCCGTATGTGGACTGCAAAGTATAGGCATATTCCACCTGGGTATCGTAATCGGTCCACCATTTCAGGAATTCCCAGGCTTCCTCTGCCTTTAGGGTATCCTTAAAAATAATGCCTCCCGTACCGTTGGAAATAAACCACCGTGATATGCTTCCGTCCTCCTGGACCGTACCGGGATAGGGAGCCAACGCCCACTGTCCTTCCAGTTCCGGAGCGGCGTTTTTAATCTGGGTATAGTCCGAGAGACTTACTATTCCAACCGGCAATACATTGTACCGGAACGAATTATAGAAAGAAATAACCTCCTTATCGAGGGCATAGGAAATAAACAGGTTACCTAAAGCCTGAAGCCCCTTTACGGCATTGGGCTGATCAATCGCCGTCCTCATCCCGTCATCCGTATAAATCTTGCCGTTATACTGGAATATGAGTGAGGATGTCTGGTAAAACCACTTATATCCGACTCCTGAGGATATATTATGGTAGAAATTCATTCCGTAGCGCTGCAGTACCGGCAGCATATCCACCACATCCTGCCAGGTATCCGGAGGAGAAAGCCCCAAACTCTCAAAAATGTCCGTCCTATAGATAATGGCATTAAAATCCGCCGTTTCAGGTATGGCATAGACTCCCTCATTGAATATGTAAGGAACGAAGGCTCCCGGAGCGAAACGGTCCGCCACGATCCAAAAATCTTTAAATTTGGTCAAATCATATAAGGCACCCCTGCTAGCCAGGTCAAAGGGCATATAGGATGATAATCCGAGGGCAATATCGGGAGTCTTCCCCGCCGCAGAAGCCATGGTAAGTTTATAAACATCCGGCATAATTGAAATCTTTACTTTGATCCCGGTCTTTGGCGTAAATTTCGTATCAGCCATCTTCTGCATCAGATCCACATGGGTAATCGCCCTGTTCACCCATACATTAAGAACGTCGGGATCCTTATCCATCCTGTACTTCTTAGATGTGAAGGTATAAAAAAGACCTTTTATGCCGTTTACTGCGGACTTTAAAAATGTTGCATTCGCTCTTGGAAGCTCTGTATCCCCATATACATATATCATATCCAGGGAAAAATCCTGGGTTAAAAGCCTGGAGGAAAAATTACTGATTGCCTGAAGCACCGAGTCATCCCTGCCAGTAAGTTCGGAACGATACAATGCAATCTCATCGGGATATTCTTTCATTTTATCTATATAAGCCAGAACCTTATCCAGATCGGACAGGATGGCCGAGTTAATTCCGTTGGGGGTATAATTCTGAAGGGAATACTGAATATACTTAATCAGTGTCTCATATGCTTCAAGATAATCGGGAATTTCAGGAATATATTTTGTCATCTTCCATGTCCGATCCTTATCCTCTTCCGCTCCCGTAATCTTTGTAATATCCAGCTCAAACTGCGTCACATGCTCCGAAATCAGCCTTGCATACCGCCAGGCCTCCTCAATCGGCTCCATCTCAGACCGTATTGTGATATAATGGATCCCTTTTGTCAGGTATATCAGGTATGGACTTCCGTCTGCTCCGCAGAGCACCTCGTTTGCCCATTCATTGCCCGTAGAGGGGAACGGATAGTTTCCAAGCTCCCGAAAGGGAAGCCGGCCATCGATGTATATGGAATTGAATACATCAAATTCCTCTTTCGTATTCTGATAATGGAACGCCAAATGGTAAAATCCATCCTTCGGAACTTCCGCCTTATAGGTAATCTGCGTACCTGCCTCCGACCATGCGATAGTATTAAGAAGCTTATACTCACTGTCATGAGGCGTTAAGGCGGGGTTGTTGACCGAGGCATACATCGCCTGAGTTGTGTTCTTTTCTATGTAATCGACGGCATTTATACGGATCATGGTATTAATGATATCCCCTTTATGCAAGGACCGATATTCCTCATAGGCTGGGATATCATCCGTAGGAACTAAAACCTTTATCGCACCAAGTCCCAGGCCATCGTTTGATACGTTGGTTATGCTTATCCTGTTTATACCTTCCCGTAAAGCAAAGAGTAAAGGTTTTGAGGTATTGTATGTTGTGTTGTACAAGGATAAGGAGGTCCATTCCTCAATCCTTACCTGCTCCGGCGCGACCTCGTCTCCGTATCTGTCCACCGGAAAATCCTTTGTCCTATCCCTCCAGCGAAGCGGCAGTTCTATGTTATTCATCTCGACATAATCCTGAGAGTCATTTATTTTCACATCTACAATAAAATTCGCCAAGGTATTTCCAACCGGCCGGTAATCCAGGACCAGATTGAATAGGCCGGATTCCTTGACATCTACAAGATATTCGACTGTTTCATTATAATTGATTTCAACTGTTTTTCCTTCATATCCTTCCGACGGTGAGCCCTTAAGAGGGTAGGCTGCTATATTCTCTTTTCCATAGGGAAGAGTTGTTTCCTTCAAAAAATCCGCATAGGATTTCTGTTTTGTCCTAAGGGATGCACTTAACAGCTCATAGGCTGCATGAACTTTGGCAGGGTCAACGCCGTCGATATACTCTGCATTCTTCCGGAGAAAGAAAAAAACGATTACCCCAACCGCAGCTACGGTTAAAATTGCAACGGTAAATATACGTCTTCTACTCTTCATTGCAGTTTTCTTCCTCTCATAAGGTTAAGAAAAGTATGAACCCGACAGCTATATCACCAGCGTATAAATCGCTGATGATATAGCTTATCGAGCCTGAACCTTTTGCCATTCCTTTTACTGTCTACTTATCAGATTTGAAATCCTTATCCGTATATCCATAGTATTCTCTTAAGCCGTCCTTCAACTGCTGCTCAGCAATCCTGAATCTTTCATTGATCTTTTCATTCCAGTCTGACAGTTTTGCTTTCACCTGATCCAGCCAGTTAGGATCCGTTCTTAAAGCGCCTGCAATATCTCTGTTATAAATATAAGTCCATTCATAGGTGCAGATTACCCTGGAAGCATCCTCCATGACATACATCGGATAAGCCTTGTCGGAAACATCCCAGAATTGTCCTTTTTCCCAAAGTTCCAAAACCTTCTGGAAGCCAGGCATCTTTTTCTCATCGGCGAAACGCTGATGGGTAGGTGTTGAGTACCAGATCTCCATCTGTTCTTCGAAAGCTTTTCCGGTTACTAACGGCAGGGAGTCATTCAGGCAGGTTTTTTCAACCCCGTTATCCGTGAAATTCTGGTTTGCTCTTGCTCTCATGCTTTCGGTATCCCCTGCCCAGAAAGCTGCAAATGTATAGGCAATCTTTAATTTTTCCTTCTCCTCGTCGCTCCATGCCGGATCGCCGTCATCCATCGCATAGTTGTGTATCGCCATCGGATCCAATACAATACCGATGGTATTCGGCTGATAATCCGTACTGGGTCTTGGATAGATATCCCAATCACTGGATTTTACCGTACCCCAATGGCCTTCCGTCGGATTCGCCGCATCACCCATCATCCATGGATCGCCGTCGTAGGTAAGGCAATAGTTATTGATAAAGAAGTTATATCCCCACCAGCCGTTGGTGTTCATAATCTCGTCCGGTACCCCTCCGATATCATACTGGGTCCAGATACAGGATTTCGACCATTTCGGAATGTATTCCAGCAGGCTTGTTACCGCTTCTGTGGTAATATCTATGTATTTGCCGCTCCCGTCATAGTTCAGCAATGAATAGTTGATGTCCTTCGTTCCGGTATTGATAAAACTCATGGGGATATCCATAGCTCCCCAGAATGTCTTGTTATTTCCCGCCGTTGCGAACGCCGTATATTCATCGATAGTCCAGTCTACCGGAGGAATGTCAATGTTGTTGTTTTCAGCCAGTTCCTTGTTTACATAGACACCCCAAGGCAGTATGTACTGCGGAAGCCCTGCCTGGAAACCATAGTAATTCATCATCGCCATAATCGACTTGTTGAAGGACTGGTAGAGCGGATCATCCTTAAATACAGACAGGTCGGCAACCATTCCTCTGGCCACATCACCGGCCAAATCCGTAGAAGCATAGATATCCGGATACTTGCCATGCTCAGCCTTAAAGTTCTCCAACTCCTGCACCCATGATGTGTCATTTCCGTTCGGGTCCCCTACTTTAGCATACACGTTGATTTTAATGTTCGGATACTTCTTGTTGAATTCCTTGGCCATTGCATATACTGCTGCCTCATTCTGCCCAGTAAAATCTGCGGCAGTCAGATCCTGATGCCCGATATCCTTCATATATTGCCCGGATCCGGACCAAAGCATAATGTCGAGCTCTCCTATGACCTGCGTACTGAGTGCTTCATATTCTTTTTTACCGCAGCCTGCCAACCCCAAGGAAAAAGCAATAAGAAGCGCTGCCAGAATAATTGATTTGGTTCGTTTCATGCCTTTACCCTCCATAAATATAATAATTCTACTACATGGAATATTATAGTAAATATTTCCAAAATTTTCAATAATAAAAACATTTTTATCGGAAAAATATCTATGTACTTTTATGTATATGACATTTTTACCATTTAATGCCGGGCGTATATTATATGCGACAGGGAAAAGCATTATGCATTTACGGTAAATTATAATATTTTAATATATATAAAACATTTTTTGCTTCTTTAATTGTATATATTTACTATACGAATTTATATTTAAACGTTTTTATTTTAGATTTAATCAAATATGGCGTATCACACATGTTTGACAAACATACTAGGGAATATCAAGATAGCAGGTAAATATTAACTAAAACATACTACATTCAATAATATAAAGACGAAATACTCGCCTGCAGCTGATATACAATAAATTAATGTTATATATAAAACAAGGCCTGAAAGCTTTTTGTAAGCCTTCAGGCACATTGATTATCATCATTTTATCAGACGCGGTATAAACTTATTATTGGCGCCTAGCTTAGTCTTTTAACATATACATCATCATCATTTTTTGCCTTGCACCCCGGTAATTTAACATAACCGTGTTTCAAATAAAAATTCTCTGCCGTATCTGTGGTCAATATTGAGCTGAATATTCTTTGTTCGCAGAAGTAATGTTCCGCAAGCTCCAACAACGCGGAACCATGTCCTTTATTCCTGTATTTTTTTGATACCCAAAACTCACGAATAAAGCCATATGTTTCTTCAAAAAAATCACTTGAAAACACTATTGGTTTAAATTGAATAAAACCGATAACCTCTTTATTTTCATCCAATCTGACATAAGCTAAATTGCCGTTCTCTTCATTCATTTCCCTGAAAAGCCCGTTCCAGTCATCTACGTTAATATTTAGCTCATAAAAATACTGCTTAAAAGCATTTTGAAATACCGGATCCATAAAGTCTGATATTAACACATCAGTATAAGGGCTCATGTCGTTCTGACTCTTTCCAAAAGAATATATCAGGTTTAGACATTCCGGTACATCACAATCGATATATCCGCTATCTTTAAATCCTATTTTTTCAAAGACACGAAGCGCAGCTGTATTAAATTTGCTTACACATACTCTCACACAATTGTATTTAACTTCCTCTTGAAGCATGGAAACAATTAATTTCAGTGCTTCCGTACCAAATCCGTTATTTTGAAAACGTTTGTCAATCATAAACTGCTGCAGTTCATAAAAGGCGGGCTCTCCATCCAAATCTTTTACCAATGCAATTCCAATAATCTGATTATCATTGGCAATACCTATGACCTTGGCATTACAGTGACGGTATACATAGCCTTGGGCTATAATGTTCATCGGAATGTCAATACAGGCTTGTTGATTATCGCTAACGCAAAGTTGCCTGACACCGCTCCAGTTTTTTTCATTAATATCAACAAGTTTAATCAAAATAACTCCTCCATTATTTATTTATTTATATTGGAAGGTCAGAATCCGTGGACCCTCCTAACACGTGTCATTGTCATATAAATATTTTGCTGCCATAATTATGGAAAAAGGTTGTCCATTCATTGCTTCGCCCTTATGTTTCCAGGCCTTTTTCTCCCATGTCAAATAAAAGCTCTTCTATTTCATCAATATTTAACCGATTATGAATACCGTAAATAAAAAGAGCATCTCGTTTTACCTTGGGGTATAGTTCACTATGGCCAGATATTTTTAAAAGTCTTTGGGTTTCTTCCACACTTAAGCCAAATCCAATGGCGATTTGAATAA
>ENA-OWPA01002160-OWPA01002160.1-bioreactor-metagenome-genome-assembly--contig:-NODE-2160-length-10442-cov-18.673517_pt1 | contig 10442 bp, 9 predicted proteins | sample MGYA00238139_ERZ651803 | MGnify/ENA primary metagenome ERZ651803 (study PRJEB26909, sample SAMN07631231) | bioreactor metagenome | isolation source: Switchgrass digestor | place: USA: Dartmouth...
GTAGTCTGTTAGTATAGCTTTTGCCTTGATTCTTTGAGATTTTCCATTAATCATAACTGGAAAGTTTAAACAATCATTGATTTTATAATTTTGGTTATTCCATATACATACTGGTTTTTTCAGTATTGGTAGCTTATTAGTTTTCTTATATTTGCTGTAAACACTTTTGGCATCTCTTATGGCTTGATTTTTTACTGCACTTGGCAAATTTGCTTTAATGTCTTTTGATGTTAGTTTTGTGTGTCCATTAATCATCACTTGAACTATATTGTTTACTGTATTAATATATTCAGTTAAAGTTTGTTCTAAATATTGCTCTTGTTCTTTAGTTGGTAGTATTTTAAACTTAACTGTTAACTTCATAAGTCACCACCTTTCTATACATTCTTTTGATTTTCTATATATTTTTGTATTGTTTCTTCGCTTACATACCCAACAGTACAACAAAAATAACTTCGTGTCCAAAGTGAAGGTATTCTACTCCTTAATTCAGGATATTTGTTTCTTAAAATTCTACTACTTGTTCCTTTAAAATATCGTATTAAACTGTGCAAAGGTTGTCTTGGGTCAAAACTTATAAACATATGGACATGGTCTGGCATTATTTCTAATGCTTTTATTTCAACATCTTTTTCTTTAGCTATATTATAAAGTATATGCCTTAAATCTCTCTCTATATCTCCAACTAATACTTTACGTCTGTATTTAGGACAAAAGACTATATGATATTGATTTAGATACACAATTCCTTTTTTATGTGTATATTTATTATTCATTAGATAACCACCACCCATCTAATTACAATATATCATAATATTAGATAGGTATCAAATATCTAATAAGCCTTCATCCCAATGACTAAAGTCATGGGCTTTCGGCTAGATTTCTTTGTAATAAAAAAATCCGTCCTAATAATAGGACGGATTAATATCCGCGGTACCACCTAAATTGTGTAAAACACACCTCTCTTCGGGTACTGACATACCCTATCCCCTATAACGTGTGGCTTACGGCAGTGCTAATCTGAAAATTCATTTCACACTGCTTCTCAAGGGCCCATTCATTCTATGTATCGTATCAGATTTCCACCATCACTGACTCTCTATGACTTAACATAGAATTACTATTCCCTATCAACGATTTTTTATTATATTATTACTACTATATCACTTTAATACGGAAAAGTCAGATATTTTTTGAGAATTAGTCTAACAGATAAGAGAAAATAGTGTTTTCAGTATCGAAATAATGTATAATATATATAAAGTCCAAAATAAAGGGGGTAATTTCTTGCTAAGTAAAAAAGTAATAGAAAATGTGCTTTATGCTGCTCTTAGTACTGGGGGAGACTTTGCTGAAATATTTGTGGAAGACAGATATAATACAAATATAAGAATGGTTGGAGGATATATTGAAAACAGCTTATCCGGAAGGGATTATGGAGTAGGAATAAGGGTTTTTGACGGGCTTAACAGTGCCTATGGATATACCAATGATTCCAGCGAGGAAAACCTGATTAAGGTAGCAAAGGAAGTGGCACTGGCTGCTAAATCCAAAAAAGAGGATATAGTTTTGAATATGATGAAGGCAGATATTAACAATATACATACTATAAAGATAATACCAAATACTGTAGAGAAGAGAAGAAAGGTAGAGCTGTTAAAAAGAGGATATGAAAGTGCCAAAAACTATGATCCCCTTATTACTCAGGTTACAGCCAACTACTTTGATGAGGAGCAGAATGTACTGATAGCCAACAGTGAGGGGCTAATAGTTGAGGACAGGAGGATAAGGACCAGATTCAGCGTTCAGTCTGTAGCATCAAAGGATGGGGAAATGCAGGTGGGATTCTATGGCCCAGGTGCATTTATGGGCTTTGAATTCTTTGATGCTATAGATGTGGCAGAGGTAGGAAAGGAAGCATCGAGAATTGCTAAAACCATGATTATGGCAGACTACTGCCCAAGCGGAGTCATGCCGGTGGTAATTCACAATGAATTTGGAGGAGTGCTTTTCCATGAGGCATGTGGCCATTCATTGGAGGCAACTTCTGTGGCAAAGGGGAACTCGGTATTCAGCGGAAAGCTGGGCCAGCAAATAGCATCTCCTGTAGTTACAGCTATAGATGACGGTACATTGCCAAATGAATGGGGTTCATTAAATGTAGATGACGAGGGAACACCAACCCAGAGAAATGTGCTTATAGAAAACGGTATCCTTAAATCCTATTTAGTAGATAAACTGAATGGCAGAAGGATGGGCATGAAATCCACAGGCTCAGGAAGAAGGCAATCCTATAAATTTGCCCCAACATCAAGAATGAACAACACATTCATTGCCAATGGAAATTCAACCTTTGAGGAGATAATATCCAATACAGAAAGAGGGCTGTTTGCCAAAAAGCTGGGAGGAGGAAGTGTAAATCCTGCCACAGGCGACTTCAACTTTGCAGTAATGGAAGGATATCTAATAGAAAACGGAAAAATTACCAAGCCTGTAAGAGGTGCAACCCTTATAGGAACCGGAGCCAAGGTACTGGAAAACATAGATATGGTAGGCAACAACCAAAGCTTTGGACAGGGAATGTGCGGTTCACTAAGCGGGTCAGTTCCAACCAATGTTGGGCAGCCAACAATAAGAGTCAAAGCCTTGACTGTTGGTGGAAGAAAGGGGGATGAATAGAGTGGCATACAAGGAATTATCCGAAAAAATTTTTGCAGCTGGAAAAGGTAAATTTGAAGATATGGAAACCTATATTGAGCGGGATAAGACAATAGAAATAGCAGTGTACAATGGAGAGATAGATAGATACAATATATCTGAAACGGAAGGATTATCCTTAAGAGGAATCTCCAATGGCAAAATGGGGTACTCCTACACTGAAAAGCTTGATGAATCCTCCATTGACATGCTTATTGAAGAGGCTTATGAAAACGGAAAATATATTGACTCATTGGACAGGGAAATTATATATGAAGGCTCAGGGAGCTACAAGGAATTAAACAATTTCAATCCCAAGCTTAAGGAAACGCCATTGGAGAAAAAGATAGATTTTGTCAAATCATTAGAAAAGGAAGCCTATAGGTTAGATCCTAGGATTGTATCCATAAGCTACTGCATGTATCAAGAAATGGAAAAAAGCAGACATCTTTTCAATACAAAAGGATTAGATCTTAACGACAGCATGAACCTGGCAATTTCGTACTTAATGGTTGTGGCAAGAGAGGAAGAGGATACCAAAACCGGAATAAGCTATAGAATTGTTAAGGACTTTTCAGCCCTGGACTACAAGGCTATGGCAAAGGAAGCAGTAGATGATGCCATATCGCAATTGGGGGCAAGGCCTGTAAAATCTGGGAATTATCCGGTAATAATCAGAAATGACACATTTGCAGACATACTGGAAGCCTTCAGTTCTGTGCTGTATGCAGATAGCGTACAAAAGGGGCTGTCCTTACTTAAGGGTAAAATAGGAGAGGAAGTTGCCAATAGCAAGTTTACACTGGTAGATGACCCATTCATAGAGGAAGGATTTAATGTATGCAGTTTTGATGGAGAAGGCACAGCTACAAGAGTAAAGAAAATAATAGACAGGGGAGTGCTTACAACCTATCTGTACAACTGGAAAACTGCACTAAAGGACGGTGTGGAATCCACAGGCAACGGATTTAGGAATTCATATAAATCCAATGTAACAACTTCCGTAACCAACCTGTATGTACAAAAGGGAGAAAAATCCTTGAATGAATTGCTGGAGTTAATGGGCAATGGAGTTATGATTACAGATGTACAGGGATTGCATTCAGGATTGAATCCGGTATCCGGAGATTATTCCCTGTCAGCTCAGGGATACTTAATTGAAAATGGCAAAATATCAAGGCCGGTAAACCTTATAACCATTGCAGGAAACTTTTTTGAAACATTAAAGGATATTGAGGAAATAGGCAGTGATTTCAGATTCTCATCAAATGGGGTAGGTTCGCCATCTATATTGATAAGGAAATTAGCCATTGCAGGAGAATAGAGTTATGCTGTTTAAGGAAGCGACTACAGGTTGCTTCCTTAAGCATTTTTAATCTCCAGTTCTATAAACCAGTTGAATGAATTGAAAATATTCCAAAGATATGATAAAATTATATATACTTAAGAATATCATATATCAGGCCAATATAGCTCAGTCGGTAGAGCAGCAGTCTCGTAAACTGCAGGTCAAGGGTTCGATTCCCTTTATTGGCTCCATCTAAAAAGAGTAGGAATTATTCCTACTCTTTTTCAGTTAATTCTTCTGCCATTTCCTGTTTAACATATACTACAGCTCTTTCCATCCTATGGTCCTTTACGGATGTAACCTTAATATGGAGATTTAAAACATCCAGCTCCGGCGTACTGCCATCAGCAGGTATGGTACCCAGCATACCAAATACAAACCCTCCAAATGTATCATATTCGTCTATATCTGGAAGCTCAATATTCAGCTGTTCAGCAACCATCTCCAAAGGAGTGTGGCCTTGAATTTTCCATGTTCTTGAATCAATTCTCTCTATCATTGGCGGCTCCACTGGAACTGATAAGTCATCATCCAGATTTCCCACCAGCTGTTCCAGTAAGTCGTTGATGGTTATTATTCCTGCCATTCCGCCATAATCATCCAGCACTATGGCAAAATGGTTTCGGCTCTTTTTCATATTATGGAAAAGTATATCAGTCCTTACGGTTTCAGGCACAAAGTATGCAGGACGTACTGCTTTGTCTAAAATATTATCTCTTGTCTTTTCCTTGAGCCTGAAGTAATCCTTCGTATTAAGGACTCCCACTACGTTATCGGTGCTTTCATGGCAAACGGGATAATAGGTGTGTCTGCTTTCAAATATTGTCTTTTCCCAGTCTTCCTCACTTTCCTCCAGCCACAACAGGCTTACCTCGGTTCTATGGGTCATTACATCTGCAGCATATTTATTGTCAAATTCAAATATATTGTGAATCATTTCCTGTTCGCTTGGATTTATGCAACCCTTCTGACTTCCCTGATCAACCATCATTCTAATGTCCTCTTCAGTAACGCTGTTTTCATCGGAATGAGGGTCTATTCCAATGATACGCAGAACTCCATTTGTGGATTTTGTAAGCAAATATACAAGAGGATAGAATATTTTGGATGAGAAGGAAACAAGTCCTGATATCATCAATGAAACCTTTTCAGGATTTTTCATTGCAATCCTCTTTGGAACCAGCTCTCCAAATATCAGAGTGAAATAGGACAATATAATGGTAATCAGTATAACAGCCAGTGTATCAAGTGTAGAAGGATTTATGCTAACTCCAAGGCCCAAAACAAGATCCACCAATGTGTCTGAAAAATTATCTGCTGCAAAGGCGCTTGCCAGGAAACCGGCAAAGGTAATGCCTACCTGTATGGTAGACAGGAAACGTGAGGGCTCTTCCATTAAATACAAAATCCTTTCAGCTCTTTTATTACCGTTTTTCTTCATGGATTCAAGCCTGTTTTCATTTGAAGATAATACTGCAATTTCAGCACAAGCAAAAATAGCGTTGATAAAAATGAGAACCAGCTGCAGCAGCAGCTGCCACCCCGCAGAAACATCTGACAAATTAAACAACCTCCTAAATTAAGTAATAAAATATGGGTCAAAAAAAGGACACAACAACAAAGGCAATTGCATAAATGCCATTGCTGTGCATCCTTTCTATTCGATTAGATAAAAATCTAGATATTCATTGGGAATTGTTGTAAAGTAAAGACTAGGGTAAGGGGAATCATCCACTTTAAGTCCACTCCTTTTCTTAATAAAGATAATAGCACATAAAGTTATTTTAGTCAAATGTGTAGTTTTGAAAAACTTATGTAATATACTGGCGAATAGACATTATATGTATATAGGGAGATTGGCTTTTTAGCTCATCTCCCTCTTTATGGTTCAAGCGTTAGGAAACGCATTGCTAACGGGGATACATTAATCTATGGGGTCTTCAATAAGTGTTGCAACAATAAATTCATGGAAGTGCCCGGCATCTACAGTGGTGGATCCTACTGCCATGTAGACATGCTTGTCACCTCCCACATCAATGGCAGGGCCTGTCTCAACTGCTATTTCATGGATATGGCTTATAGCAAAGTCTGTATTTGCAAATATTACATGCATGTGGTTACCACCTGGCAGAGGAATAGCTCCGCTTGTAACTCCTGCAAAGCGGTGGTTGTGCTCGCTGTTATTTGGTCCGGCAATTCTGGTGCTTCCCGAGAACTCATGGACATGGCTTTGAACCACTGGTTTTTTATCCTTTTCTTTCTTCTTGTCCCTGTCAAAATCAGGAATAATGTTCATTGTTTCTGGTATTATATCCTTTTGTTCAGGTATAATATTATCGGGGAAAAGCTTCTTTGAAAAGTTGTCCTCCAATTCCACAGCTCGTCTCACCTCCTCCTAGTACATAATATTAAGGACTTGTCTAATTGGTGATAGAAATATCACGCTATAAATGGAAGTTTTATAAAGGAGGATATTATATGATTGATATAGCATTACTGGGTACTGGAGGCAATATGCCAATGCCTGATAGGTTTTTATCGTCTGCATTGATAAGCTATAAGGGCAGAAAGATACTTATAGACTGCGGAGAAGGCACCCAGGTTTCAATGAGAATGCTTAAATGGGGATTTAAGTCCATAGATATTATACTCATTACCCATGAACACGGAGACCATGTTCTGGGTCTTCCTGGGCTTCTTTCAACTATTGCAAACAGCGAAAGAGAAAGCCCCATTACAATAATGGGGCCAAAGGGGATAGAAGCTGTTGTCAGAGGGCTTACTGTCCCTGTTCAATACATTCCTTATGGGCTCAATATAATAGAAACAGGAGAAAGGGATTTTTTTGTATATTTTAATAAAGAAGGTACAGAGCTCAGGGAGGATGTATCAGACAGTGGATATTTTGATTTAAGGATTTCCACCATTGAACTCGACCATTCAGTGCCCTGCATAGGATATGGCATATATGTACCCAGAAAGCCTAAGTTTAGCGTTGAAAAGGCAATTTCAAACGGAGTTCCAAAGTTTTTGTGGAAGGCATTGCAGGACGGGAAATCTGTAACATATGAAGGTATATTATACCATCCAGGCATGGTGCTGGAAGGAGAGAGAAGGGGTATTAAGTTAAGCTATATTACGGATACAAGGCCTATAGGTGCCATTATACCCTTTATTAAGGGAAGCGATATATTCATATGCGAAGGAACCTACGGTCATGAAGAAGACCATGAAAAGGCAGTTAGAAATAAGCATATGACCTTTTCGGAAGCAGCCAGCCTAGCACAAAAGGGTGATGTAAAACAGCTTTTGCTGACCCATTTCAGCCCTTCTTTGAAAAATCCCGGGGAGTATCTGGAAAATGCCAGGAATATATTTAAAAATACCTGTGTTGCCTGGGACAGGCTGGTTAGGAGCATAAAATTCGAAGAGAGTTAAGCCCTTCTAAATTTAACCAAATTGTAATAAATATTTCTTCCCTCCCGAATAGAATATAAAAGGGAGGGGGACTTTGGATGGCATATTTAAAGAGAATAACAGCTATTTTCATAGCCTTGATGATACTGTTTTCAAGAGGGGCTTTTTCTGATGATATATCACAGGATAAGGTGCTTACTGGATCTGAAGTACCGGTGAAAACTGAGGCAGTAGTGGAAGAAATGCCAGAGGAGAATACAGAAGAAGAGATGGGAAAAGCAGCTCAGGATATTGCCAGCATAGTTAAGGAGATAATCGCTAAGGGGTACAACGGAACCGTGCTGGAGGACAGAAACCAGGTATTGAGATTTCAGGCTGAAAACAACCTTGTGGTAGATGGCATTGTTGGCAGCATGACAATGAAGGCGTTAACCGAAAAGAACAAAAAGGTCTGCGATATAGTTCCAGAGGAGTTTAATGAAAAGGAATGGATAATAGTCATAAACAAAACGAAGAAGATACTGACGGTTTATAAAAACGGAGAAGTATACAGGAAATATCCGGTAGCCTTGGGAAAGCATTCTTCACCAACGCCAGACCATAAGTTTACTATTATAAATAAAATAGTGGACCCTTACTGGGGTGGAATGGGAGGAAAATATAAGCCCGTAAGAGGCGGTGATCTAAATAACCCCCTGGGCAGAAGATGGCTGGGATTGTCAACTGATAAGTATAAGGGCTACGGAATACATGGGAATTCCGACCCCTTTTCCATTGGCAAGTACATTTCCGCTGGATGTATAAGGATGATAAATGAGGATGTTGAGGAATTATTTGAATATATACCTGTTAGGACTGAAGTGTGGATTGGTACTGAGGGAGTACTTGAAAAGTGGGGGATTAGACAGTATATAGAATACCACAATCAGATAGCTGCAAGGCTTGAATATAAATATATAAGGCAGATTGTACATAATCTGCCTTATATATGAGGGAGTAAAATCATTGAAAACTAATGTTGGCTAAGGTAATGCAAAATTCTACCAGCATTGTGAAAATTTTATACCCAATAACAGTTTATATAATCAGAAATTTCCTTTAGCATTTAATTCTATTATTTTAAGTATTACCTCCACAGCCTTTTCCATTCCTATTAAAGGAATGTATTCATATTTTCCGTGGAAATTATGCCCTCCTGTAAAAATGTTTGGGCAGTACAATCCCATGTAAGAAAGCCTTGCTCCGTCAGTGCCTCCTCGAATAGGGCTTACTTGAGGGGTAATACCTGCCTCTTTCATGGCTTTCTTGGCAATTTCTATGATTTCCATTCTTTCTTTTATCTTTTCCTTCATGTTGTAATAGGAATCCTTAAGGTCCAGAGTGATTATGTTTCCATATTTATAGTTCAAAAACTCAACTATTCTCTTCATCAGCTCCTTTTTGCTGTTGAATTTATCCATGTCATGGTCCCTTATTATATATGACATTTCGGTTTTTTCCACAGTTCCGTTTAAATCTGTCAGGTGGAAGAATCCTTCGTACATTTCTGTATATTCTGGCCTTTCATTTACAGGAAGCATTCCATGCAGTTCCATGGCTATTTGTATTGAATTGACCATAAGGTTCTTGGCAGAGCCTGGATGGATGTTTGACCCCTGGATGGTTATTTTTGCAGATGCTGCATTGAAATTTTCATAGTTCAAATCCCCCATTGGCCCTCCATCTACCGTATATGCAAAATCAGCACCAAACTTTTCTACATCAAAATGGTCAGCACCCCTGCCTATTTCCTCATCAGGCGTAAAGGCTATCTTTACAGTCCCGTGTGGAATATCAGGGTTCTCTATTAAGTGTTCAACTGCAGTTATTATTTCAGCAATGCCTGCTTTGTTATCTGCGCCCAGTAATGTGGTTCCATCAGTAGTAATTATGGTTTCACCTATATAGTTTTTAAGCTCTGGAAATTCTGAAACTGATAGTACTATATTTTTTTCCTCATTCAGAACTATGTCCTTTCCGTCGTAATTCTCCACTACCTTAGGGTTTACGTTTTTTCCTGACATGTCCGGGCTGGTATCCATATGGGCAATGAATCCTATAGTAGGCACATCCTCTTTCATATTTGAAGGGAGTGTAGCCATTACATAGCCATTTTCATCAACTGTTACATCTTTAAGTCCAATTGCTCTAAGCTCATCAGCAAGTTGCCTTGCAAATTCCAGCTGAGTTGCGGTACTTGGAACTGTACTTGAATTTTCGTCAGAAGTGGTTTCCACTTTGACATAGTTTAAAAAACGGGTTAAGACTTTTGACATATATATCCCTCCATATGTTGTTATAAATTAATTATATATTAAAGGAGCTGTTATAAAAAGTAAAAGATTATCCATAGAGTTTTAATAATATTGTAATAAATATTGTAACAAAAAATTGTTATAATAATATATAACTGCTTGTAATTTTTAATAACAAAATTTAAACTGTAATTGTTGCAGAATAGTACAGTCTCAGATGAGCCCGTGAAAGGAATGAAAAGATGAACTTAGACAATTTGAAGGAAGAACTAAGGAAAGAAATTGAAAAAAAGAGAGCAATACTGAACAGGATGATTGTTGAAGAAGAGGATAAAAAAAAAAAAAAAAAAAAATACTGAAGTACAGTGAAGAGCTGGATGAATTAATTGGGAAATACTACAAGCTGGAGCTGGATACAAAATAAGCAGCATCTATAACAGATTCTGCTTATTTTTTAATATTTATATGAAAATAAGAAATAAAACTAGAGCAATAATAACCAGTATTATGCCAATTGCCCAATAGAGAGCCTTTTTCCCTATGAAGAAGAACTTCAATTAAACCACCCCTCAAAACCTATGTACTATAATCTATTTATAAAACGGATAATATATGCAGATATTTTTAAAATTAGGTTTTAATTATTTTTATGTAATGGTATTATATATAGTATAAATAGAAAA
>ENA-OWPA01002162-OWPA01002162.1-bioreactor-metagenome-genome-assembly--contig:-NODE-2162-length-10431-cov-2.576106_pt1 | contig 10431 bp, 7 predicted proteins | sample MGYA00238139_ERZ651803 | MGnify/ENA primary metagenome ERZ651803 (study PRJEB26909, sample SAMN07631231) | bioreactor metagenome | isolation source: Switchgrass digestor | place: USA: Dartmouth...
TTTTATACATCATCGCATCCATTTCCGCAAAACTCATAACTCCGGTCACAACTTCACTGCGGATCATGAAAGGTGGAATACAGTACGTAAAACCACGATTTATCATAAAATCCCTGGCGTATGCAATAACTGCGGAGTGAAGCCTCGCTATATCACCCATCAGATAGTAAAATCCATTTCCGGCAACCTTTCTGGCACTTTCCAGATCAATGCCGTTAAACCTGGCCATTATTTCAGTATGGTAAGGAATTTCAAAATCAGGTACGACCGGTTCTCCAAAACGTTGGAGCTCAACATTCTCACTGTCATCCCTGCCTATAGGAACGCTGGGATCGATTATATTGGGTATTAACATCATTATGTCCCTTACTTTTTTCTCCAGATCCCTTTCCTTTGCATCCAGTTCGGCAAGGCGATCCGAATTGGCAGTAACCTCCCTTTTCAGCTCTTCCGCTTCTTCCTTTCTGCCCTGGGCCATCAATCCCCCAATTTTCTTTGAAATGGTATTCCTGTTGGCTCTTAAAGCTTCCACTTCCTTTTTTATACTCCGCAACTCCGCATCCAATTGTAACACTTCATCTACCAAGCCAATCTTGTTGTCCTGAAACTTGTTCCTCATGTTTTGTTTTACAATTTCCGGATTTTCTCTTACAAATTTTATGTCCAGCATGCTTATTCCTCCTTACCTGAAGTTTATAGATAATGTTAGATTTTCCTAAATAAAAACTTCCATCCCAAAATAACTGGGACGGAAGTATAATCCGCGTTGCCACCCAAATTGCTGGTCTTAAAAGACCAACCCCTCAACAACGGTACGTTAAAGGATACCAACCTTCCGATTCATCACCGGCAGCTCCAAAAGTGGACGGATAGTTTAACCTCTCACCGATTCTCACCTGCCATCGGCTCTCTGAAGAGATCTTAAACGCCTTCTTTTATCATCGCTGTTTTTTGACATATTCATTTTTATTTATTATATATATATTTGTTGCATTTTTCAAGAAAGATATTATCTTTACTTTTCCTGCTGTCAACATATTTGCATTTCCTGAAGTTTCCCCATTAGGACATACTTTCTTTCTTCTTTTTTATCAGTCGGACAAACTTCTCCAGCGTTTCATTTGCAATCAGTTCTTTCGGAAAATCTATCTCTTCCAGCATTTTTAAAGCACGATCGAATTGGCCGATAAAAAACGCACTATGGGCATCACTGCTTACCACTACCGGAACACCTTCCTCGGCACATCCTATGGCCAGCTGGGTACAGGTTTTAATCGTTTGCTCATCAAAATCAAAGGAATGTTCGTTGATTTCTATCATGGTTCCCTCTTCCTTGGCTGCTTTCAAAATCTCTTTTATGTCAAATACTATTCCACCTCTGTCCATATGACCAAGTATATTGACTTTATAGTTATGTATAACGTTCACATACATTTGCGTATTTTGTATAACGGAACCATCCTTATACCCTTCAAAACCATGAACACTGGCTATGGATACTTCTATCCCGCTAAGCAACGCCTCCGAAACAGTCATATCCGGTTTGTGAGTCATCTTTGTGTCATAACCGGCGAGATTTCCGTCAAAATCCACTATGTCGATCTCCGCGCCCGATAATACTCGTACTCCATGGATCACCTTTGGCAAAGCACTCATGTTAAGAATCGGGCCAAAATCTTTAAAAAGATTTTCCGTTTTTGAAAAGAGCGGGCTGAAATGATCGGTGACTGCAATGCCCTCCATGCCTCTTTCTGCCGCATTAATGGCATTTTCTTCAATGGTGCTGTAAGCATGTCCGCTGAAAATAGTGTGTGTATGTGGATCTACTTTAACTGTCAGCATGTTTAGAAATCATCCTTTCTTCTTATTATTATTTGCATTGACGTATTATAATTTATAGTAAAGCTAACCACCCTTGGTTTTGTTTTTATATTATGATAGAATAAAATGTGTACATTAATGGATTTTAACGTCTAAAATGGAGAGATTCTAGTGAAAAAATTCACACGTAAAAGTGTCTATAGCATGTTTTTTATATCCTATTTGATTGTGTTGATTCTGCCTTTATTTATAAGTCAGCTGTTTTATAGGAGCAGTTTGTCTGCAATAAAAAACAGTACATTAAAATTAAACAAAATTTCTCTTATGCAAACTGCATCTTCAATTGACCAAATGTTCCTGGACGTTCGCTCAACTGGACAGCAATTACTGGCCAGAGAGGAAGTCGGTTCCTTGACGTACGCCCAACTGCCTTTAAATACGGTCAAACGTTTAAAAATAGCTTCCTTTCAAAAAGTCCTGAAAGAAAGAATCGCCTATAGCCAATACCTGGACTCTATTTATGTGTATTTTAATAATTTAGAATATGTTGCATCCACCGAAGGATTTCTGTCTATAGATTATTTTCTCGCGGAACTGGAGAAAAAATTTAATGTTGACCGCAACTCTTTCTTCCAGTGGATAGACAGCAATAATGATTATCAGGTAAAAATGCTGTCAGAACCAGGTGCAAACCCGCAGCAGGCAAGCAAAATAATGGTTATAATGACAACTGCATCATATAACGGGAGACCGGACGTATCAATCATCTTTACCGTTAACATTAAAACAATTAAATCCATGTTAAACAACTATAACATTGAATCTTCCGAAAGAAATACCTATATTTGTGTGCTTTCGGAAAGCAGCGATCTTATGATCGATCAAGGGTTTTTATCTGAGAACACAGAACTGATGTCCTCAGTATTAAAACTTCAAAAAGAAAAGAATACAACCCATTCATTGCAGAATGGCTTTGCAATTATGAAAGTGTATTCGGATATCACCGGTTGGAGCCTGATTTCTGCCGTGTCCATACAACATTATGCTTCCCAGCTGCGAAACATACAATTATATTATGCTGTTTTCATCATTCTATGTATCAGCATAGGACTTGCTATTTGCCTGTTTTTTTCCAATAAAAACTATAATCCTGTAAAACGTCTCACCGAATTGGTAGGCGTAAGTCAGTCGGACTTAACTGATCTGGATGAATTCAGCTTTGTAGAGAAATCTCTTATCACGCTCCTGAATAATAAAATGGAATATATCAAAAAAATTGATAAGCAAAAATCCGAATTAAAGCAACTAAACCTGGTCAGGATGTTGCACGGCTCCGTATATAGCAACCAGGCTTTCAATACAATATGCGCTGACTATGATATTGTCTTTTCCACCAACCAGTTTCTGCTTATTGGCATACTCATCAAAGATTACAGCAATCTCTTCTTCGAAGAGGCGACTACAGATGATGAAGAAACAACAGAGCTGGTGTATTTCATAGTAACTTCCATCACCGAAGAACTGGTCAGGGAGGAATATGATGCCTATATATGCCGGGATGAGGGTAACCTATATTGTATTGCTTCTCTGAAAGAGCCCGCATCCGGTGATAAACTGAAGCTTCATATAAACAATATTATGCAGATCTGCCAAAGGAGTGAGGCAATTATCCGTGAGAAATTCGGCATCATCCTTTCCTATTATGTCAGCAATATATACAGCGATATAAACAACAATATCAAGTCCATTGCCCAAGGTTATCAGGAAATTAAATGGGGTTTTGCGCAGATAGAAAGTTTCAATCTCCCAGGTCCGGTATTCAATGAAAAATACCTGATGGAAAGTATTTCAGCAGCTGAAAACAATCGCGACTCAGCTCCGGTCAAGGCAAAACGTACTCAGTTATATAATGCCGTTTCCAGCGGCTGCATTGAAGATGCAGTTAGAATTTACCGCGAACTGGTTCACGAGGGTATTTCATTGGTTGATAAATCTTTCTCCACATTGAGAATAAACAGTATCATTATTCTTGATTTCTGCCTTTCTCATGTTGATACAAAGCAAATACAAAACCAAAGCGGAGAAATAAGCAAATTGATAAATAACATTAACAATGCCCACAACATGGATGCATTGACAGAAAGTATGAAAAAGGCCTTTGAATACATATATAAAATCTACGAGCAGGAATATCAAAATGAATCTTCAAAGAACCTTTTTTCCGATATTTCGAATTACATCCAGGATAACATATCCAATCCCAACCTTAGTGTAGCCAGCATAGCGGATCATTTTAACATAAGCCAGGCCTATCTGTTAAGGGTTTTCAAACACGAAACCGGCAGCGGTGTTTTGGATTATATCCATCAATGCAGGATAGATATAGCAAAGGATTTGCTCAAAAACACATCGCATACCGTAAAGGAGATAGCGGTAGAAGTTGGATATACCAATGCATTAACATTCATGAGAGCCTTTAAGCGTCTTGAAGGCATAACTCCTACCAACTATCGTGATATGATAAGCTAAAATCTATGTTCATGGTTTGGTCATATTGCTTAACCCTTTATTGAACCAATCATGACTCCTTTAACAAAATATTTCTGTATAAAAGGATATATTATCATCATTGGTATGACTGATACCATTATGGTTGAGTACTTTATCAAAGGCCTGTAAATCTCGACGTCCGATCCGTCCTGCGATGCTATAATGGACTGCTCCGAACTAAGAAGGACAATCTCGCGCAAAGTCAGCTGTAATGGGTACAGGCTACGTTTTCTCAGGTAAATGGATGCATTAAACCAGGCGTTCCAATGTTGTATAGCGTAGAATAAAACTATTACTGCTATGATGGATTTGGAAACCGGGATGATAACCTGCGTCAGTATTCTGAAATGTCCTGCCCCGTCTATGATAGCCGCTTCACTCAATGATTCCGGGATTGAAGCAAAGGAAGTTCTCATTATAATAATGTTATACGCTGATACGGCACCGGGAATAATCAGGCTCCATCGCGTGTCCAGCATGTGCAGATTCCTGACAACCATATAGGTAGGTATTAAACCCCCGTTGAAAATCATTGTAAATGTTATCATAAATGCGATAGGATTCTTATAGCGTAGATTTTTTCTGGATAGAACATATGCTGCCAATATTGTCAGACATGTACCGAAAGCTGTTGCTGCAGTAACATAAATTATTGTGTTTATATAAGAAGTAACTATATTATTGTTTCCAAAAACCAGTTTATATCCTCCTAAAGTAACTTTCCCAAGGGGTTTGAGAATCAACCCGGAATAGGCAGCTACCTTAAGGGGATCACTTATGGAGCCCATAAGAACATGCCATACAGGCAGAATACATACAAGAGCAATGGTCAACAACAATATTGTATTAAAAACAGCAAACACTTTTTCCCCTGTAGAACGTTTATTCATCACTTTCTCTCCTTACCACAGACTTGTTTCTCCAAATTTACGACTGGTCCAGTTAGCTATATATATGACAATAAAATTGACCACTGAGTTAAACAAATTCACCGCCGTAGAATAGCTATAGTTGCTGTCGACTATTCCCACCCTATATACATAACTGGAAATGACATCAGCGGTTTCATAGGTAGCAGGACTATACATCAATATGACCTTTTCATAGCCTACATTCATTATCTGTCCAAGGCGTAGGATTAACATGATGACGATTGTAGAGGCTATGCCCGGCAGGGTTATATACAGGGTCTGCTTCCATCTGCCTGCCCCGTCAATTCTAGCAGCTTCATACAGTTCTGGATCTATTTGTGATAATGCAGATATGAATATTATGCTGTTGTACCCCAGATGCTGCCATAAATTAGAGCCAATATATAATGTACGAAACCATTTGGGATTTGCAATCAATGCTCCCCCTTCTCCTCCCAGGGCTTCAACCAGCTGGGTTATAACTCCATCAGCTTTTGTAAAATCCTTCAGGATCGCAACAACGACAACCAACGAAATGAAGTAGGGAAGGTATGAGATGGTTTGAATGGTCTTCTTAAAGTGCTTATTCCTTACTTCATTAAGGCAAAGTGCAAATATAATCGGCAGCGGGAAAGAGAACAGCAACCCGTAGAAGCTGATCAACAGGGTGTTTCTTAACAACCGCCAAAAATACACCGATGAAAAAAAGGTCTGAAAATGTTGAAAGCCAACCCATTTGCTTCCCAATATGCCTTTTTTAATGGAATAATCCTGAAAAGCCATTAATACTCCACCCATAGGAATGTAATGGAATATGATAAAATATGCAATAACCGGTATGGCCATAAGGTATACTGCATAATTCACCTTCAAATCCTTTAAAATAGCTTTTTTACGACTTGGTTTATTACTCATTAATACTTTATCCATAAATTATACCCTTTCTTTAAGAGTTCAATTTAAATAAAATAGATTCAGTTATGGCTTAGAATTAAAATTAAAAAATGCATTTAAATATCAATACGAATAATTGCTCAAAATACAATAAAGAATCACATTGGTTTTGATACAGATGTGTGGGAGTTTCTCCCACACGCCTGTACCAAACATAATCAATCTGTGAAGTTATTAACGGTTGTAATATCTGTCTAAAGCAGCCTGCTTTAATGCAATTGCCTGCTCTATACCCATCTCTTTCAATGTATTTCTGAAACTATCATAAGTGTCAAGAGACTGAGCTCCGGTGATGAATTTAACAACGCTCTCATTTACATAGGTTTCTATGTCAGTATAAATGGAAGAGAAAGTTGTAGCTTCATCAGATGTCATTGTTATTCTTGAAGGCATCCACCAGGAAGCTTCGTATTGGCTCCATATTTTGTACGCTGATTGCTTATTCTCATCCGCTTGCTCAATCTGCGCAGCTTCTACACGAAGCGGTGGATTTTTAACCCAGTATTTAACCAATACTGTAGCAGAATCCATTCCGTCAGGATTCTTGTAACGGAAGTCATAGTTACCAATCCTGTGTCCGTCCTCAGCTTTTAACCAAACTACACCTTCTTGATTTTCCAAGCCATAGTTTGCATTCAAATAAATATCTTCTGCATAGAAACCATCAGTCCAGCGAATAGCTTCTTCAATGTATTTTGAGTCTGCAGAAAACACCATGCAATAGTCATTCATTAAATCGTCCCCGTTAACTTTCCTGATTTTTGGGATAGGACCGTTTTCTTTAGTCGGTTGCGGAGCAGCTACCAGCCAAAAATCAGGATTTGATGCTCCTCTGGATATATAAGTATCTGACAATCTTGTAGCCCAGTCGATACAAGCCCCGACTTTATCATTCAGCATCATATCGCTGTCAGGTGCTACACTGGAAGTATTACGTGTTGGGAAGTTTTTATCCAACAATCCTTCCTGGTACCATTTGTGCAAAAGCTCAAGATATTCTTTATATTGGTCATCAAGTGGCCCGAACTTAACTGTGCCGTTATCGTTATAGAAATATGGTGCGGTTCCGTAACCTGCCATAAGTTCCCCTGTAGTGTCTATACCATATTTGGTGGTATACAGAGGAGCTTCTATGTTGAGCTCATCTCTAAAAGCTACCAGAACATCATACCACTCATCATAAGTAGTTGGTATCTCTTTATTAACCTTGTCCAGAAAATCCTGACGTATAGCTAAACCGGCTTCACCCATGCAACTTTCACCATTCATGGGTTTCCACATACCCCACATTCCATACATCTTACCGGAGTCGCTATAGACTGCCCGTTTAAGTGTTTCATTGTTATTTACCCATGACATATAGTTAGGTGCGCAGTCAATGTAATCTCTCAAGTCTACAAAGAAGCCGTCATCAATGGCTTTGTCCTCTCCTCCACGATATTTATGGTAGGCAGGTTGCGTGTACATCATATCAGGCATATCTCCGGAAGAGAACAGCAGATTGAAGGAGTCAACCTCAGTTCCGGCTGCCGGTACGATAAACTCAATATGGATGTTGGTTTTTTCTTCATACCACTGGAAAAATTCTGCATCGTTAAAGTCAGCTAATTTTCCCATGTCACCACCCATGGGATACCAAAGGGTAAGAGTAATCTTTTCCTTTGAAATAGGATAAGTCTGAAGATTTACATTTCCATTGACAGATACTACTTCAGTTGTTGATTGTTCTGATGAAGAACTGTCTTGGGCATTTGTGTTGCCATCTACAGTAGAAGTTTTGGTTGACTCATTTGAGTCTGTCTTTTGCCCACAGGAAGTAAGCAAACCTACTACCAGCAAACATGCTAACACCACAGAAAAAATTCTTTTTTTCATGTATATCCTCCTTGTTATTTTTAGTTTATTTGTTTATGATAGGTTGACTATCATAATAACAAACTTATTTTTTTAGTACTCCGTCCTTATAAAATTGTGGCAGGTAATCCTTATGAGCTTCCAACATTTCATCGAGTATCTGTTTTGCCACTTTGTCCCCAGGAACCAATGGGTTAATAACCATTGCCAACAGTGCCTTTTTATAATCACCGGTTATGGCTGCTTCGACTGCTGCCAGCTCAAATGCCTTGATAGAATGGATCAAGCCCTGACAAGCAACAGGCAGATCACCGATTGCCAATGGTATTGGACCTTCTTTTGTTATGACGGAACTTACCTCCACTATCACATCTTTGGGTAAGAACGGTAATGCGCCGTTATTAACGGTATTTACATACTGTATGTCCTTTTTGTCATTATATATGGAACTAATCAGGTTACATGCAGCATCACTGTAATGGGCACCGCCTCGTTTTTCCAATTCCGGAGGCTTAACGTCCAAGTTGGGATCCTTATACTTTTCAAAAAGTTCGCGTTCAACTTCCTTTACAACCTCAGCACGGGTTCCTTTCGTCTTGAAGCTTTCCATTTCCTCTGCCAGCATTTCATCGGTTTTGAAATAATAACGATGATATGGGCAGGGAATTACTCCCAGTGCTTCAATGAAGTCAGGATCCCATGCAGCAGCAAAAACATTTTTCATGGACTGCTCTTCTTTTGGATGGGCATACAGATGAACTGCTTCTTCTGTTCTGTCGACTCCGTCAATATAGACTTTCTTTGCAAAGACCATATGATTTAATCCACCAAAATCGACTCTGATCCTTTCAGGCTCGACATCGAACAGTTTTGCCAGTCCACGTTCAACTCCTATAGGAACGTTGCACAATCCAACTACCTTTTTACGGCTGGTATAGCGGTTAACAGCTTCAGTGACCATTCCGGCTGGATTTGTGAAGTTGATCAGCCAGGCGTCGGGACAGAGCTCGTCCATATCCTTGCATATATCAAGAATAACAGGTATTGTTCTAAAAGCTTTAAAAAGTCCTCCCGGCCCGTTGGTTTCCTGTCCAATGACACCATATTTCAAAGGAATCTTTTCGTCCTTGATACGAGCATCCAACAATCCCACTCTGAGCTGAGTAGTTACAAAGTCGGCACCCTCCAGCGCTTCTCTGCGATTGAGAGTTAAATGAATATCAATGGGCAGGCCTGCTTTTGCCACCATTCTTTTAGCTAAATTGCCTACAATTTCTAATTTTTCTTTACCTTCTTCGACATCAACCAGCCACAATTCCGTTATAGGCAATTCTTCGTATCTTTTGATAAATCCTTCAACTAATTCGGGAGTATAACTGGATCCGCCACCAATAGTAGCTATTTTTATCTTTTTTGGCATTAATATCCCTCCATAAGATTTAAGTAACTTATGCACATATGAAGTGCTGCACATCATAGGACAGTGGGTAGAAATTTTCTTGATCATCCGATGGACTATCAAAAATTAGTTAGTATGGCTAGCCATTTCATTTCACATAATATCACTAGAATTTTCTGCGCAAAAGTATCAATAAATAAATTTGATATCAATATCTGTACTGACCTGTGCATGATAAACAGCATGAAAATAGCGGTATTATTGCTTTTGCTGGTCTTTTAATGCCATGAAAGTATCATTTTATAAAGAATAGGTATCAAAATCCAAACCTGTGTTTATACTTGACTTTCCCACGCAAAAGCATAGCCTGATCCGTCCCTTGCGCTGATATAATCCCATATTATATGCCGAATATAATCAATGCAGTCTGATTCTGTTACCAATTCAATAGGTATTTGATTTGTATTTAATCTCAATAAATATGCATAGACTGAATATTAGTTTGCATAATTAAATAGGAATATTCAACAGGATGATTCTGAAAGGAAAAATATTCTATGGCATAAAGACAGGATTAGATGATCAAGTATCAAAAACTCATGGCATAAAAATATCATACCGGAAGAATAAGGATAACTTTCAGCTTCTTTATGAGTATCCCGGGTTTTTGTCATATTTTATGGACCAGAACCGTTTATACCCCAAATCATGCTTTTTAGTTCTCTTTGCAACAATTTTTCTCACTTATGATACGGTTCACCGTGCATTACTGAATACATGACTTTCCTTGAATATGTAAAAAAGTCGTACATCATGTACGACAAATTTATAAATTCTCATATACCTGACCTCTATTTCCTATATCGATAACCAGTATTACGAGTTCTTCATCATTCTTAGTAAAAATAACTCTGAAATCCCCAACTCTAAGTCTATAATACT
>ENA-OWPA01002163-OWPA01002163.1-bioreactor-metagenome-genome-assembly--contig:-NODE-2163-length-10428-cov-17.424210_pt1 | contig 10428 bp, 8 predicted proteins | sample MGYA00238139_ERZ651803 | MGnify/ENA primary metagenome ERZ651803 (study PRJEB26909, sample SAMN07631231) | bioreactor metagenome | isolation source: Switchgrass digestor | place: USA: Dartmouth...
TATCGCCATACGGATAAGGGGCGTCATATCACCTTTTAACAGGCTTGTCTGCAATTCTTTTTTTCCTGTGGGATTAATCCTTTCTCCCACCACCAGGAATTTTCCGTCCAAATCGATGGGTACTGTTCTTTTCTCGGTAGCCAAGGCTCTGTAATGGGCGGTATTTATCTCAGGTACTGCCTTACTCCGGACCGCATCCACCATTTTTGCTATATGTTTTGGAGTGGTCCCGCAGCAGCCTCCGATAATTCCGGCCCCATAGTCTACAAGCTTTGCCATTTCCTTTGCAAATTCATCCGCATCCAAAGGGAAAACAGTTTGTCCGTTTTTCAGATAAGGTATACCTGCATTGGGCTTTGCCAGGATCGGAACATGGGCAATTTCTTTCATCTGCCTTATCATATCGTACATCCTGTCCGGTCCCATGGAACAATTAATCCCTACAGCATCCGCTCCCATAGCCTGCAATACGGTTACTGCCGTAATCGGATCGGTCCCGTATAAAGTACGGTTGCTTTCCTGATAAGTTAAAGAAACCATAACCGGCAGATCGCATAATTCGTGAACCGCAATTAGAGCAGCCCTGCATTCCTGAAGGCTCATCATTGTTTCTATTACAAAAAGATCTACCCCGGCAGCAAGTAAGGCATTTATCTGTTCTTTATAAACGTTAACAAGATCTTCAAAAGGCAGTTTACCGTGAGGAGCCACCATCAGGCCGGTCATTGTCAGATCACCGGCTATATATAACTTCCTTGGATTTTCTGCCTTTTCTCTATAGATTTGTACGGCTGTTCTGCTTATTTTGACCAATTCCTCGTTATAATAAGCCGTATAATTATCTTTATTGTATTCTTTCAGCTTAATTCTATTAGCGGTAAAAGTGGGGGCAAAAAGGATATCTGTTCCAGCTTCCAGATACTTAAGCTGTAAATCTATAACCTTTTTCTTATTGTCGACCATCCACTGCTCCGGACATATACCCGGATGCAACCCCTCATTTTGAAGATTGCTTCCGGTGGCACCGTCCAGTATGATTATTTTTTCTTCAGCCAGTTTTCTGAATTCTTTCCTTGTCATCGGTTAACCTCCAACTTAAATCGGTTATTTTTTTAATTTTGCCACCGCATTTTAATAATTATCAAAAAGTCATTTAAATAAAATACAATATTTCCTTTTATAAAGTAAATACCGGAACCGGTCCGGTTATTCTTTTCTGTAATGTTTACGACAATTATAGCTTATATTAAAAACTATAACAAGCAATAAATGGATATAATTATAACTTTAATTTTGAATAAGTATAAAAAAATTAGCCAATACTGAAACTATAGTTAAACAGCCATACAACCGGATTGTTTATAAATAAAGCAACTGTCGCGGAAAATTAATAATTTAAGACTAATAATTTAAGAGGTGATTTTATGTCATATGTTGCTCCCGCAATCAGGGATAAATTCGAAACCTTATCTACAGAGTTAAAAAATGTTATTCTGGAAAGAAACGTAGAATTATATACGATTCACGATCTGATTAATGTATTAGACGAAATCGTAAAAGAAGCCGAAGCTGAAGAACAACAAGAAGAAGAAAATAACAAATAAGTAAAATTGTGATAAATTTTAGCAGACAATAATAAATTTAATAAAAACCTGCTGTGATTTTATCCGCCACCGGTTATGGAACCAAAGTTTATATGACAGCAAAAAATCACAGCAGGTATTTTCATGTATACCATTTATATTATAGCACTTACACTCTCCGTACCTTTTGCAAGCAAACTATATATTTTGTCTATGGGATGGGGTCTGCTTAACAGATAGCCCTGTCCGTAACCGCAGTTATAATTTATCAGGCATTGTATCTGCTCCGGAGTTTCAATCCCTTCGGCAATGACTTCATATTGCAGATCGGCTGCCAGTTTTAAAATATTTTTGATTAATATATTATCCACTCTATTGTCGGTTATGGCATTAATAAAGCTTCTGTCCAGTTTAATAATGTCGATTGGAAACTTCTTCAGATAATTCAATGACGAATATCCTGTGCCAAAATCGTCCAAGGCTATTCTTATGCCTTTTTCCTTTAATATTTTCAGGCGTTCAATAACTTTCTCTATATATAAGATATCTGCCGTTTCAGTAATTTCAATTACAATTTTACTCAGGTCCACGGGATATTCAGACAATATCTGTACCCATTCATTAAAATTTATTTCGCTTGTGAGGGTTTTTGACGATAAATTTATTGCCAGTTCAATATCGGCAAAACCCAGATTCTCCAACCTCATCTTCTGTTCTAAAACCTTCCGCAGCACCCATCTGTCTAATCTGTAAATCTGCCCTGTCCTTTCGGCAACCGGAATAAATTCTCCGGGAGCAATAAAACCTTCTTTTGGATGTTCCCAGCGTATCAAAGCCTCCAAACCGATAATCTCCCTGTCCCACAGCCTGTATTGAGGCTGATAGACCAGGAAAAATTGCTCCTCATCAATCCCCTGCTGCAGATTATTTACCATTTCGGCAAATTCCGTCTGCTTTTTCATCAAACCCTCTTCATAAAATAAAAATCTGTTTTTCCCTTCTTTTTTGGATGTATACATTGCAATATCTGCATTTTTAAGTAACTCGGAAAGACTTTTACCATGCTCGGGATACATCACAATACCTACACTCACCGATATATAAAATTGCCGGTTTTGATAAGTCCAAATCCTGTTTATATAATTTAAAAGTTCTTCGACATTATCCTTAATACTGGATACAGAGTTGCCGGGTAAAAAAACAGCAAACTCGTCACCGCCCAGCCTTGCTACAAAGCCTTTATCTTTTACCTTTTGGACCACTTTTTCTGTAAAATATTTCAGGAAAATATCTCCGGCATGATGGCCTAATGAATCGTTTATGTTCTTAAAATTATCAATATCCATATATGCTAAGGCAAAATTTTGATTTCCGTTTTCTATTTGATTACTTACCTCCTGCTCAAACATAATCCTGTTGGGCAGTCCGGTTAAGGGATCATAGTATGCCATATATTTGATTTTTTCTTCGTATTTTTTTCTTTCTTCAATATCCGTTCCGATGGATACATATATATTGTCTCCTGTTTCGGTTTGGGATAATACCTTGCTGCTCCACAATATATCTATCATTCTTCCGTCTTTGGTTATAATTGCCCCTTCAAAATTTAATGCATTTTTGTTATTCCTGATTTTGTTGTATGTTTCATCAGCCAAATGAACCCTGTCTTTTGGAATTAAAACCGGCCATCCGGGACTGTTTACAAGCTCTTCTTCCGTATAACCGATTAATTTCTGACCGAAAGGATTTATGCTTATAATTCGCCCCTTGTCATTCCAGGTTATAATAATAGACGGAGCTTCCATATAAATATTATCATTAAGCTTTTTCTGAAAGTCCAATTCAGTCTCAAGAGATATTAATTCTTCATGGGCCTGCTTAAGTTCCTGACATACCTTTTCCCTCCTGTTGTATTCCAAAAGCCACATATTCATACGCCGTTTAACCAGCGCATAAACCATATGAGTTGTTATTAATATAAAGAAGCAACCCTTGTAAGACTGATAATATTTATATTTTTTTATATCGGTAAACAAATGCACAAATATTGAATCGGAAAGAAGTATCCATAGCCCTCCTATTAAGGCATATAATATAGAAATTTTATATACTTCCTTTTTTAAGCTTTTTTTCTGTTCATTTTCATTTTGTATTGTACCCATTTATAATTACTCTCCCTGTCTCCATGACAATATATCCAATATGCTTATTAATTATAAATATTATACTATTATTTGTCAATTATGTTAAATATTAGACAATATCTGGCGTTTTTTACAGATCCATTTATTATCTATGAAAAGGGTCAGATTGCCAACTTACCGCATAACTATGCCGTCTTTACAGGTAAGTTCAGAAGAAAGTTTTGCTTACTGATTTTAGAGCTGGGCTCGGCCGACTTTTGCCGGTAAATTAAAAAGGTTCTATATTAAATGATGGGGTATGTGAATCAGTTAATTCACAACCACAGCATTTTAGTTTATAATACAAAAAACCTCCCAGTGCCAGTCAGTAAGTAAACCACCAGGAGGTAAATTAAATATGCTAAATAAGCATATCACATCTTTATTAAATTTGGAAGGCATTATTGTAAAAAAAATCAACCACGCAGATAATTATTTAAAAATTTATATTGAAACAAAAGCCACAACACAGATTTGCCCTTGTTGTCATCAACAAACTAAACAGATACATGATTACCGTTATCAAAAAATTAAAGATTTACCTTTACAGTTCAAAGACTGCTATCTAATTCTTAAAAAAAGGCGGTATCGTTGTAAGTGTGGAAAACGTTTTTATGAAAAATATCCTTTTTTAGCTAGATATCAGCAACGAACCACTCGTCTTACTCAATACATAGCTAATGAATTACGAAATTCGGTTTCTATAAAAGCTGTTGCTGAAAAATCTAATGTATCTCATTCAACGGTCACTAGAATTCTGGATACTATTCATTATTCTAGTTTCCCTTTGAAAGATGCTATTGCTATTGATGAATTTAAAGGTAACGCTGAAACAGGTAAATATCAATGTATTATTGTTAATCCTAAAAAGAATTACATTATGGACATCCTACCTGACAGAACTCAATCTCATCTTTCTGCTTATTTTAGAGAAATGAATCGTAATGAAAGGCATCGGGTAAAATTCTTTGTTTGTGATATGTGGCAGCCATATGTTGATTTAGCTTATAGTTATTTTCCTAATGCTGTAGTAATTATTGATAAATATCATTTCATAAGGCATGTAACCTGGGCAATAGAAAATGTACGTAAAAGAATACAAAAATCCATGTCTCCTACTTTGAGAAAATACTACAAAAGAAGCCGTAAATTAATTCTTACCAGGTATTATAAGTTAAAGGATGAAGATAAAAAAGCCTGTGATCTTATGCTGCTTTATAACGATGATTTAAGGAAAGCTCATATGCTTAAAGAATGGTTTTATGATATTTGTCATAATGAAAAGTATTCTATTCAAAGAAAAGAATTATTTGAATGGATAAAGAATGCAGAAAACTCAGGCATTAAAGAGTTTAAAAAATGTGCAGCAACTTTCCGACATTGGTCAAAAGAAATACTAAATGCATTTAAATATGGCTTAACCAATGGTGTAACAGAGGGATTTAATAATAAAATAAAGGTACTTAAGCGTATATCATATGGTATAAAAAACTTTGAAAGATTTCGTACACGTATCTTACATTCTTGCAATTAAATAAAAATAAATATGACTGGCACGAGGTTTATTTGTCATGCCCAAAAACAGGTATTGGTGAGTCAATCATAAAAATAGGCTCTAAGCCTAGTGTTTTAGCATGATTCAAACATATCATACCCCAACACTTGACAAAGAGCCAAAATATATTATACATTTTATAAAATGAAAGGCCCATCCATTAACAGGATGAGCTTTCATTATCCCCATATACCTGCTGCCAACAGAAGGCAATGCAAGAAACTATCACCTTTATTTCTGAGCGTTTGTGTCTGTTATATTTCTCCTCTAATTATACCTTCCACCTCATCCGAAGGTAGCGGGCCGCATAACAGAAAACCTTGTCCTCCTTCACATGAGTTAACTTTTAGGTATTCCAGTTGTTCTACATTTTCAATTCCCTCTGCCACAACTTTAAAATTCAGATCATGGGCCATTGCCAGAATGTTTTTTGTAATAACGGTTTCCTCACTGCATTTTGGAATTGATTTTATAAAACTTCTGTCTATCTTTATAATATCAATCGGAAGTTTTATCATATGAATTAGGGAAGAGTAACCTGTACCGAAATCATCCAGAGCAAACCGTATACCATATTTTCTAAGCCTGTTCAGCCGCTCCACAACCGAATCGATATCTTTAATAATCATGGTTTCGGTAATCTCAATTATAACAGTCTTATAATTTACCGTATATGAAGCTATAATCTCTTCAATAACCCTAAAAGCCATTTCATTTTCAACAGTTTTGCCGGACAGGTTAATGGAAAGTTCAATATGTTCTAATCCTTCCTTCTCCCATATCATTTTCTGTTTTAGTGCCTTGTGGAGCATCATCCTGTCCAGTTCATATATAAGCCCGCTCTTTTCTGCAATGGGAATAAAGACATCAGGTGTTATTGCCATATAGTTATCAGGAGAAATCCATCTTGCTAAAGCTTCTACTCCGATAACTTTTTTGGTTTCCAGATTATATTCGGGCTGATAATAAAGTGTGAACTCGTCCCCATCTATACCTTTCAGGATTTTACCCACCAAATTTGACTGACCGCAACTTCTTATGTTCTGTTTATTTCTATATGATCCCGCCGTCAGCATGTCTTTTCTGTTTTTCATATTTTCATTGCAATTTAACTTTTTCTCCATTATTTTACATGAATTTTTATGACAATTAATGTTGTTGTGACCCGATCTACTTTTAATTATAATAGATAAATTACAAAAAAAACATGACGTATTTGGAAAAATTTCATAAAAAATTTTCCAAATACGTCATGGTCTTATATGTCGAATATTACTATAATGAAACTAAAGTTGTAAGTAATACAACTTATATATAGCCGGCTATATAAGCATCCCCATAAACCAGTCATTTTAAAAAGGAGGAATTATAATGAAGAAAATTAAAAAGTTACTCGTAGTTACAGGATTGCTTATGGCATTAGGTTTAGTTATTCCTGCCATCCAGGGCAATGCTAATTCAAATGACGGATTTAAGGTAGCCAGTGACTATCCTCCTATGGACTCAGTTGGTACATTATGGTAAATCATTTATAGTACACACTCAAAATAGTACATTTTCAGATGTTTTTTCATAAATTGTTCTCCATAGGGATATTGCATTGCACATGATATATAATATGCTTGTTTTAAATAAGTAATACATTCTCTCTTGTTCTCCTGTGAAAGCACTCCCTTTTCTATGAGGCGCTCCTTATTCCAGGCATAATTATATAATAGATTGGGGAGTGCAATTCCTATTTTGTGTTCTTTACATATTTTAATTCCTTGAAGTGTAAAATCAATTGCTTTCCAATGATTCTCTATCAGCCCATACCATTTAGACAGATTATTAAGGATAATAACCTGCATCATTGTTCTCAAATCTTCATCCATATAGCTTTGATTCAATGCGCTATAAGCTTCTTCTAAAATGCCTATTCCCTTTTGATAATCTTTTTTTTCGGCATAAGCAGTGGAAATATTCAAAATAATATTGGTTTCATTATATGTTAACGGCCAGTTTACCAAAGATATTTCTCCATATTTTGGAATAGTTATGCGAATTGCTTTTTGAAGTTCTTCCAGAAATTCATCGGTGCTGATACGTCCCAAACGATAATTAACCAGACACCTTGCACGAATTATAAATTGCTTGTCCAAATTGGTGTATCTGGGTTTTTTAAGTATTTCCTCCAGTATATGTTCAGCCCTGTGAAAGTCCAAAGACTGAATTGCTTCCTCGAAAAGCTGCATCTTTTCCAAAATTTTAAAATCAGAAACAGACAAAATAGAATAAGCCCGTTCCCTTATCCTGCCCATTCTCTCCATCAGAAGCTCATATACGTCCCTACTGGGATTTTGCTTGCCAGTCTCTATGCGAGATAAGGTTTCTACGGAACAGATGTCTTCACTTAATTGCTCCTGGGTGATTGATAAAGACTTTCTGGTCATCCGTATAATATCACCTAACCGATATCTTCCCATTGATACACCTCCCGCAAATGTTTCCGTATGCTTTCCGCCTCGGCATAATCCCCGCAAAAATCAAATATGTAGTAGGCTTCCAAATATAGTTTCAGACATTCTTCTTCTCTCTCAAGTTTACAGTTCAAGTCTGCCCCATACTTTTTTTCCAGCAATTGTGCTTTTATATAAAGAAGGTCTCCGAGATAATCCATCTTACTGCTTCCTTTGTATAACTTAAGCCCGGTTTCACATATTTCCAAAGCCTTATCGTTCTTGTTATGCTTCATATAAAATTTACCGGCAATTACGGCCACCTTCAGATATATCCTGCGGTTTTGTGATAACTTTCTGTGATTATATATGTAATCCAGTACCTGATTGAGAATCCTGTCGGCCTGGTCATCCATTTCTAAAGAAATCATTCTCTGTAATATATCCAGTATAATATTTAACTCGGTTATACTTAAAAAATAATCCGATATGGTATTTGTATTAAAGTCAGGGACAGTGCAAGTTATAGCCTCCATCAGCAAGTCTATTGTAGCTTTCGGCTCTCCTCCTTCCAATTCATTAAGCAATGCACGATTTGCCATTATGAATTGCTTATGGGGAGACCCCTTGCCCGTTGTCAATTCGTCGTATTCATTAATTAATTTTTTCGCGCCTTCAATATCTTTTTCATTAATCTTCTTTTTTATTTCCTCCCTAAGCATATAAGCGCTATAGTCAAAATCATTCAGGATCAGTTCAAAATGGTGGGGTACTTTACCCAGACGTTCCAAAAGAGTTTCCAGTATAAGCGAATCCACATCCCTTTCTCCGGCTTCTATTCTTGACAGAGTAGACACGGAGCATATTCCTTTGCATAATTTACTTTGAGAGATATGATAAGTTTCACGGAAATATTGTATTGCCGTTCCTATATTGTTGTTATGAACTTCCATATCTCTGTTCATATTTTATCACCTTTGGATTTTTCAATAAATAATAATTAAATTCTATCAATATGGTTATTAATTATATATTGCAGCATATTACACAAAAATAAGATAATAAACTTATAAAACTACGACAAACAAATTTTAGCAACTAATAAGTTCAATATTTATAATAAACTAAACAATCTACATATTTTTATATATTTATACATATATACGTATTTTATGTAAAGTATTGTATAACTTTGCTCTTATAATTATAAGCTTAAATCTTGATCAAAATCAACTGATAATTATCTTATTTTATCAATTTATATATTTAACGGCTTTATCCGACAATTTTCAAAACACGCCTGTTATATCCCTGCTGAAAAGTTTAAAACAGGGAATATCACCGGAATTTGCCAGTAATTTTTATTAAAAATGGGCGTAATTTCTTATATAAACAAGAATAAACTTCGCTTGCAAAATTCTTACGTTCGCTGTGCCGGCTCTGTCGGCATATTTCATCGTAAGTGTGCATTATGGCCGGAAGTTTTTTCATTCAGAAATGGTAAACAGTTTCTTAAAAAATAAAAAGAAAGGCTACTTCAAAAACCAGTAATTTGAAGCAACCTCTTACATCGAAATTTTTAGTTAAAAGCAAAGATGAAACAGGATTCTGTTAATATTGATTCTGTCGTAGTCCCATCTGTTTCTTCGCCATCTGAAACCTTCGATGGTGTTTCTGCCAATAAATACAGGATAAAACCAAAAGTTACTGCCGTTTAGTAACCATATATAGGTAAACCTGTTCAAACATCCGCGTAAATCCCTGGGACGTCTGCGAAAATCTATAATCCTTCCTCCAAAGGGTCCGCGAAAATCTGAAGGCCCGGACAGTAACTGCTGTTCATCACGGGGCAGCTGCGGTGTAAAATTGGGTGGTGCCGAAGGCGGTTGTACACCTGGTCTTGCCTGCCCAGGTCCAGGAAATCCCGGTTGTTGTCCCGGAAATCCGGGCGGCATTTGCCCCGGTCCGGTTTGCGGGAATCCGGGCGGTCTTTGCCCTGTGCCTGTTCCCGGTCTTTGCCCTGGTCCTGTTCCGGGAGGAAATCCGGGAAAAACTTGCTCATACCTTACCGGTCCTTTTTCAACCTTTCGATTGGATTCATCAAAGTTCAATGATTATACCTCTTTCTGCATATATGTTCACATAATATTTTATGAACCATATGCCATAAGGTGATGTAACTAAAATTCCTTTTTTCGATAAATCTTTATTGAAATTATATAAGATATTGCCAAAGCAGCTAAAATAATCAAAGGAAGAATGGGCAATTTTATAGAAAAAACTGCTGTGATTTGCCCTGCCATATAGCCGGATTTAATCATCCGATTATTCAGGCAAAAATCACAGCAGTTATAATTTAATTGCACGGAATAAATTTATCATTTAATTAAGGTAAAAGCCGGTTACCGTAAGTAATTTACTTCAGATTAAGATAAGCTTTAATAAGTTTATAAGTATTTTCTATTCCCCTGATATGGGTTCTTTCCATTCCATGGGATGCATGGACTCCCTGACCGATTAAGGCACCTCTGATATTGTTTCCGCCCGATAAAGCTGCCGATACGTCCGACCCGTAGTTAGGGAATATATCTACCGCATAATCGATATTGTTTTCTTTAGCCATGGCAATAAGATGGCCGGTCAAATCATAATCATACGGACCGCCGGAA
>ENA-OWPA01002164-OWPA01002164.1-bioreactor-metagenome-genome-assembly--contig:-NODE-2164-length-10426-cov-3.566335_pt1 | contig 10426 bp, 8 predicted proteins | sample MGYA00238139_ERZ651803 | MGnify/ENA primary metagenome ERZ651803 (study PRJEB26909, sample SAMN07631231) | bioreactor metagenome | isolation source: Switchgrass digestor | place: USA: Dartmouth...
TGCCCTTTTCTATATCAAATATTTCAATATCTCTTTTATCTTGCCCTTCTATACCCTCTGTAACAAAAAAAGCGGCAACATTTGACTTATCTAGTTTGTTAACAGCATATACTAAAGAATTGTAATCATTTAACAGATCTAAAATATAAAGAAAGCTCAAAACATTAAACCCAACAGAAAATGCTAAAACAATGCTAAGTACAATTATCAGCCTTTTTTTACCGAGTCCCATTATAATCATAAAACCACCCTATATACATTTATTATAGGATGGAAAAATTTATTACAAAAGGGCTCTTTTTCTCTCAACCATTTCATCAACTCTGCGTATATATTCCTCTACATCCTTTACATTAAAAGCCCGTTCAATTCTGTTGTCTTCAGGATATACCACTTTGGTTACAGCACCCGCACCAACAGCTATAATAGTTTGCCTTTCTTCCATTATCAATATATTGTAAATGCTTTCAAACCCAGGCTTGCAATATCCTATGTTTTCCAGTTTACCCAGCATATCTTTCTGCCTGTACAGATAATAGGGATGCATGCCCATTGATAATGCATAATCCTGAGCCATTTTTACCATCCTGGATACATCGCTTTCAGCTGTGAAACTATATTGGTCAATACTTTCCTTTAACCTGGACGCCCTTTTGACAGCCATTGTATGAACAGTAAGACTTTCAGGTTTGAGACGGCTGATTTCCATCAAGGTATTTTCAAACATTTCAACCGATTCACCCGGTAGACCCGCTATTATATCCATGTTTATATTTTCAAAACCCAGCTCCCTTGCAAGGCTAAATGCCTGAATCACATCCGAAGCAGTGTGCTTTCTGCCTATGGTTTCCAGGACAGAGTTGTTCATTGTCTGTGGATTTATGCTTATCCTGTTAACTCTGCTGCTTTTTATGGCTTTTAGCTTATCAAAATCTATTGAGTCAGGTCTTCCGGCTTCCACAGTAAATTCTTCCAGGCTGCTTAAGTCAAAATTGTATTCTATAAAACTGAGCAACTCTCTCAATGAAGCTTCATCAAGAGAAGTCGGTGTCCCTCCTCCTATATAAATACTCTGTATTCTGTAGGCTTTTTCTTTAATAATATCTTTTACTGCTAAAAGTTCAGATTTTAATGTCTGCAAATAACTATCGGTCAAATGTCTGTAGCCGTTTATTGAATAAGATGTAAATGAACAGTAAAGGCAACGGGAAGGACAGAAAGGAATGCCGATGTACAGGCTTATAGTGTCCGAATCTGCTTTTTTCAGGATTTCTCTTTCGGTATGGGCAATATCTAAGAGCAATTCAGCTTTTTCTTCAGAAATCAGGTAATGTTCCTTGAGCTCAGAAACAGCTTCCTCCCTTTTAATTCCTCTTTCAAGCAATTCCATGGCAATTTTGACAGGTCTTACTCCTGTAAGTACTCCCCACGGCGCACTTATTCCCGTATAATCTGCAAGGGCAATGTATACCTGTCGCTTTATCTCTTTTCTTGCCTTTCTAAGCTTTTCAATCTGCTTATCTCCCTCAGGCACATCACCTATTGGCACGCGCTTATTATAAACATATTTACCATCCGATAATTTTATCTCAAGCAAAAGGGAGCCTTCCCACTGGCTTATGGAACACAGAAGAAAAGCCCCCTTACTGTCAAAAGGAGGCTCTTTATCAAGTTTTTCAATATACTTGATTTCCTTTTCACCGAAAAATATTCTTAATGTATCATGTATTTCATATTTAAAATCATAACCTTCAATACAGACGTAAATCATTTACTTCCCATCCCAATTTCTTTCTGCTTAAATATAAATGCTTACACTTTCGAAACCATCTTATAAGTTACCCTTATCTTATAAATGGATTATTCTCCCTTTCAAAAGCAATTGTAGAAGACTCCCCGTGTCCGGGATACACAATTACATTATCATCAAAAACCATAAGCTTGTTTCTTAATGAATTCATTAAATCACTATGACTGCCTTTTCCAAGATCCGTTCTCCCAACCGACATGCGGAATAATGTGTCTCCGGTAAAGAGGTAATTTCCTGTTTTTATACAAATGCTGCCGGGAGAATGACCGGGAGTGTGTATAATGTTAAACTCCATGCCACCTGCTTCAAAGCTGTACCCATCCACCAAAAGGATGTCTGCCTTTTTGAAAGTCCTGCCTATTGCAAATAGTGCTGAACCGTTAAGCACCTCGTCAGACAATGCAGGCGCATCCGCTTCATGTACCATTACCTCAGCGCCTAAGGCGCTCCTGACCTCATCAAGAGAGCACATGTGGTCAATATGGGCATGTGTAAGCAATATATATTTTATCTCCAGCTTCATTTCATTAACCAGATCAATAATGCTTGAAGCCTTGTTTCCCGGATCTATTATAATTCCTTCACCGTTATTTCCTACAACATAACAGTTGGATTCAAACATACCTGTTGACAAATATCTCAATTGCATATTAATTCCCCTTTAAAACTCCTTTTTACTGTCCAACAGCAATGTAACCGGACCGTCATTATGAATTTCAACCATCATCATAGCCTGAAACTTTCCCGTTTCCACCTTGATATCATATTTTCTGCAAGCTTCTACAAACTTTTCATATAGGGCTTCTGCATTTTCAGGTCTTGCAGCTTTGTCATAACTTGGCCTTTTACCCTTTCTGCAGTCTCCGTACAGAGTAAACTGAGACACTATCAGCAGTTCCCCTTTTACATCCAATAGCGATATATTCATTTTGCCATTTTCATCTTCAAATATTCTTAAGTTAACTATTTTATCTGAAAGATACTGTATATCCTTTTCAGTATCGTCCTGCCCTATGCCCAGCAAAACTACAATGCCTTTTCCGATTTCACCTATAATTTCCCCGTCCACAGTAACTTTTGCCTGTGATACTCTTTGTACTACTGCTCGCATCAGATCACCTCCGGCAAGAAAATGCACTTCTGTCATGGAAATGCCATCATAGTATGCTTTTATTGCTTATTTCTTGTTACCTCAAAGACACTGTCAATTTTCCTCAGTTTTTTAATGATTTTATTTAATTGTTCAGCGTCAACAATCTCCAGCGTAAGATTTATAATGGCTATCTGATCTCTTGTAGTCCTTGCATTAATAGCTTTAAGCGGTATCTTCGCTTCACCGATGGTATTTGTCAGTTCCATAAGCAACGACGTTCTGTCATTAGCCATTACAGTAATATCAGCCTTATACACTATGTCTTTGGCAGTGTGCCATGACACTTCAATAAGCCTGCTTGTATCATCAATATTCCCTATGACATTTACACAATCACTTCTGTGAACAGAAACACCTCTTCCTCTTGTGATATAGCCTATTATATCGTCGCCGGGCACCGGATTACAGCATCTTGAAATTCTTACAAGGCAGTTGTCTATTCCCTTGACTATAACACCATTGTCAGAAACGGGCTTTTTCTTCTTTTCTTCTTTTTCTTTGGTCTGCGCTGCCAGTTGTTGCTCTTCCTGTGCCAGTTCCTCAGGCTTGAGGGTTTTTCTGTATTCTTCCCTTAGCCTTGTTACGATTTTACTTGCAGATATACCCCCAAAGCCTACTGCAGAGTACATATCATCAAGATTGTTAAAATTATACTTTTTAAGAATTATTTCAATCCATTCAGGCTTAAAAAGTTTTGCAGGAGTTAACCCCTGCTTTTTTATCTCTCTTTCTACAATTTCCTTGCCTTTGAGGATATTTTCCTCTTTTTTCTCTTTCTTAAACCACTGTTTTATCTTATTTCTGGCCTGGGAGCTCTTAACAATCTTCAGCCAGTCACGGCTTGGGCCATGCACATTGGCAGATGTCAGTATTTCAACAATATCTCCGTTTTTCAATTCATATCCAAGAGGTACTATCCTGCCGTTTACTTTAGCTCCCATCATCTTATTGCCTATAGCGCTGTGAATGCTGTAGGCAAAATCAATAGGTGTAGAACCTGCAGGAAGATTGATAACATCTCCTTTTGGTGTAAAAACAAAAACTTCATCTGTAAAAAGATCTATTTTAAGAGTCTCCATAAACTCTCTGGCATCGCGCATTTCCTTCTGCCAGTCAAGCAGCTGTCTCAGCCATACCAGCTTTTTGTCAATGTCACTGTCCCCGGAACGTCCTTCCTTATACTTCCAGTGAGCCGCTATACCAACTTCAGCAACCCTGTGCATATCCCATGTTCTTATCTGTACTTCAAAAGTCTGTCCCTGATGTCCTATAAGGGTTGTATGAAGTGATTGATACATATTGGGTTTGGGCATTGCTATATAGTCTTTAAACCTGCCCGGCATAGGTTTATAAAGCTCATGAACCATTCCCAGCGCTGCATAGCAGTCCTTAACGGAATTTACAATTATTCTGAAGGCAAACAGATCATATATCTGCTCAAGAGTCTTGTTCTGCTGCACCATTTTTCTGTAAATGCTGTAAAAATGTTTTGGTCTTCCGTCTATTTGAGCCTCTATCCCAAGTTCCTTGGTTCTTGCTTTTAATTCCTCAATAATTTCGCTAATAAAAGCTTCTCTTTCTCTTCTTTTATTAGCAATCTTATCTACCAGATCGTAATATCCTTCCGGATCGATATACCTTAGGCAAAGATCCTCCAGCTCCCACTTAATCCTGGATATACCCAAGCGGTGAGCAATTGGAGCATATATCTCCAGAGTTTCTTTTGCCTTTTCAAGCTGCTTATCCACAGTCATATATTTTAGGGTGCGCATGTTATGCAGCCTGTCTGCCAACTTTATCAATATAACTCTTATATCCTTAGCCATAGCCAAAAACATTTTGCGCAAGTTTTCAGCCTGTAGCTCTTCTTTTGATGTATATGGAATTCTTCCAAGCTTTGTGACACCATCTACAATGTTTGCTATTTCCTCACCGAATATTTCCCGAAGCTCTTCCATTGTAAATGTAGTGTCTTCAATAGTATCGTGAAGGATTCCTGCAATAATTGAAGTACAGTCCAACTCCAAATCAGCAAGAATGTTGGCAACCTCCAAGGGATGAATAATAAAAGGCTCGCCTGACACTCTTAGCTGACCGTTATGCGCTTTTTTGGACAGTATATAAGCTTTCTCAATCAGCTCAAAATCACAATCAGCATTATACTTTTTTATTTTTTCCACAAGTCGGCTGTACGCTTCATCCATTGCAAAACCCCCACCAAGTTAAAACTGCACAATTGAGTCAACATTATACCCTTTTAATTTTTCCCTTCCATTAAGATAAGTAAGTTCAATAAAAAAGAATATACCTGCAACCTCTCCACCAAGTTTTTCAATTAATTTAATGTTTGATTCTGTTGTTCCACCTGTTGCCAGAAGGTCATCTACCACTACAACTCTCTGCCCAGGCTTAATGGCATCTTGATGCATTTCAAGCACGTCTGTACCATATTCCAGCTGATACTCAACCTGAATAGTCTTATAAGGAAGTTTTCCTCTTTTTCTGATAGGTACAAATCCTTTGCCCAAAATATAGGCCAAAGGAGCACCAAGAATAAATCCTCTGGATTCAGGTCCAACTATCAGATCAAATTCGCCTACTTTGCGAATCCTGTCCGCCATTGTATCAATACATTCCTTATAAGCTTCAGAATCCTGCAGTACGGTAGTGATATCAATAAAATCAATACCTTGTTTAGGAAAATCCAGTACGTGCCTGAGCTTTGATTTTAAATCCATTAAAAATTCCCCCTGTGTTTCGTAATGTGCTTACTATATTAGCATTCCTATAACTTAATTTTTAAATCTAATTTCCGTAACTACTGCTTGTTAAAGTTTTTTTCAAAGCCTGAAGTTTATTAAAAGTATGTGAATCCTCAAGCTTTTTCTTTTGTCCCCCATTGTCAAGCATTGTAATGATCATTCCGGTCTTTCCCACAGATTCAGCATGCATCAGATTAAGTTCTTCAAAAATTTTAATACCTTTTCTTAATTTAAAATAATTCATTTTTATTCTATAGCTGCTGGCAATTCTACCTGCAAAAACAAACAAATCGTCAATTACCAGACTCTCTTTACAATTTGCTCTCATATATTGATAAATTGCCACCAGGTCGCACCTTTCCAGTACGATTTCATCTATATCTATATCACGAAAAATGTCATAATTACCTGTATAAAATTTATTATAGCCATTTATGTCAATAGACTCAACATATTTGTCAAGTTCAAACAAATATTCATTCTTTTTGACTATAGTTTCATTCAACGCAATATCCTTAAGGTTCATCTGTATTCTGCAATCAGAATTCCATGTATTAATTCCCAATGAAAACGCTGAGTCAATAATGTCCCCTAAATTATAGGAATTTACAAGGTTACTCATATTAAAACCTATTGCGTCAAAAGATGTATCCTGGCATTTCAACTTAAGTTTCAAGTGTTTGTTGTTGCCAACAGTATATATTTCGCCTATTTCCAGTGCCTCACATACAAAAGCCGGCTCCGGATTCCCTGCTCCGAAGGGAGCTAGTTTCTCCAGTTCCATCACACTTTCGATATTTATATCGTTTTTATTTATATATGCATCAATCTTTATCCTGGGTACCAAATCTTTCTCATCCATGACTTCATCAGCATACTGGTTTATCATTTTGCGAAAATCATGGATGTTTTTTTCCTCCAGTGTTAAGCCAACTGCAAGCTCGTGTCCTCCATACTTTTGGAGCAAATTATCACAATAACACAAGGCCTTAAAAAGGTTCAAACCTTCAATACTTCTCCCTGAACCTTTTGCAATCCCATCATCTACCGAAAGCATTATACACGGTCTGTAATAGCGTTCTGTTATTCTTGATGCTACAATGCCTATTACACCATGATGCCAGTTTTGTCCTGTAACAACAATAACTTTTTCCTTCTCTAGGTCAATTTCCTTCTCTATTAAATCAATAGCCTGATTGAGTATGTCTGTTTCAGTCTCCTGACGAAGTCTGTTTTCATCGTTTAATTCAATAGAAATATCCTGTGCTTCCTTTTCGCTGTCAGTTGTAAAAAGCTTTACAGCTCTGGCAGCATCTCCAAGCCTGCCGGCTGCGTTTATTCTTGGTGAAAGAATAAAGCTCACTCCAAAGGAATTAATGGGTTTTCCCTTTAAACCGGAACAGTTGATCAGTGTTCTTAGTCCCAGGTTAGAAGTATTTTCAATTTCCTGTATGCCATATTTTGCAATTACCCTGTTTTCACCAATCAGCGGAACAACATCGGCAATAGTACCAAGAGCTACGAGGTCCAGATAACCCATATATTCTCTGTCACAGTCCATTTTAATACACAACGCATTTAAAAGTTTGAAGGCTACGCCGACACCCGCAAGTTCCTTAAAGGGATAATTACAGTCACTCCTATGAGGATTTACTACAGCCAAGGCTTCAGGTAATTCATCCTTGCACTCATGGGGATCAGTAATAATTATATCCATTCCTTTATTAATGGCATACCTCACTTCATCAATTGCCGCGATTCCGCAATCCACAGTAAGTATCAGATCTGTGCCGGATTCATATATCCTGTCAATACCTATTTTTGATATCCCATATCCCTCTTCTATTCTATCCGGTATATAGTAATCAACATGAGCCTGTTTTTTTCTGAGAAAATCATACAATATTGATGTTGAGGTTATCCCATCAACATCGTAATCCCCGTAAATTACTATTCTTTCTCCGCTTTCTATCGCCTGTATCAATCTGTCTGCAGCTTTATCCATATCCTTCATCAAAAAGGGATTGTGCAAAGATTCCAGCGTGGGATTCAAAAAATCATTAATTACATCGCTTTCATTCATTCCTCTGCTCAGGAATACCTTTGCCGCCAGTTTTGAAATCCCCGCTTGTCTGGAAACCCTTTCTGCTTCATCTTCCGATATCCTACTGTAAACCCAAGTCTTTCTGTTACGCATTCCATCAACCTTCTAAATTAATGTGTCAGATGTTGTGTTAGGTAATGAGATAGCATTGCGAAAGCTTCAGAGCCAGACATTATTAGCTCTTAAGCTTGAAACACCAACCATCGAAATGCTAGCACAACAAGTAAAATTATATGCCCTATACAAAAAAAGCTCGATTATAATCGAGCTTTTTTTATCCCAGTAATTTCTTGACTATCTGGTTTACTATCTTGCCATCAGCTCTGCCCTTTACCTTTGGCATAACCTCCTGCATTATCTTGCCCATATCCCTGATTGTATTTTTCCAGTATCTTGAATAACTTGTGTTACAACTACCTCAACTTCTTCAGTAAGCTACTACTGTAAATACTACATCAGCACATCTATTTCCACTATTAAATTATCTACAAGATCCTGTCTTCCACAATTTTATAATCAGGTAACGAATCTCATTTCATTTCAATTTCCTTGGCTTTTATTTCGATTATACCATCATCGTCAAGGGTAATTATATTATCTTTCTTGCTCCCTTATTTAAACTTTCTCTTCCTTGCGGCTTCAGATTTCTTTTTTCTCTTTACACTTGGTTTCTCGTAGTGCTCTCTTTTTCTTACTTCAGCCAAAACACCAGCTTTTGCGCACTGCCTCTTGAACCTTTTAAGAGCACTGTCAAGAGACTCATTCTCTTTAACCCTAACCTCTGACATGTATTTCCCTCCCTCCGATGGTAACAATTGTGCCGGGAATAAGCTCTGTTTACTGAATCGTAAATTATTGGAAAGTAAACTGAATTTAGCACATATTATATTATATATTACTTTTAAAAATAAAGTCAATACAGGCTTTACCCATTGTTATATTTTTTACATAATTTATTTTCCTTTTGCTTTAAGGAATGTCGTGATTGCACTACAGAATCTTGGGGCCAAGGCATGTTCCGCCTATCAGATGGTAATGCAGATGGAACACTGTCTGCCCGGCATCTTCCCCGCAATTATTTATAAGTCTGAAACCTTTTTCATAAATTCCCAGCTCCTGTGCAATTTTCTTTGCAGCAAGATGTATATCAGCCAAAATACCTGCATTTTCTTCATTTAACTCTTTTATGTTGCTAATGTGCATTTTGGGAACAATAAGCACATGAACCGGAGCTACGGGATTTATGTCTTTAAAGGCCATAACCTTCTCATCTTCATATACAATCGTTGAAGGTATTTCCTTGTTTATTATTTTGCAAAAAATACAATCACTCATATCCCTTTTTCCTCCTTATAACTGGCTTTCAATAACCTTAACCGCACTCTTCAGTGCTTCATCTATCTTGGAAACATCTTTACCGCCGGCTTGAGCCATATCAGGCCGTCCACCGCCTCCACCGCCTGTTACTTTAGCAGCTTCTTTTACTATATTACCACTGTGAATACCCTTTTGTACAACATCTTTTGTCGCCATAGCAACAAAACTGACTTTACCTTCATATGAAGAAGCCAGTACAACTACACCGCTTCCCATCTTATTTCTTATTAAGTCTCCGGTATTTCTCAGAGCTTCCATATCCAGCTGCTCAAGTTGTGCTGTAATTACTTTTACTCCTTTTATCTCTATAGTATTTGACAATAAGCTATCAATATTACCAGTAATAAGTTTATTTCTTAACTTTTCTATTTCCTTTTCTGCATTTTTTATCTCTGTATTTAGGAGCTCGGCTTTTCTGACAGCATCCTGTGGAGCCGCCTTCAATACGGCAGCAACTTCATTCAGCAGCTTTTCTTTCTCTTTAAAATACTCTATGGCTGCCTCTCCAGTAAGCGCTTCAATACGCCTTGTGCCTGCTGCCACACCGCTTTCACCCACTATTTTTACAAGACCTGCCTGCGAAGTGGATTTAAGATGAGTACCTCCGCATAATTCCATAGAGTAATCGCCCATACTGATTACTCTTACAATATTGCCGTACTTTTCATCAAACAACGCAGTAGCGCCAAGCTTTTTAGCTTCATTTATATCCATTTCTTCAGCTGAAACAGTCAAATTCTCCAGTATTTTCTGGTTTACCTCATTTTCTACCCGCTCAATTTCAGCTGGAGACATAGCTGAAAAATGAGTAAAGTCAAACCTAAGTCTGTCAGGCCCGACAAATGAACCTGCCTGGTTTACATGGTCACCAAGTACATTTTTCAAAGCTTTATGAATAAGATGAGTTGTTGTATGGTTTCTTTCAATAGCCCTTCTCCTTTTAGCATCAACTAAAGCCTTGACAGGCGTACCGGTTTGAAGGACTCCTTTTTCAATTATTCCCGAATGCAGGTATTTTCCGTCAGAAGTCTTTTGTGTGTCTTCTACTCTAAGCAAACCGTCGCTCCATTCTATAACTCCTGTATCGCCTACCTGTCCGCCGCTTTCGGCATAGAATGGAGTCACGTCCAGTATAACAGTTACACTGTCGCCTTCATATGCTGTGTCGATAAGCTCATTATCCTTGATGATACATTTAACCTGAGCTTCACTTTCAGTAG
>ENA-OWPA01002165-OWPA01002165.1-bioreactor-metagenome-genome-assembly--contig:-NODE-2165-length-10422-cov-3.871919_pt1 | contig 10422 bp, 4 predicted proteins | sample MGYA00238139_ERZ651803 | MGnify/ENA primary metagenome ERZ651803 (study PRJEB26909, sample SAMN07631231) | bioreactor metagenome | isolation source: Switchgrass digestor | place: USA: Dartmouth...
CTACCCATATCATAACCCGGTTCAAGAATATCGGTGGCAGTTTCACAGAGAATACTCCGTACCTCTGCAGCGGTCAATTCCGGACAGGTGTGAATAAGCGCCGCAGCAGCGGCTGATACAAATGCAGCTGCAAAGGAAGTGCCGCTTGTAAGCAAGGCTTTTCCACTTTTAGAGACAGTCCAAATTCTTTCCCCCGGTGCCACCAACATTAAAGACTTATTTCTTTGAGAAAAACTCGATACCCGGCCATTTTTATTGACAGACCCGACACCGATTACCGTAGGATATGCCGCCGGATAATATAAAGAGTCCGGACTTTTCACATTTTTGTTTCCTACTGAGGATATTATAACTGCATTTTTCTCTTCGGCATACTCCACCGCTTCGCGCAAAAGCTTGCTTTCCTTAGTTGTGCCAATGCTTAAGTTAATGACACGGCAGCCATAGGTATCGATGGCATCTCTGATGGCATGAGCAATCATTTCAGTATCTCCTATTTGCACTTTGCCGCTTTCATCTATAGTCTGTATCACCAATGGAACAAGCTTTACATCGTTGACCATTTCCGGCAGCACTGCATAGGATGAACCTGCAATAATCCCTGCAATAGCAGTTCCGTGGCCGATTTTATCCTCGGTATCATTATTATCACTGATGTAATTATATCCCTCAGCTATATGTTCTGCATCAATTGCCCTGGTAGAAATACCTGTGTCTATTACAGCAACTTTTATGCAGTTCTTGACTGATAAGTCAGACGCAAATACGGGCTGGGAAAATATCAAAAGCATCAGCAGTATGCAAATAAATCTTTTTCTCATAATACTTCACCCTTTAAACCAGCAGCATCTGCCTTAAGCAGATGCCGCTGTCTTCAACTTATGCTATTGTTTTATTTAGTCTGCAATTGTTACTGTAATGGTTTTGGTCCATGTGGCAGTTTGCGCAGTAGTTGAACGTTCAGGGAATTTCAAAGTTACTGTCAGTGTTGTTTCCGTGTCACCTTTTGCCTTCATTGCTTCATACAAAGCTGCCTTATCAATGGTAATGCTGTTAATTGTGTAATCCAGGCAATCATTATATGCCTTGTCACTGGCTGTAATGGTCAGTGTAGGTGCTTCCGGGTGTTCATATGCGTTATATGAAGCACGTACTGTCTTCCCTGTAAAAATACCACCTTCACGTGTAAATCCATACTGGTCAAGAACCAAGCCATTATAGGTAAAGGTATATTTTTCAGTGTCACCACTGCTCAAGCTCATATTTCCTATAATGTCATTAAAGTTGCCAACTCCGTCAATTTTACGCTTCATGGTATCTGTTTCGGCGCTCCAAACCACATGATTATCTTCGAACCATCGATTGACTGAAATCCGATCCCCTTTGACATCTACATACGTACCATACCAATTATCACCATATATGGTTACCACAGATGCAATAGGCTGAACATATTCGCAGTGCCAGCCGGCATAAAGGCCTTTCTTTTGATAGTCAATTTCCACTTTGGAAATCATCCATGGAACAAGTACTCTTCCCTCTAACTTATAAGTTCCTGTAGTATTTCTCTCAAAATCATCTACATCCGGATCATCGAAATGTGTCAGATCAGTGCTCGTACCATCAAGGAAATATATTCTGCCGCTGATTATGGAATTTGTTCCGGCATCTTTTATATTGCTGGTCTTTATTTCTAATTTTAACTCTTCTATTATTCTATCCCTTGGTTCTACAGCTTTAACTTCAACAGGCTTAGTGCTTTGTGCAACATTGCTTGTTGCAAGATAGTTTTCACCCTCTAAAACCTTAGCAAAGATGTAATAGTTTCCAGGCTTTAGATTCATAAATGCACGGGATTCCTGCCAGCCAGTTCCCGGAACCGACGGTGAGGTTGAAACCGCATACAGCACAGTTCCATCACCTGGATAAGCATTTTGAGGCAATTTATCTACCAGCAGGTGTGCATAGTAAGTGCTTGCTTTTGGATCAGCATATATCTCTCTGCTGATCTTGTTTATGACCATCACATTTGTATAGGTCTTTTCGAAAGAATCATAGTTTTCATCTTCCGCTCTTGTAATTTTTACATCATATACACCTGCATTGACAGCGGTATCAAGCCATTCATCGTCCAGACCCTGCCGTTTGTATTGTATAGTGAAGCTGCCTATATCAAAGCCGCTGCTATACACTGCCTGATAAACTGCCTCATATACTGGAGGTTGATGTTGGCCATTGTAATCATATTTCAGCCCTTCCGGATTGAATACTATAATGTCCTCACTAATTGGCGGTTTTTCGCTCCACCGTGCATACAGGGTATGATTGCTGTCAACTGTAACAGCTGTATCCCCTGTTACCTTTTCTCCTCCTGTCCGCTCAGTAAACCACCCTTTGAAATTGGAACCCACCTTGACAGGTTGCGGCAGCTCACCATAGTTTTGACCAAATACAACTGTCTTGGTGCCTTCTACACCTTCCGGCAAAGCACCTTCCGTTGCATCAAAGGTTATGATGTATTCCCTTCCGCTCCATTTTGCATACAGGATGATGTCCTCATCCGGCATGGTTATAGTGAAATCAAAAGGTTGTGTCAATTCAGGATCGCTATACCAGCCATCAAAGTTATATCCTTTTCTTACAGGATCTGCCGGTTTTGTAATCACAGAACCTACAGGGTATTGAGCCGGCTGAATCACGCTGCCGCCGTTTGTGACATAGGTGATGGTATGGTCGACCAAGGGAGCTTCCTGCACCTCACATACAACTATATATGTGGTTGGACCTGTTATAGCGGCAAAAGCAGGATAAATGCTCTTTACGATGGCATTCTTTGCATACAGTTCCTCATCAAAGAACTCGGTGGATGCAACATCACCTTTCCTCATTGTCACTTTAATATCTTCAAGGTCAACACCCTCGAACTTAAATGTGGCTGTGGCGGAATTATCAACATAGGTTGCGGTATAGGTTGCCCCGCTTAAAATATCCATGGCGAAAGCCTTGCCTATGCGCTCATTAACATCCCTGAGGATTTCATTATCGTTGCTGTCCTTGGCTTCAACCTTAAAGAAAGCGGTGTAGTTTTTGTTCTCGTTATCTATAGTTCCAGTCCCTGCCAGGGAACTGAAGTCAAATGCTTCTCCGAATTTAGCGGTAAACTGTCTGTCTTCCTTGGTACCGTCGGGTTTTTCCACATCTTTCACCGTCAAGGTATAGATTCTTGGCTTCACCTCAAAGTAATAGCTTTTATCGCGCAAAATGGTCAGGCCTTTTGTTTGCTGCTCCCCATATCCGTTGATTTCACTGTATTTCAGATTGCCATACGCGCTTTCATAGCTGTCCACACCTAAAATGGCTTTGATCTCATCTTCTGCCGGCAGATCAAATTCTTCGTTTTTCCTTACACGCTTGCTCCACACAGTAGTGTATCCATCCTGTTCATTCCCTACGCGGACGCTGGCTGTAAATCTTTCATTCAATTCCTCTGTTGATAGATTTGTCCACACAAGAGGAATGGTTACAGCTATATCATAATGGCTGAAAGCAAGTTTGTCCGATTTCCATGTGAGAGTTAAATCGCATTCCATATATTGAACTCCCTTTGGAACTGTTACGGATATTTCACCGTTTTCTTTGTTAAATGCAAAGTTACGATTGGAGAGAGTGTAGTTAAATTTGCTCAAGTCATAAATTTCCTGCTCCACATTGCCTTCGCACAGATCCATATATTCCATTAAACGATAAGTTTCCGGCAAAGTCATGGTTATGCCATTTACACTGTTGTTGTCATGGTCAACTACAGGAAGTACTTCACCATCTTCTATTTCATATGCAAAGCCATATACATTGTTTCTAGTGCCTGCTGTAAGAAGTGGCCATTTCTTGTCAAGAAGAGTCGGTTCGTATTTGAAATAATCACCAAATGCCTGTGCCTTAAAGTGCATCTCAAGGTATAATCCAAACTCCAGATAGAGTGCCCCCATCATCCTCTCGTCGTAGTCCCAGGTGGAGGTATTTGCAGGTCTCAACTTGGTGTACTCATAGATAAAGTAACCCCACGTCTCTACGTATGGACCAAACTCTGCCGTGAGACCGATGCTGCCTATTTTGGTTGATATAACTCCTACGGCAATTTCAGCCTCGACACCCATCTTCAGCCCGAGTTCCCCCATGACATAGAACTGGAAGGCAAATTTCTCGTCAAGAAGATCCATTTCGGAGCTGCCGCTGGTTTGGGATATGATATCAAACCAGAAAGAATAACGTTTGCCAATCACATATTCCATATTGGCACCCAAAGCGATATTAACATTTGCTTTGATAACAAAATCTGCACCGATTTTGAATGCGAAAACGCTGATATGGAAATCCCGGTCGAATATTTCCTTATTTAAAATCTCTATCCAGTCGTTTTCATTTTCCAGCATCTCCGAATAACGTTCCATCAGGTTGCGGACACCGGCGTCAAGCTCAGCCTCAGTAGTGAGATTCAGCATTTCCGTCAATTCCTGGGTCACGTTCAATTCCCCTAAAGTGTCAAGGAGCCCTTCATATTCTTCTTTATTAGTCACATCGGAAGGAATGGATTTCCACAGGTTCTCCAGATCTGCCATGTAGCCCCGGATTCTTTCGGTAGTTTCTTTAGCCTCGGTAATTTTGTCTTTTAATTCTTCAATTTGCTCAATGGTTTTCTTATATTTACCGTTTTTGATATTTTTCAGTCTCTCCCACAGCGGGTCTTCTTCCTTCTCCACCGTATACATCTTTACGTCTACAGAAACAGCAGAATAGTTTTTAATATCTATGAAGGATCTGAAAGTCAACTCATGGAATTTCGGAACGATGACATACCATGTAACATCGGCATAAGCGCTTGCAGTAATGTCAAGAGATATTTCTTCCGCAAAGGTAGCAGACAGAACAATCTTCATCTGGCCTTCTTCGCCTATATCAACAGAGAATTCTGCTTCTATGCCGACGGCCAGCCGGACACCATCATTGAAATATTTGGAGCTCTTGTCAAGTTCAACGGTAACTTCCACATCATCAGACAACTCAATGTTTTTACCGATTCCCATCAGCTCCAGTTCCTCGTCAGTCAAAGGATTACCGCTTTCATCGGTCAGAGAGAAGTCAGTCAGTCCCGAGAGGCTTTTGAATCCTTCAGTTTGAGTTGCCATAAGAGCAAGGTATTCAGCTGCTTCCTCGGCAAATCCGCTCTCCCGCACTTGCTTCTCAATTTTGCCTGTAAGGGATTCTATATCCACTCCATCCAAAAGCTCATCGCCTTTAGGTGTCTGCTGCAGGAAAGTGTCCATGGATTTTTCGATTTCCTCTTTTGTTGTTCTGGCATAGTAAACAGTATCGCCCTCAACTTTGGTGACAATACCGTAGTAGACTTCATCTTCCACAGTAAGATCTTTAAAATCGCCTACATAGAATACCAGGAAATCGCCTTTTTCCACTTCCGGATGCAGAGGAAGCCCCATGGCATCCCGTGCATCAGTGTCAGCATCTGATGCCTTAACTGTCCCGGATTCTCCTTTTGGTAATTCCGCAACTTTAAACGGAATAGTGTCCGGAATAAAGATTAATTTATCTGCATCTTCTTCATCAAGGCCTTTAAAAGTTACTGTATTACCAACGATTGAAACTACTTCCACATATACTTCCGCATCATCGGAATAAGTGTTGTTCACATAGTCGCGTTCATAAGGGGGAGTTGTTTCATAAATACAGAGAATATCATTTTCATTGAGTTCACCGGCTTTTTCATACTCAAATGTTCCGGTTGCTTCATCAGCGGTTTCGCTTCTCAGCAATTCCGGCTTAAGTACATCCACCGGATCTTTGTCGCCAATTTTATATGAGATTTCTTCCGTATCCTGAATATAGACTATTTCATCATTCAAGGCAAGGTTGAATACTTCCACTTTTTTAATGCTGAAGTTAGCTGTGCGTATGGATTCAGCCTTATTCTTGAATATGTATCCTTTTCCAAGGGTAAGCCTGTAGTTTGAACCTTCCCGGAAGCCCCCCTTTGCCTTTACGGTAAAGGTGTCATTTCCGTTATTGATAATATCGAGCTCCACTGGGTCTGATCCATCCATAACAGTTAATACTATACTATCGTTAACGCTTCCAGCATTCTGGCTGATTTTTTGAATTGCGAAACTAAGGTCTGGAGACTGGTCTAACAGTGAGAAAGAAGTGATACTCAGCTCTTCCTTTACCATCTCCTCATATTTCGCATAAACAGTCAGGTTTGAAGTCACAGCATCATCTGCATAGAACGGTATTGTGCATTCCTTGTTGGAAAACCATCCAACGAAAATATAACCGTCTTTTGCAACTTTACTGTTGGAAGGCGTCTTTGATAAAGGTTGTCCTTTCTTTACAGTAAACATCTCAACATATCTATCTCCATCCATAAATGTTACTGTATATTTTGATGTACCACTGCCTGGATTTTCATCCGGATCTTCCTCCGGCTCTTCTTCAGGTTCTTCTTCAGGCTCCTCCTCCGGTTCTTCCGGTTGTTCTTCTTCTGTGGCATATTCCTTGATGCCAATTTCAACGAAATGCTCGTCTATACGCATGAGAAAAGCCGCACACTCTGCACGAGTAGCGTTGTCCTTGGGATTAAAATTGCCTGCATTATCACCGTTGAACATCCCACATGCCCAAAGCTTCAGAACGGATTCCCTTGCATAATTCGAAATGCTGTCCAAATCCTTTGGCGAGCCACTCACCTTCTCCTCGGGATATGGATAGCCAAAGGTGTCAAACAGGCGAACAATAAAGGTTGCCATTTGTTCACGAGTCAGAGGCTCATCAGGAGCAAAAAGTCCATTTCCAACTCCGTTTGTAATCCCATGCTCCACTGCCCACGCTACATAAGGAGCATAGTAGGCATCTGCCTTAACATCGGAAAAAGTTGATTTGTTTTGATATTCGGAAACATCCACGCCCAACATTCTGCCAACGACTGTCACAAACATTGCTCTTGTCATGGTACTGTAAGGGGAGAAAGTGTCCGCTCCCGTTCCATTAAAAAGTCCATGATTGTAAGCATAGCTTACTGCATCATAAAACCAGTTTCCTTTATTCACATCGGAAAAAGGAAGCTCTTCCACCGGCTCACTACTTAACTTTGCCTGACGGGTGTCTGCTGCAAACATCTGCAATGGAAATATGGACACTAGCATACAGACAATTAATAGTAAGCTTAGCAATCGTTTTCTCATTTTGACCCTCCTAATCATTTATTGTTTGGGCATCATGCCCGGCATATATATAAACTGCTGATTACGGTTTGCCCTGGCAGCAGCTTATTTCTTACCTCCGCATGGGAGGAAAGCTTGTCCCATACGGCAACTTCATACTAATCTGCCTTGATAAAGGTTATCTTTGCGTGATCTGGTGCCGAGCCTGTGTGAGATCAAGCAATAACTTTGGTTCCATGGTACTCTGCTTCGGTGCCAAGATACACGGGCTCGTTCTCTGACGTTTTGCAGCATAACTCGAAGTCAGCAGCATGCCTGTGAACATAATCGCTGTTAATAAAAGCGAAACAGCTTTTTTTTATCATGTGCCCTCCCTAAATGCAGCTTCTGAATTCTATTCAGCCTTTTGGCTTCTCCATCTGCAACTGGGAGCATACGCTTTCTCCTCCAGATAGTCTCTTTGCCGAAAGCCTAAAATCCCAGCAATCATGAAGACCGGAAACATTCGGATTTCACGGTTTAGTTTAGTCACGCTGTCGTTGTATATCAGGCAGCTGGTGCGCACCATGTTTTCGAAGATTTCCTCTGCGTTCATGGTTTTGATATAATTTTGATTTTCTTTTAATTCAGGGTATTGCTCCGTCAACATGGCAATCCTGCTCAAGGCCTCGGAAATAAGTCCTTCCTGGTGCACCACATCATCCGGCGTGGATTTGGCTGTAATTATGCTTCTTCTTAGCTTGATTGTTTCAATAAGTGTCTCGCTTTCATGCTTGGCATAGCCTTTTGTCAAATCCAAAAGAGCCGTCAGAGCATCGAAGCGGCATGATAGCTGCACTCCGATCTGAATCATGGCATTGCCGATATTTTCATCAAGCACTACCAGCTTGCGCTGCGTAGAGATTATCCATAGAGCAATTAAAGCAAGAGTTGCGATAATTGCGATGATAGTTTGCAGCATAATAAAGTCCTCCTCGTTCGTTTCTTAATTCTTAGACAGACTGCCAGCCTCAGTATAATAGCAGGTGCCATATTAAGTACCGGTAGTTTTTTCATTTGCAATCCCTCATCTTCTTTTAGCTAGTGTATAGGGGGCAATTCCTGGATTAAATCTATCAAAAATCTTCCTTTAAAAATCACCTGCTGCATGAAACATGATTTTTTCGACATGAAATAGTGCAGAACATTCAATTTGTGTGATAAAATGATAATTAATGGGGGGGTCTTATGCTACATATTGCGATATGCGATGACAATATTGACGAGCTATGCCATATAATACAGCTCATAAACCTGTACCGGTCATCAAAACATCTAAACTTGGAATACGCCGTCTTTCCAAACGGATTTGATCTGATTTCGGCATTGGAAAAAGGGAAACGGTTTGATATATACTGCCTGGATATCATTATGCCAGGCTTTACGGGCATTGATGTTGCAAAGGAAATCCGAGCTTACGACAAAACTGCGCCGATTTTATTTTTTACATCTTCACCGGAATTTGCTCTGGAAAGCTATTCAGTGAAGGCTATTAACTATGTATTAAAGCCTATATCAAAAGAGAAATTATTCTTTACCTTTGACGATATGCTGGAGCATATAAAAGTAAAAAAAGACGAGGATGCGATTGTCGTAAAGAGCAATGAGGGAATTCAAAAAATTTTGATTTCCAATTTAATCTTTGCCGAGGTCATCGGCAGAAATGTGTTGTATCACTTGCTGTCCGGCAAGGTAATCAAATGTACCGAGTCTTTTTCACATGTCTGTGATAATCTTATGAAGTATGGGTGTTTTATTAAAACCCACCGCTCCTATATTGTTAATATGCAGTATGTGGATACCATAGAAGATCATCAGGTGATTTTGCAGTCCCTTTCGTCAGTTCCTGTTGCGCAGGGCAAGGCGCGAGAGATCAAGCAGCAGTATCTGGCTTACCAAATGGAGGGAGAATAAGCGGATGGATGAATTGAATATGCAGGTGCCAGCTAACACCTTATCCTTTATCATTTTTGCTTATGCCCCCTACAAGGAGGTGTCACAAAATGATAGCAACTATCATTGAATTCTCTCGTTATTGGGCTGCTTTATTATTCGGTATGGTGGTTGCGGTCAGTTTCGTCGGAATGCCTTCTACACGAAAAAAACATCTGGTGCTGGGATGTTATACCGTTGCTGTATTTGTTATTCAAGTCTTATGCTTGTTTCGTTTCGGCATGGACATTACGTGGAAAATATACCCTCTGCTTACCCACTTTCCAATAGCTGCTTTTCTCGCTTTATATTTAAAGCGCTCTTGGCTTATTTCGGTAACTAGTATGTTCGCTACCTTTCTGTGCTGCCAGCCTCCCCGTTGGATTGGAAGTGTTGCAGCGGATATCTTTGGCGATATGACAGGAGGTGCCTTTAGCAAGGCGAGCATAAACCATTTGGGTTATATTTTATCGGTAATATTGATGTATTATATTCTGAAAAAATATGTGGCAAAATCGGTTCAACATTTGATGGAACGTTCGACTAAATCCTGCCTGATATTTGGCGCAGTTCCGGCTTTTTATTATTTGGTGGACTATTCCACCACTGTTTATACCGATTTTCTGTACAGTGGAACACGGGCAGCCGTACAGTTCATGCCTTTCATTATATCCGCCTTCTATTTTGTCTTTGTAATTTTTTACTATATAGAAATGCAGAAGCAAGCAGAGGTGGAGAGAGAACGTGATATGCTGGATACACAGTTCCGGCTGGCACAGGCGGAATTTGCGTCTCTGCGGCAGATGCATCAGAATGCAGCGGCCTATCGCCACGATATGCGCCACCATTTCGCGCTTTTACAAGGTCTGGCATCCGATAATCGCATGGAGGAAATTAAGGAATATCTACGGACTGCTCAGTCCGACATGGACGCCATCACGCCCATACGCTATTGCGAAAACGAAACCGTCAATCTGATTTTGTCCGCTTTCGCCACCAAAGCAAAGCAATCGGAAATCTCATTGTCGATAGATGCAAAACTGCCTGACTCGCTTTCGCTTAGCGACACCGAGCTTTGCTCACTTTTGTCAAACGCTTTGGAAAACGCCATACAGGCCGCGAAAGAAATTCCGGACAGCGATCAGCGCCATATCAAACTGCGCATGTTTTTCAGGAACAACAAACTGTGCATCGACATCCGAAATATGTATCAGACTGCGCC
>ENA-OWPA01002167-OWPA01002167.1-bioreactor-metagenome-genome-assembly--contig:-NODE-2167-length-10417-cov-19.226112_pt1 | contig 10417 bp, 11 predicted proteins | sample MGYA00238139_ERZ651803 | MGnify/ENA primary metagenome ERZ651803 (study PRJEB26909, sample SAMN07631231) | bioreactor metagenome | isolation source: Switchgrass digestor | place: USA: Dartmouth...
TACCTAATATAGGTAAGGTTTTGGAGAAAAATCTTAATGAAATCGGGATTTTTACTGAAGAGCAACTAAGAGAGATGGGCAGCAAGGAAGCATTTATTCGCATAAGAATGATCGATCCTGGTGCTTGTCTGCATATGCTTTACGGTCTGCAGGGAGCAATAGACGGTATTAAAGACAGTTTATTGCCGGAAAGTACAAAGCGTGAATTAAAGGAATTTTATAAAAACTTATGAGGAGGAACAAAAATGCAAGTTAGCAAAGCATTTGAAGTATTTGCTTCGGAAGCGCCTGAATATCAAAGCATTTGGATGGAAACTGTACAAAAATTAGATACAGTTAGTAAACTAGATAAAAAAACCGAAGAACTCGCGTATCTGGCGGTACTGGCGGCCATACGTCTTGAAAGCGGAATACCATTTCATACAAAAATGGCTAAAACATATGGAGCAACAAGGGAAGAGATTATTAGCGCAATATTAGTTGGTCTTCCTGCAGTCGGCAACTGTGTGGTTAGTGCTTTACCTATTGCCTTGTCTGCTTATGACGTGTAAATAGTAAAACTGTATGAAACCGTAAGCAATTTTATGCTTTACCTAAAAAACCATTGCGCTCACCCTTCATCTTTTTCTGCTACATTATCCTATATGTATTGTAGTCCTACAGTTTATCTATTATTTTATATAAATTTCATAAAAATATGGTAGAAAACTAGTTGAAAAAGCAATTGTATATGATGACAAGATAGTGGTTGAGTTTAAGTCGGGGTTAGAAATAGAAGTGAATCTATAAGATTGTAATAAGATTGCCGCCAGTTGGGAAGGAAAATCTTCTTAATTGGCGGCATTTTATTTTATACAAATGTTTTCAAGGAAACACATACACAGCCTTTCGGGGCGGCTCTCGGCGGGCAGGGTTGTGTAGACGGTAAAGACGGGAGTTGAATGTTTGTCTCCATCAAATCTAAACCTCAATATTGATACAATGCTGGCAAGCAGATTTTGTTCTAGCAGGTGGCAGAACTTTTTATTTACCCACTTGACAGAATATAATAAACATTGTATACTCAATATTGAGTAAAAAGTATGATACTATGCATAAAACGGTTATTGTCAAAAGCGCAGCAAAAGGTGATGCGGATATTGCGGCAGTATTGACGAAAATAAATATTGCTGAAAATTGCAACAAAAAATAAACCAGCAAAACTGCTTGTTAAAAAACACTATGCTACAGCTGAATCTATTTTCATAGTATTTTGTGCCTTGAGCACAGCGAAAGGAATGGGATGTTAAAGTGACAAAACTACTTGTGCTCGGATTGCTTGATGAACGCCCTATGTCAGGTTATGATATTCAACAAATGCTGAAGGTAATGGATGCGGAACATTGGGGTGGAGTTTTGGTCGGTTCAATTTACCACGCTCTAAAGAAAATGGAGGCGGAAGGGCTTGTTGAAGTTATAAGCGTTGAGCAGACCGGACACCGACAAAAAGCGGTTTACCAAATTACCGAAAAAGGGAGTGCGTATCTGAAGAAACTTGTGCGGGATGCCCTAAAAACCTCTTCTGTCGTGTATCCCTCCAGATTGTATTCCGGACTGTCCTATGTGCATAAGCTGCCAAAGGAAGAGGCATTGGAAAGCTTGCACTTGCATGCCGATGCTCTCGACCGCGAATATCAGGTTCTTGGGGAAGGCCTCAAAGCAAAAAGCAAAGCGCTGAACGACAATGTCCCCTCAATGACAAAGCTTATTTTTGAAAATATGTTCGCAATCATCCGCCAGCAGCAGGATTTTATTTCGAAAGCAATGCTGCTGTTGAATTCGCAAGAATAATCTTCTCCCTCCTTGTGGGGGAGAAAAAAATATCAAAATAGTCAACGTTGTATAAACTACGTTTAGTAAAGGAGAGATAGTTATGAAGCTTATCACCGCAAAAGCCCTGACCAAGCGTTTCCGTAATCGCGAGGTTGTAAGGGGGATAAATCTGGAGATTAAACAGGGAGAGATATTGGCACTGATTGGTCCCAACGGAGCCGGAAAGACCACCACTATTTTAATACTAATTGGTATTTTAATGCCTGATGCCGGAAGCGTCGCGTATTGGCGTGAGGATTACCGGGCCCATATCGGCGTTCAGCTTCAGTCCACGCCGTTTTTTGAAGGCTGTACGGCGGAGGAAAATCTTAGGCTGTTTGCTGCAATGTACCGTGTGAAGTTGAGCAAAACGCAGCTTCATGAAAAACTGGAGGCATGTAACCTGACTGAAGCCGGTAAGACACCTGCCATACGGTTATCTACAGGGCAGCAGAAGCGTCTTGCCATTGCTGTCGCCACAATGCATCAACCTGATCTGATTGTACTGGATGAACCGACGGCGGGACTTGACCCCAGGGCAAGGCATGAAATCAGACAGTTGATTGCTTCCCTCAATCAATCCGGTACAGCGATTGTGTTTACTTCCCATGACATGGAGGAAGTATCCAAAATCGCTCACCGTGTGGTAATGATAAACAACGGCCAGGCGCTTGCAGAAGGCACGCCGAATAAGCTATGCCAGGACTTCCGGGTTCCCAACCTTGATGAATTCTATCTTAAACTGACAGTGAAGGAGGAATTATAATATGATGACTATATTTCGAATTTTTCTTAAAAATGCAGTGCGTGATGTCTATCTGCTTTTTTGGTCTATTCTTTTGCCCTTGGGCATGTTAATTGGCCTGGGTTTATATTTCAACACGCCGGAATACCATGTTCGCCTGCTCGCCGGTGTGATTGGCACCAGTGCCCTTTTTTGGGCATTGGAAACCACTGTATTTTATATTTTGAAGCAAAGAAACAGGGGCGTTTACAAGTTGTTAAGAGTTACTCCCATGAAAATTTTTTCGTTTATTATTGCCTTGACCTTAGCATGGACGGTAGTATCTCTGGCCGTAGCTACCATCCTGCTTATTGGGGGGCTGGTGCTATTCGGCATCAGGATGCAGTTTGGGACTTTGCTGATCTTTTATGTAACGCTGGTGACTGCAACCATATGCTTTACTTTAATAAGCTTTGTAGTGGCTAATATAAGCAAAAATGAAGGGCAAGCCAGTATATATTCCAATATTTTCGCAATGCCGATGCTGTTTTTGAGCAGTGCTTTTTATAGTCTGGACACAGCACCTACCTGGATTAAGACGCTAAGCCGGCTCAACCCTTTTTCCCATTTTGTAAGTGGGCTTCATAGTACGATAGTTTTCGATTTACGGGGAGCGGCGGCGAATTTGTTTATCCTGCTTGCTTTCGGCGTTCTTGCGCTGATAGCTGCAATCCTGACTTTTCGCTGGGATTCGGACTGAGTTGAAACATTACCTCCATGATAGACCGTCATTCAGGAGATATATTCTCTTGGTTGGCGGTTTCTTAAATTATATAAGAATTTAATAAAAAGGCACTTGAACCTCACGTTACGTTATGTTATATAATGCGTGCATGGAGGTAATGATTATGAAGAAGAATTTAGTGAAATTATTAACAAAAGATAAGGAAATAAGACTTTTTATTGTTGATGCAACGAATATTCTGGAGCGTAGCAATTTAAGAGATATGAAAACAGATTTTGCAAGACAGCTTTATACGAACATATTTATAGATTGTTGTCTATTACGTGGCTTTTTAACCGAAATCGATCAGCGTATAAATGTAAGTATTCGGTTTAAACCAGCTGGGTATACGGCTTACTGTGATGTAAATGGAAGAGGCAATGTTAATTGTATTTTTTCTTCCCGACTAGCTTCTTTTAATGGTGATTTTGCCGATTTAGTCGGAGAAGGGACATCTCTCTCTATTACAAGAGGGAGTTGGACAGGAGGAATGTTTACTGGAACGGTAGAATTAAAGTCTGCTTCTATAGATTCGTGCTTTTCATATTTCTATTTTAAAAGTGAGCAGACAAAAACAATTTTTCGAACATGGATTGAAAACGGAATTGCAAGAGGTTGTTTGATACAACCACTGCCTTTTTACAATATTGATCATTTAAAATTTGTAATGGATGGTATCGACAGTGCAAAGAAATATATAGTTACAGAGCAATGGGCAGAACTGCCCTTGAAGGTTTTCCCATATGCAACAGTAGTAGATGAATATATCGTGCAAAGTGAATGCAATTGTTCAAAAGAGATGTTTTTTGGTATCCTAATGTCTGTTGAAACCGATGAGCTAAAAAAATCAATTAAAGTTGGAAAAAATGAAGAACTGGAATGTGGTATATGTGGTAAGAGGTATATATTTAGAACAAATGATTTAGAAATGATTGTAAAAATGAAGGAAAGTGAACAAAATGGATAGATTTCTTAAGATTGGGGAATTAGCAAGTATGACAGGTATAACTGTCAGAACTCTACATTATTATGATGAAGTCGGTTTATTAAAACCATCTAAGATTACTGAAACAGGGCATAGATTATATGACATACAGAGTGTTACAACATTATATCAAATAATTTCTTTGAAAGACATGGGATTTAACCTTGATGAGATAAAGGATCTGATTCATGATAGATATATAGATATTCGAAAATTCGTTGAGATCCAAATTTCAAAAGTTCAAGAGGAAATTGCCCAGAAGCAGTTACTTTTCAGTAAGCTACTAAAACTAAAACAGGAGCTTAAAGATAATAAGAATATCTCATTAGATGATTTTAAAGCAATCGTCCCATTTATTAATTCCTCAGCAGACAAATACATTACTAAAGAACAGTTAGATAAAATAAAAAATAACTTAGAAAGAGATAAAGCAGAATCAGAAGGAGCAACAGAATGGCTGGAATTCATTTCAAAACTTAATTATTGTTACAAGAACAAATTGCCTAATACAGATTTAAATGCAATTGAATGCATTAATTACTGGAAAGATTTTATGAACAAGTCAATAGGTGAAGATGAGAAACTTAAGAATTCCATATTCTCATTTCATGCTTCTTTGGATAATTCCCAGCTTAGATATGGACTTACTGATGATCTATACAAATATCTAATGGAGTTAATGAAATAAGTAAAGCTTAGTGGATATGTTCACATCTACAGATAGTGCTTAAGGTGCCGTCGATATGTTTCCAACTACCGACAAGTTAAAAGAGTGTGTGTAAAGATTATTTATATAATCCGATATTAGAGATTATAATGAATAATTGGGGGGAGATGTACTGATGAGTAGGTTAAAGGTGAAACATAGTAATCCGGAGGGATTATTTGATTCAAGAGTTTTTAGTCAAGTGGTTACAGTTAGCGGTAATGCAAAGACAATATATATCGGTGGACAAAATGCTATTAACTCTGAGGGACAATTAATAGGTCGGGACAATTTAGAACTGCAAACAAAACAAGTTTTAGAAAATATTAAAATAGCTTAGTCTTAATAAATCTTAGTATTATAAATGAAATGATATAATAAAAGATGATTTGATAATACAAGGATGTTTGTGTCATAACTAGCTTTCATAAGGAGGGAGTAGCAAGAGTATGGAGTATAAAATAATGCTGGTTGAAGATGATGCTTCTATAGCAAAGCTTCTTAGCTCGCATATTGAGAAATATGGATATAAAACTATAATGGTACGAGACTTTGATAAAATTTTGGGCACATTTATTGAAATGAATCCGCATTTAGTTTTGCTTGATATCAATTTGCCCAAATACGATGGCTATTATTGGTGTAGAAAGATAAGACAGGTATCTACAAATCCCATCATTTTGATTTCTGCCCGCGATAGCGAAATGGACCAGGTGATGGGAATAGAAAGTGGCGCGGACGATTATATAACAAAGCCTTTTTATTACGATGTAGTTATTGCAAAAATAAAAAGTCAGTTAAGACGTTGCTATGGTGCATTTGCTCCTGATGTGTCAGAGGAAAGGAAAATTGAGCTTAAAGGACTCATTTTGTACCCTGAAAGGCCGGAACTACATTTTAACAGCAATTCGACTATGCTGACCAAGAAGGAAGCTGTACTTGCTGAAATATTAATGCGTATGGCTCCGAGGGCTGTAAGCCGAGATATGCTTATGGAAAAACTTTGGGATGATCAGGCATTTATCGATGAAAATACACTTAATGTAAATGTAGCACGTCTTAGGAAAAAACTTCAGGAGATTGGTATTAACGAGGCCCTTGAAACGGTGAGAGGACATGGATACAGATTGAATGTAACCTGGAGGAATATGTGATGAAAATATTTTTATGTGACCATGTGTCATTTGTATTATTATATTTTTTCAATATGTTTTTTATATTTATTTTTTATAGAAATCTGGGAGGATTTGAGACTTTAGAAAATATATATTACTTTATATTCTTAAGTAACTTCCTTCTGGGAGTTTTTTTATTGTACCGTTATTTTTCGTATAGGAAATTGTATGATAAATTGAGCAAGATGCCTTCTAAACTTGAAGATACTTTATCTTCAGCAGGAGATGCTTCTTTATCGGAAGGCGTCAACAGGCTGCTGAGGGTACAATATAATCTATATCAAGAACAAATTCAGAAGTACAAAAGAAAACAGGAAGAACATCTAACTTTTATTCATCAATGGGTTCATCAAATGAAAACGCCGATATCAGTAATTCACTTAATACTCCAAGAAAATGAAGCTGAGCCTTATGTAGAAAATATCAGGCAAGAGATAGAACGTATCAATAGAGGGTTAAACATGGCTCTGAATATGGCAAGATTGGGTAGTTTTGAACATGATTTCACTGTTGAAACAGTTTTATTGCATTCCGTTGTTTCTGAGGTTATAAATGAGCAAAAAAGGTATTTTATACGGAAAAGAGTCTATCCGGAAGTTAGAGTTGGTGTAAAGATGGCGGTAAAATCAGACCGGAAATGGCTCAAGTTCATAGTAGATCAATTGTTGGTAAATGCTATTAAATACACAGAAGGAGAGAATAAAAAAGTTATTGTATCGGCTTATGAAAGCGAAAATAGCAAGGTTTTGGAGGTAAAAGATCAGGGCGTTGGAATTCCCCAAAAAGATATCCGACGGGTTTTTGAACCCTTTTATACAGGTGAAAACGGACGAAGGTTCGGTGAATCTACAGGTATGGGGTTATACCTGGTAGGTGAAGTATGCAAAAAACTGGAACACCAAATAGAGATAGAATCAAAGCCAGGAGAAGGAACTTCTATTAGAATTATCTTTACTAGTTAGAGTATTATTACATTATTGTAAGGTTGATGTAATAATAATCGATAGCAAACGGTGCACGGATACCTTAGAATTAAAGTATCAAAAGACGAAAGGGTGTTTAATTTGGAGATTCTAAAACTAAAACATATTTCCAAAATATATGGGGATAAGGTACAATACAGTGCACTGAAAGATATCAACTTGAATATCGAAAAAGGGGAATTTGTTGGGATTATGGGGCCTTCCGGGAGTGGAAAGACAACCCTTCTCAATGTAATTTCCACTATCGATCCTCCTACATCCGGAGAGGTATTGATAAACGGTGAAAATCCTTATAAACTGGATAATTCAAAGCTGGCATTATTCAGGAGAAAAAAGCTTGGATTTGTTTTTCAGGATTTCAATCTAATTGATACATTAACTATCGGTGAGAATATTGTACTTCCTTTAACACTGGATGGGCAAAAAGTTTCTCTCATGGACAAAAGATTGAAGGAGATAGCTGCAAGGCTTAATATAGAAAACATCATAACGAAAAGGACATATGAAGTATCAGGTGGGCAAGCCCAACGTACTGCTATTGCCCGTGCGATTATCCACTCACCTTTACTTTTACTGGCAGATGAACCTACGGGAAACCTTGATTCCAAAGCAGCAAAAGACGTAATGGAGCTATTTGAAAGCATCAATAGGGATACAGGGGTAACCACTGTGATGGTAACCCATGATCCTAAGTCAGCAAGCTACTGTCATCGAGTGATATTTATAAAGGATGGTCAGTTCTTTAATGAGATTCATCGCGGTGATAGTCGCCAGAAATTTTATCAGCAGATTATCGATGTTCTTGCTCTGCTTGGAGGTGAAGCAAATGACATTTTTTCAGTTCGCCTTAAATAATGTGAAACGAAATGCAAGGGTATATTTAGCATATTTTTTAAGCAGTGTTTTTACTATTATGGTTTTTTTCTCTTTTGCCGTCAATTTGTTTCATCCTATTATAGTAAGCAAAAGAGGCGGGGCAGTTGAACTGATAATGGGACAAACCGAACTAGCTATACTCGTATTTTCATTTTTGTTTATATTCATCTCAGTGAATGCGTTTTTGAAAGTTAGGAGCAAGGAATTCGGAATTCTAATGGTGCTTGGAATGTACAAAAAACAGCTAAGAAGGCTGGTTTTCCTGGAGAATATGATAATAGGATGTTTGGCTATTATTGTTGGTATCATCATTGGATTAGTATTTTCCAAGTTTTTATTAATGCTTCTGAGCAGTATTCTGTCTTATGATTCTCTATCGTTTTATTTTCCGTATAAAGCGATACTACTAACCACAGTATTTTTTACATTAATATTTCTGGGTATTTCAGCTTTGACTCCGCTTATAATACGCACAAATAACATCATTACTCTTTTAAAGGGAACAAAAAGACCTAACAGGGAGATAAAGTTCTCTATAATTCAGTCCATTGCAGCTGTTTTGTTGTTGGGTATAGGTTATTTTATGGCCTTATCTCAGCAATTGTACGATATAAACCCATTTTTAGATAGGATTGTTTTATTTATTGAAAAAATCCAGTATGCTGAAGTTATTTTAACAACTTCTGTGGTTATCGGAACCTATTTATTTTTCTCCCAGTTAAGTATTTTTGTATTACACTGGTTGAAGAGAAATAGAAGTTTTTATATGAATAGGACTAATATGCTATGGATTTCTGATCTAATTTATCGGATTAGAGATAACACCCGCATGCTTTTTTTAGTTACTATTCTTTCTGCGATTGCATTTACTGCAATAACAGGAGTGTATGCACTAAGTTCATTGGTTAAGGATGAGTCACTTAAGGATAATCCATTTGCTCTTACTTACACATCATATAGCAGTAATGATAATGAACAGCAGCAAATAAAAACAATTGATGAAATGCTAGAAAGCTATGGACTTAAGTATAAAAAGTACAAGAGCGAAGTTATAAAGCAGGTTTCAAACGACAATCATACAGTCCATATTATTAAGCAGTCGGATTATAACAACCGGGCATCTGCAATAGGATTGGAGCAGGTGGATCTAGATAAAGACCAGGCATTATTAGTTCCTGTCTATGTAAGATTCGACCCAAAAAGAGATAAAACTTTGAGCCAGAAAAACATTGCTCTTGATAACGGAGCAATAAATCTTGAGGTAGTTGGAATAGCTCCAAAGGTAATCTTCTACTCAGGCTTGTTTCGAAATCTTGTTGTTGTTAATGATGAAATATATAATAAAATAACAAATATACAGGAAAAATATCATTCATATTCCTATGACATTCCCGATTGGCTAAACACCCTCGAGGTTACTGAAAAACTGAGAGAAAAGCTTGGTGTAGGTGAACATGGCAAATATTTTTGGTCAACGAGGATAGAAGGATATAATTTGGAGAATCAAAACAAGAAATTATTTTTATATGTAGGATTCTTCTTGGGGGCAATATTCTTTTTAGGGGCTAGTAGCTTTCTGTATTTTAGACTATATACTGACTTGAATCAGGAAAAGAGTAAATATATTGGCGTATCAAAATTAGGCTTAAGTTTTAAGGAAATGAAAAAGGTGGCAAGTATTCAAATTGCAGTGTTGTTATTTGTACCTTATATTCTTGCAAGCATTCACACTTATTTTGCAATAAACGTGCTGCAAACAGTATTGTATTCGTCAGTTTTAAATCAGTTTTTAGTAGTTATGGGAGTATTTTTAATTTTGAATATTATTTATTATATCTCCGTTCGCTCACGGTATGTAAATTATTTAAAGCGGTTTATTGTACAATAATTGTTTGCTTTGTGTTGAATCTGTTAAAGTATTATATGAAGTTGATAAAGTAATTGCGGACATAAACCGTTTAGCTTATCCTGCATCTGAAGAAATTAAAATATTCTTTTTTAATACAAAATAATAAGTAAGGCACCCTATGATCATGATTTCCCGGGGTGCATTATTATGATAAGAATGCAACAAGATATATCTCGCGTATAAAAAATATGCTGGAAACAATTATTTTTCATGCTGATATATTCTCTTGAACGGCGATTTTTCAAAAATCACTGAAAATTCAATTGATATGTTTCCACCTACAGATGGTTTCTAAAATGCCCCAGAGTTATCAATTCCATCAACTCAAGCCATGTTGAGTGCGTGGTATTGATGACAAATGTAAAAAACAAATAAGCGCCTGAAAAACGGCCTGAATACAGGGCTTTCAGGTGATTTGCCATCT
>ENA-OWPA01002168-OWPA01002168.1-bioreactor-metagenome-genome-assembly--contig:-NODE-2168-length-10413-cov-2.701238_pt1 | contig 10413 bp, 9 predicted proteins | sample MGYA00238139_ERZ651803 | MGnify/ENA primary metagenome ERZ651803 (study PRJEB26909, sample SAMN07631231) | bioreactor metagenome | isolation source: Switchgrass digestor | place: USA: Dartmouth...
CAGCCCCATCATACTTTTAAGAATAAATCCAACTGAATTACTTTCACATGGTTACGGCAGGTTACCATTATGTAAAGCGATATGTTCTCAACCGATACATAACCCCTATCCAGCCGTTTCTCCGCACTTTCTCACTTTCAAAAATAAACCCCTTAAACTCTAAAACCTGTAACACTTAAATTTATACAACATAGAATGATATTGAAATCACTTAAGGGGGATTATTTATGTCTAATTTTAGATTTGACAATAATGACGATATTTTGATTTGGATTGCAATAATAGCATTAGTTATTTTCCTTTTCTGTGGTGACTAATTGATGCTATATCATAAAGGGGCTGCAAAAGCCCCTTTTGATTTTTAATTAAAAGCCGGTTGCACATATATATTTTAATTAGTATAATTATATAATAATTAATTTTACTTTTTATTCAATAAATTTTTTTAAATCTTTATTTTACTATTTAGGGGGATTTTCCTTGTTTAAAAGATTAAATGAAGACCTTACACTAATAAAACAGCGTGACCCTGCCGCCCGTTCTAAATTAGAGATTTTTTTGCTCTATCCCGGCGTGCATGCTTTAATTGCACACCGTATAGCCCATTGGTTTCAAAAAAGAAAACTATATTTTATCGCCCGATTTATATCACAACTTTCACGATTTTTTACCGGAATTGAAATTCACCCCGGCGCCCAAATAGGAAAAGGCCTATTTATCGACCACGGCAGCGGGGTTGTAATTGGCGAAACAACAATTATTGGCGACAACTGTGTCTTATATCAAGGGGTTACCCTAGGCGGAACAGGTAAAGAAACCGGCAAACGTCACCCCACCCTTGGCAATAACATATTGGTGGGAAGCGGGGCAAAGGTTATCGGCCCATGTGTTATTGGCGATAACTGCAAAATAGCGGCTAATGCGGTGGTACTATCAGACCTCCCGCCAAACTGCACCGCAGTTGGCGTTCCCGCAAAAATAGTAAAGAAGGATGGAATCCGTGTTGTGGAGGATCAGGACTTTGTCCATATCCCTGATCCCGTTGCATTAGAGCTTTGCAAACTTCAGGTTAAAATAGGTGAATTAGAAAAAAAACTAAAGGACTATGAAGAGAATAAAAAATAGCATTTTTCATTAATTTTCACAAATTATTTTAATAATTAGATTTATTTTTATAAAAATTTAATAACCCCGACATTATTTGACAATTTTAACAACCCCATTATGCTAAATTATAGTTGTCATCAACAGATTTAGCAAATTGGGGTTGTTTTTATGTCAGTTAGTTTACCATGGCATTTGTATATATTCAGGGCAATTACCGAAATAAGTGCATACATATTAATAGCTTACGCAATAAACAGAAAAAAAATAGTTTTTAAAGATTTTATTATATCTTTAATTTCAATAGCAATTATAGTTACAATTGTTAAACAAACAGTTAAAAGCATGGGCATACCCCAATTCTTCTTTATTGTATCCATTATCTTTATTTTAACATACATAAACAAATTAGATTTGTTAAAATCCGTTATATCAGTTATAGCAACAGAAATATATTTAATTTCTTTAGAAACCTTATGTTTTATAGCTTTAAAAGATTACAACATTTATATCATCAGCCTGCCCTCTCAATTTATTTTCTTCATAACAGCAATCTGTTTTTATAAAATAAGAACAAAAAAAATAAAGAAATTACTTACGAGAATACCACTTATAATATTTGACAATTAAGGGGTTGTTATAATGTCAAATTTGCCTTGGTATGTTTTTATATTAAGATTGTTTGTTGAAGTTCCTATGTATGTTCTTATGGCTTATGCTATTAATAAAAAGAAATTTGTATTTAAAGATCTGATTATATCTTCTTTAATTTTGATTTGTATAGTCATTATAAGCAAATCTTTACCATTAAGTATCGGATTTCCTCAAATTATATTTTTACTTTTTGCTACTTTTACATTTATATATATAAATAAATTAAATATTATTAAATCTGTTATTTCTGTGATAATATCAATTATTTTAATTATTACTTTGGAAGGATCATCAATATATTTATTAAATCTAATTGACTTAAGTTTTATAGATGATCAAATGCTATTAAATACTATTTATAGTATTCCTCCACTTATCTTTCTATCTATTATAGTAATAATATACTATAATATAAGTTTAAAAGAAAAAAATTAATAATGTAGTTTTCATTTCTTCAACTGCTGTGGTATAATAACTCAAAAAGCTTAGGAGTTGTTATTAGTTATGATGAATCTTCCATGGTATGCATTTTTTATTAGGCTTTTACCGGAATCATTTTTATTTATATTAGCTGGTTATGGATTTATAAAAAAGAAGGTAGAAGTAAAAGAGTATCTAATATCCGGTATTCTATTTGCGGTTATTGGATATTTAATAAAAATGTTACCACTTAGTTTATTAATACCACAAATACTAACCTTGTTAACTTGCGTAGTTTTATTAATTATAATAAATAAAATTGATTCAATTTATGCAATTATATCCTCAGTTAGCATTATGATAACAATAATTATACTTGAAGGAATCAATATGGCATTTATAAATCTATTTTTGAAAGATTCATACAAGGATTCATCCCCGTTATTTCAAATGATATTGGGTATTCCCTCTTTGGTTATTTTAGCTGTAATTATAATATCATTTTATTTTTATAGAGTAAAAAGGTCTGAAAATTATGATGCTCTCCAAAAAAATTGCTGATACAATTACAGATGAATTATCTCTTAGTAAAGAACAGCGTGATGTAATAGAATATGGTGCATTTGCACTCCTGCAAACATTGTTATCAATATTTGCAGTTGCATTCTTTGGATTTTTGTTTGGCGTTTTTTATGAAAGCTTAATTGTAAGTTTTTCAATAAGTATCTTAAGAAAATCCTCTGGTGGTGCTCATGCCAGCAAACCAAGTATTTGTCTTATAATAGGTACATTTTTCAGTGTAGCAATTGCCCTATTTATGAAATACATAGTAAGCAAAATAAGTTTCACTTATTTGCTAGTATTTGCGCTGTTTGTATATTTGTTTTCTTTTTTTGTTATATACAAAAAAGTTCCTGTGGACAGCAAGGCAAAACCCATAAACTCACCCGAAAAAAAGAAAAAAATGAGAAAACAATCATATATTATTACCTCTGTATACATGCTTATATCTTTAATATTTTTGTTTATTAAATCTTTTATTAATTATTTTCCTGTTGAAAAATTTTTGCTATGCATATGTGGGGGACTTGTTTACCAAGTTTTTTCTCTTACAATATTAGGTCAGAAAACTTTTGGTTTTCTCGACAAAATCTTAAGTAAAATTCTATTTAAGAAAGGATGTTAAGAATGAAGAAATTTTTAATTACAAGTGCTGCAACTATTTTTACATTATTAGCAACCTTAGTTGCTTCATCAGCATGTCTGTGGGGATTCTATCAACCTGAAGAACCAGCATCTCTCAAAGACTAATAATATGGAAGTATTGTCCCCCACATATCTTTTTGGACACTCTTAAGGAGGCTTTATGATAACCTTTTCAATAAATAAAAATAAAAGGATTGAAGATATATTATCAGTTATAAAACTTACAAGCATCCTTTTTTCGGGTGTTATTACAATTAAGGTATTTTTTGGTTATATTCAACCTATATATAATATCTATGATTTTAATATTAAATTCTGGTCATACCTTAATCTTATATTAGCTATATCATTATTTTATATTATTTGGACATTTCAGCTTTCAAGAAAGCTAAGTCCAAAAGCTAAAACCATTGCAGATTTTATTGAAACCACTATTCTTTTAATATTGTTTATTGTTCTTATAAATATAACCGGCAAACATTTAAGCGAATATAAATTAATATTCATTTTCCCAATAATAACCACTACAATTCAATTTGGATTAAAATATGGTGTTATTATATCTTCAATATCTTCTATTTATTTATTAAATTTAGATTTAAGAGCCGTTAATTATCAGAATATAAACAAATTCTTTGAAAACGATCTTATTACTACAAGTATTTTCTTATTAACAGCTTGGGCTCTTGGCTATTATGTAAAGCTTGAAAAAGCCCATATTGCATTGCTTGAAAATAAATCTCACATAGATGAATTAACCGGCCTTTACAATCACGGATATTTTTATGAGGAATTACATAGAGTATTCAGCAATAAGGATAAGCAAAAATACAACACTATATCCTTGTTGCTTATAGATATAGATTCATTCAGGCATTACAATGAACTATACGGTCACCAAGAGGGTGACGAGATTTTAAGCAATATTGGCTCTATGCTTAAAGAACTGCTCCCAAACTATGTTGTTGCACGTTACGGTGGTGACGAGTTTGCTGCAATATTGCTTAATAAGAATGAAAACGAGGCCTATGAAATAGCAGAAACCGTCAGAAAAGCAATGATGGAGAAAAAGTTTGAGGGCGAAGAAAACCTTCCCTCTAAAAAGCTTACCTTCTCCATCGGTATTGCAAGCACCGGAAAAATGGCCAAAAATGAAAAAGAGCTTGTAAAATGCGCCGACGATGCACTTTATAGGGCTAAATTTTTCAATAAAAACCGGGTTGAGATATATAGCTCGGTATTGGATATGATAAAGGGGGACATTGAAGAAGAACATATAGACCTTATTACATCCATTAAAACACTCATTAATGTAATAAATGCAAATGATAAATATACATATGCCCACACCGAAAGGGTTGTAATATACTCAAGGTTATTTGCCGCGAAAAAGAATTTTGACTTAACCGATGAAAAGAAATTAGTATACGGTGCATATATGCACGATATCGGTAAAGTGGGAATATCCGCACAAATTCTAAACAAAAAAATGCCCCTCACTAAGGAAGAATGGGAAATTATCAAAGACCATCCTGTGATTGGTGCTAATATTATAAGTCCTGTGGAATCACTGCAGGACTTAATTCCGCTTATACGCCACCATCACGAAAGATATGACGGAACGGGATATCCCGATGGTCTTAAGGGTAAAGAAATCCCCTATTTGGCCAGGGTCTTAACCGTAATTGACAGCTTTGATGCCATGACATCGGCACGGCCCTATGGTACTTTGAGAACCTTTGAAGAAGCTATTACAGAGCTTCAAAACTGCAGCGGAACCCAATTTGATCCCGAAATAGTTGATGAATTCTCTGATATCATCGCAAATCTAAGTCATAGTATTCAAACCTATATGAACAGAAAAAATAAGGTGTGATATGGTGGCAAAGCGTAGTCTACTTTTTATCATATTGCAGCTAAGCTTTGGTGCAATAATTATATTTTCCTTTAGCTTAACATCAGCCGACATTCCCACACTCCTAATTTCATTGTCATTTTATCTGTTTATATTTATAATCCCCATTTTCTTTTTCATAAGATTCTGTTTAAATCAAAAGCCCCTTATATATTTAAAACTTTCAACAGACATTAAAAAAGGTCTGATATACGGTATTGGAATAAGCTTAATTTTAATAACCGCCTTTTTATTAAAAAACTTAAATCAGCCCGTTAAAAATATAAATATTTATTTTTTAATAGGCAGGTTTCTTGCCGGGCCACTTGAAGAAACAATTTTCAGGGGATTTTATCTTAACACCTTTTCAAAAAGTCTTAAATTTTCCCATGCAAATATAATAACCTCGGCTATCTTTGCCCTTCTTCATTTTAATCAATTATCCCAGCAGGGCCTAATAATCCTCCTATTTATGTTCATATTCAGCCTCTGGCTAGGTTATTTTTATAGGCAGTCAAACTCACTTATTGCACCAATACTAATTCATTCAACCTATAACATAATGACGGTTTTATTTTAAAAATTCTCATTAAAATGAGAATTTTTTTATTTTACATTTTACTTTGTTAACAAATAGTTTCATTTACAAAACTTATGCTTTTATGATAAAATTGTATTAAACATCACATAAAAGTATATTTACATAGAGGTGCAAAATGAAAAGGGTCTTAAAAAAATTCACTTCATTTACTTTAGCAGCTTCTTTATTAATATCAGTTTTACCTTTACATATTTCTGCTTCTGAAACCGCACCTGATTGGGGTATTGTTCAACGAACAATTTCAGTTAATACTTCCTATCAATCCACTCTCAATACTACAATAATAAAACAAGAAAACAGCACAAAGCGCCAGGCTGAATATGTTATTAGTTACACCCCTGGCGGCAGCATAAAACCAATGGTTGCCTATGGGAACAAGCTATACGGCATGTCCACCATAAATACAGTTGAAAAATATTTAATAGCCCAAGGCTATCCCGTTGTAGGCGGCATAAATGCCGACTTCTTTTCTTTAAAGACCGGCCTTCCCTTAGGCCCTGTTATTACAAACGGTATTATCCGTTCATCCGATGCGGGCAGCTCGGCAATAGGTTTTTTTGAAAACGGCTCTGCCTTTATCGGCAAACCCAATATGCAGATAAACCTTACAACCGAAACCCAAACAATAAACATTGACCATATTAATAAATTAAGAACCCCTTATGGTCTATATATGCTCACTTCCGATTTCTCCGGGAACACTCGCAACTCAACTGCAGGCGTTGATGTCATACTTGGTTCTGTTCAGGGTGATTTAAAGATAGGTTCATCCCTTACGGCAGTTGTTGAAGAAATAACCCCTTATGACAGTGCCATCGCAATACCCGAAGGCAAGCTAATACTAACTATCGACGATAAGGGCCCATCTGACAAACGCGAGCAGCTTTTAAACCTCATCCCCGGCGAAACCGTTACCATAACCGTAACAAGCGAAGATGAAAGATGGAATAATGTTAAAGAAGCGGTTGGCGGCGGCGAAATTCTCATTCAAGACGGGCAGATTCAGCCAGGCCTTGGCAGTGATGTGGCTCCACGAACAGCCCTGGGCATCAAAGCAAACGGCGAAATTCTTCTCTACACCGTCGACGGGCGCCAAACCGGCTACAGCAACGGATATTCGGTAAAACAATTAGCAGGCAGACTTCTTGATTTAGGCTGCGTCAGCGCCATAAACTTAGACGGCGGCGGTTCCACAGCCATAAAGTCTGTTTATCCCGGCGAAAGCGAGTCCACCCTTATAAACAAGCCCTCCGACGGGTCACTTAGAAAATGCGCTAATTACATATTTTTAGTGAATACCGCACCTCCGGTCGGCAATCTCTCCAACCTTCACATATATCCCTATGACCTGATGATCCTGCCTGGCGCAACCCAGCGCTTTAAAATAAAGGCAACCGATGAAAACTACTATCCTGTAACCCCTCCCGAGAATGTTAACTTCTCTGTAACAGGCACATTAAACCCTTCATCATCCAACACCACCATCGGTGAGTTTGATGAATACGGCACCTTCACAGCGCTTAGCGGCGGAGAGGGTTATATAACCGCAGAATACTCAGGCGCTACAGGCAAAACAAGACTCACTGTTTTAGACGACATAACCAATCTTGAAGTATACAACGAATCCAACCCCGGCACCTCACTCTCCTCAATTTCCATATCTCCCGGCAAAACAATTAATTTAACCGCCGATGGATATAAAGGCCTTATCAAAGCAGTAGCTCAAGATAACTGCTTTAAATGGGAGATTATCGAGGGCAACATTGGCACCATTGATCAAAACGGCACCTTTACAGCATCGAACATTTCGGGCGCTTCGGGGACAATTAGGGTCAGCTTTGGCAGTGTTGATGTTAAAATTAGTGTCAAAGTTGGCAACAGTCCGATGATAATTGAAGACTTTGAAGACAACAATTTGGTCATTTCAAGCAACACCACCGGCGAAACCACCATAACCCGTGATTCCAAATTAGAATATGTCAGATACGATAAATACAGCGGCAAGGTCGGCTATAATTTTACAAAAAGCCCCGACACTTTAAAGTGTCTACTTCCTGCAAATATTAAATTCAGCGGCAAACCTCTCTACATGTCATTCTGGATATATGGCGACGGATCGCAGCACCTGTTATCAGTCCGCACCATAAAGGGCGGCGCAGCCACCGAAGTTCCCGTTGTTCTTCTAAATGACCGTGGCTGGTCATATGTCAGCGTAAATCTTGAGGGTGCCGAGCAGGTGGATGGTTTCATCCTAAGCAAAAACACAACCTCTGATGTTATGCAGGGTGAGTTTTGGATTGACCAATTCGCAGCTGTATATGACTGCAATCCCGATCAAACCCCTCCTGTTATTTCAATCAACACACCGGTTTTAAATAGTGATAATACCTACAGCATATCGGCCACAATAACCGATGAAAGTGTGGCAGTTCCCTCACAAAATATCCGTGTCACCTGCGACGGGGTTGACATTAGCTTCTCATACAACGACAAGAGCGGTGCCCTTACCGCCTCCCTTCCCCAGTCAGACAAAATCAGGGTTTTCAGCATCCACGCTAAGGATATACTGGGCAACAGAATTAAAAAATCGATAAATATCCTTCCCCCAGATTACATTGATCAACAAATTTTTACCGATATGGACAGTCACTGGAGCCGCGACTATGTAAATTACCTATACAACCTGAGAATAATAAACGGCGAGGATACCGATTTAGGCAAAATATTCAGGCCTGACAGTAATATTACAAGAGCCGAATTTGCCATCATAATGATAAATTACTTAGGTAAAAACCCTTCGGATTACAATGATGTCAACCTTCCCTATTCTGATTTATCCGCCATACCCTCCTGGGCTCTTCCCCATGTAAAAGCGGCCTATAAGTTAGGTATCATCACCGGCAAAGGCATTGAGGGCGGCAAAATAATATACGACCCCTCAGCTCCTCTCACAAGGGCAGAGGCAATGACAATAATCGGCAGAACACAGCCCCGTGGCTATATTGAAAATCTCTCATTCAGCGACGCCTCAGATGTTCCCTCCTGGTCAGAACCCTTTGTCCGCAGTCTTATTGGTCAGGGAATAGTCACAGGCTATCCCGACGGGACAGTAAAGCCAAACAACAGCATAACAAGGGGCGAAGCGGCAAAGATTTTATATTCCTTATATTAAGGATTGATAAAGTTTATAAAGATGGACAAAATATACTAAATGAAAGGATGATAAACAATGGCCAAACAACTAACCGAAAAGGTCACCTGGGTCGGAAAAATAGATTGGGAACTAAGAAAATTTCATGGGGACGAGTACACCACCAACAGGGGTTCATCATATAATTCATATTTAATCAGGGATAAAAAAACCGTGCTTATTGATACGGTTTGGAAGCCCTATGACAAAGAATTTGTTAAAAATCTTAAAAAGGAAATTGATTTAAAAGACATAGATTATATTGTTATAAATCACGCAGAAGTGGACCACAGCGGTGCCCTTCCCGAACTTATGAAGGAAATACCCGACACCCCCATTTACTGCACCGCAAACGGTGTGAAAATTTTAAAAGGCCATTATCATACCGAGTGGAATTTCCACCCTGTTAAAACCGGCGATACTCTGGACATTGGGGACAGTAAACTTATTTTTATCGAGGCAAGAATGCTCCACTGGCCCGATACCATGTTCACCTATATGACTGGGGAGAATATTCTCTTCAGTAACGACGGGTTTGGCCAGCATTATGCATCAGAATCCCTTTACAACGACCTTAACGACACCTCCGAGCTGTTTTACGAGGCTATGAAATATTACGCCAATATACTAAATCCCTACAGCCAGTTTGTAACTAAAAAGATAGATGAGATTATATCCTTTAACCTACCGATTGACAAAATATTTACAAGCCACGGAATTTTATGGAGAGACAACCCCTTACAAATAGTTGAAAAGTATAAAGAATGGGCGGCAGATTATAAGGAAAATCAAATAACCATAATATATGACACCATGTGGGAATCCACAAGACATATGGCCGAGGCTATTGCTAAAGGTATTTATGAAACAGATAAGGATGTAAAGATAAAGATCTTTAATGCCTCAAAGAGTGATAAAAATGACATAATTACAGAGGTATTTCGTTCAAAGGCAATACTTGTCGGTTCCTCAACCGTCAACAACGGCATTCTCCATTCCATAGCCGGAATCCTTGAAATGATTAAGGGAATGAGATTTAAAGGCAAAAAGGCGGCGGCATTCGGCAGCTATGGCTGGGGCGGCGAAGGTGTAAGAATAATTAATGATTGGCTGAAAGACAGCGGATTTGAAGTTATAAACGATGGAATCCGCGCCATGTGGGTACCAGATGAATCTGTTATAGCTGACTGTATTAAATTCGGTGAAAACTTCGCAAATTTAACTAAATAAATTAAAGGCATTTCACAATCGTGAAATGCCTTTTTTGTGTATGCCAAATACCCCAAGTTCTCCATTTTCAAAATCACACATAACACCATTTTAAGTGCCTGATGCCCAATCCTC
>ENA-OWPA01002169-OWPA01002169.1-bioreactor-metagenome-genome-assembly--contig:-NODE-2169-length-10412-cov-2.904015_pt1 | contig 10412 bp, 10 predicted proteins | sample MGYA00238139_ERZ651803 | MGnify/ENA primary metagenome ERZ651803 (study PRJEB26909, sample SAMN07631231) | bioreactor metagenome | isolation source: Switchgrass digestor | place: USA: Dartmouth...
AATATCTCTTTAATACAGACAAAAAAGTATCGACATGATATTTAATGATCATGTCGAGAATTTGTAACTTTTTATGGCATATTCCAGTTGGAGCAAAGCTTTTTCGAGAACAGCCCGGGGACAAGCGATATTAATGCGCTGGAAACCTTCTCCTCCTGCGCCGAACATGGTGCCGGCATCTAACCAAAGGTTAGCCCGGCGGACAATCAGGTCTTCCAGAGCGTTGAGGTCAAGTCCTAATTCCTGGAAGTCAAGCCAAACCAAATAAGTCCCTTCAGGCTCCACCAGCTTTACTTGGGGCAGCCTGGTTTCCAGGAAGTCACGCAAAAAGTTCAGATTTCCTAAGAGATACTCTCGGAGTTCTCTAAGCCAGGGGTAACCTTCGTTATAGGCTGCCTTGCAGGCGATGAGCCCCATAATGTTCGGCTGGCTGTAGCCGCTTTTGGCAATTTCTTCTCTAAACTTCTGCCTTAGTTCCCGGTTAGGGATGAAGATATTGGAGATCTGTAAACCGGCAAGATTAAAGGTTTTGGTGGGGGCCGTACAGGTTAAGGTGAATTGAGCAAATTCGGGCTTTAAGCTGGTGAATACATGGTGCTGATGTCCGGGGTAAGTGAAATCAGCGTGAATCTCATCAGCAATAACAATGACACCGTGTTTAAAGCAAATATCCCCCAGTTTAATCAGTTCATCCTTGGTCCACACCCTGCCAACTGGATTGTGAGGACTGCAGAGAATAAAAAGCTTAACGTTGTTCTCAATGATCTTTTGCTCAAAATCGTCAAAGTTTATGGAATATCGGCCTTGGTCATACACCAATTTGTTTACCACCAGTTTGCGCTCATTGCTGAGGATGGAATCGGCAAAGGGGTAGTAGACCGGTTGCTGGATAATAATCGCGTCTCCTTTTTGGGTTAGGGAGCGGATGGCGGTGCAGAGTGCATAAACCACACCGGGTGTTTTAACCAGCCATTCTTTTTTTATCTGCCAGTTAAAATGCTCAGCAAACCAATTGCTTAGCGCCAGGAAATAGTCTTCTTTGCTGTCGGAGTAACCGAAAATACCGTGCCTGCTTTTCTGAACTAAGGCCTCTATGACACAAGGGGGTGTGCGAAAATCCATATCAGCAACCCAAAGGGGGAGAATTCCTTCCGGTTTTCCCCGTTGAGCAGCAAAGTCATATTTTATGGAATCCGTATTGCGGCGCTCGATTATTTCGTTAAAATCGTACAATCCTATCCCTCCTAGCTGATTTTTATCGACTATTTTAAGGCCTGTTCTAAATCCTGGATTAAATCATCTGGGCTTTCCAGGCCAACGGAAAGGCGCAACAGCCTGCCGTGGATTCCTTTTGCTTCCCGCTCTTCTTCCGGAATGTCGGCATGGGTTTGGAGCATGGGGTAGGTAATGAGTGTTTCCACACCCCCAAGGCTTTCCGCATACTGGATGATCCTGACCCGCTCCAGAATCCGCACTGCTGTACTCTCAGTGTCTGTAGCAAAAGAGATCATGGAGCCGAAACCGGTTCCTTGTTTTTGGCTTACCTGGTAATCAGGATGAGAGGGAAGACCAATATAATGAACCGCTTTTACTTTAGCTTGTTGTGTAAGCCAATGGGCAATTTTTAGAGCGCTGTCCTGCTGGCGTTCCAAACGAACAGCCAAGGTCTTTATACCTCTAATCAAAAGCCAACTGTCAAAAGGAGAAAGACATGCTCCGGTGGTCTTGTAAATAAAGCGCAATTTTTCTGAGAGAGTTTTATCGGCCACGACCAAAAAGCCTGCTAAGGTGTCATTATGTCCGCCTAAGTATTTGGTACCGCTGTGGAGCACGATATCAGCTCCAAGGGCAAGGGGTTTTTGAAAATAAGGGGTTAAAAAGGTGTTATCCACAATCAAGAGGAGATTGTGCTTTTTGGTCAATTGGGCCACCGCGGCAATATCTGTGACTTTCATCAAGGGGTTGGTAGGAGTTTCGATAAAAACAGCTTTGGTCTGAGGTTTGAGATGTGCTTCAATCTGCTTCAGATCAGATGTATTGACAAAATCAAAAGTCAGGCCGTTTTTTTGGGAGATGTGGCGAAATAACCTGAAAGAGCCGCCATAAAGATCATCAGAACCTATAATATGGTCTCCGGGCTGGAAAAGCTCCATAAGAGCAGAAGCAGCTGCCATGCCGCTGGCGAAGGCCAGAGCATCTATACCGCCTTCCAGGGCGGCTAAAGTTTTTTCCAGATGCTCCCTTGTGGGGTTTTGCAATCGGGAGTAGTCGTACCCTGTACTTTGGCCAACTCCGGGATGGGCAAAAGTGGCAGACTGAAAGATCGGTACACTAATGGCCCCGGTATTGTCGTATTTATCTTTGCTGCCGTGGATGCAAAGGGTGGTAAAGTCCATAACAATCCCCCTATCACTCTCGTTTAATCCAATATCTAATACATACTTATTATATATGTTTACTATGATATTGCTATTTGGAGTTATTTGTCAATAGTCTTGTAATTATTTTACCATAACAGATTGACAATTGAACAATTGTTCAACTATAATATTTTTGTACAGTTGAATGATTGTTCAATCGTTTGTTTAGACCTGGTTTCTGATCCATAAAGGGGGAATTGAGAAGGATGCTCAAAAACGAAGTGTCCTGTGATTGCGATGTTATCCACGCTGAGGTTGTGGAAGATGTCAAGCAAAAGATGCCTGAGGAGCAAATACTCTTTGAACTGGCAGACTTTTTTAAAGTTTTGGGTGACAGTACAAGGGTTAAGATCATGTGGGCTCTTGATAAAAACGAAATGTGTGTTTGTGATTTAGCCGTCCTGCTCAATATGACCAAATCAGCCATTTCCCACCAGTTGCGTTATTTGAAGCAAGCCAATTTAGTCAAGTTCCGCAGAGAAGGAAAAATTGTTTTTTATTCATTAGCCGATGACCATGTTAAGGAGATTTTCGGCAAGGGTTTGGAACACATTTTGGAAGAGTAAGCATTATTTTTTGCGGGTAAATATTGTCCGTGAGGAAACAGTCCTAAATTAAGATCTAGGGGAGGAGTAATTATGAAAAAGACTTTTCGTTTGGAAGGATTAGGCTGTGCCAATTGTGCGGCCAAAATGGAAAAAGCAATTAATGAACTGGATGGGGTCAAGAATGCCACGGTTAATTTCTTAACCACGAAAATGGTGATTGAAGCGGAAGATGAGAAGATGGCTTCCATAATTGAACAAGCAGAGAAAATCATCAAAAAAATTGAGCCTGATGTTGTTGTGAAAAAGGCTTAAAGAAATTTGGGGTAATTATGAAAAAGCAACTGGGAAAAATTATCGTTTCTACTTTGCTGTTTTTGCTGGCACTTCTAACGGAATCATTTCTGGCAAGTCCTTTTTCTTTTTGGTTGGCAATCCTTTTATTTCTGGCCAGCTACCTTTTGACAGGCGGGGAAGTAATCTTAAGGGCAGTCCGCAATATTAGGGGCGGAAATGTCTTTGATGAAAATTTCCTCATGAGTATTGCCACTATTGGAGCCTTTGTCATTGGGGAATACCCCGAAGGGGTAGCGGTAATGCTTTTTTATCAGGTAGGAGAATTGTTTCAGAGCTATGCCGTCAATAAATCCCGCAAGTCCATCGCCCAGCTAATGGATATCCGGCCTGAGTATGCTAATGTCAAACGGGGCGAGGAGCTGGTACGATTGGAGCCTGATGAAGTAGCTGTGGGCGAAATTGTGGTTATTAAACCTGGGGAAAGAGTTCCTCTTGATGGGAAGGTCCTTGCCGGATACTCCATGGTGGATACCACGGCGTTAACGGGCGAATCCGTTCCCAGGGAAGTGGGCGTGGGTGATGAAATCTTAAGCGGTTGTATTAATATGAATGGTGTTCTCACGGTGGAAGTAATAAAAAGCTATGAAGATTCAACTGTGGCTAAAATCCTGGACTTGGTGGAGAATGCCAGCAGCAGGAAATCACGCTCCGAGAAATTCATTACACGTTTTGCCCAAATCTATACCCCGGTGGTGGTGATCATTGCTGCACTTTTAGCCCTTATACCGCCTTTAGTGCTTCCGGAAGCTACTTTCAGTGACTGGGTCTATCGTGCTCTGACTTTCTTAGTGGTATCCTGTCCTTGTGCTTTGGTTATATCAATACCTTTAAGCTTTTTTGGCGGGATCGGTGGAGCCTCAGCCAGTGGCATTTTAGTTAAAGGAAGCAACTACCTTGAGGCTTTGGCTAAAGCCGAGGTAGTGGTTTTTGACAAAACCGGTACCTTGACTAAAGGTGTTTTTAAGGTACAAGAGATTCATTCTGAGAATTTAAGTGCTGAAAAATTGTTGGAGTTGGCCGCATACGCAGAACACTATTCCAATCATCCGATTTCCCGCTCTTTGCTGGAGGCCTATAAACAGGATATTGATAATGAACGAATCGGCAAGGTTGAAGAGATTCCCGGTCATGGTATTGTCGCTTGGGTAGATGGTCAAGAAATAATGGTGGGTAATCACCGCCTGATGGAAAAAATGGCGATCCCCTATTATCAAGGAGAATTAGGGGGAACCGTGGTTCATGTAGCCGTGAATGGAGGCTATGCCGGTTATATTCTTATTGCCGATGAAGTTAAGCCCGATGCCCTTAAGACCATTGAAAAGCTCAAACTGACCAATATTCAAAAAACGGTAATGCTGACAGGAGATACCCATGAGGTAGGCCGAAAGGTGGCTCAGGACTTAGGTATCGATCAGGTCTATGCTCAGTTATTGCCAGGTGATAAGGTGGAAAAGCTGGAAGAGCTTTTGACCCAAAAATCGGCCAATGGCAGACTGGTTTATGTGGGAGACGGGATTAATGATGCTCCGGTCTTAGCCCGGGCAGATATAGGTATAGCCATGGGGGCTTTGGGTTCTGATGCGGCCATTGAAGCTGCGGATATTGTAATTATGAATGATGAACCTTCGAAGGTTGTCACGGTAATGAAGATTGCCCGGAAGACTTTGGGAATAGCCCAGCAAAATGCTGTATTCGCCATAGGAATTAAAGTTGCGGTATTAATCTTAAGCGCCATAGGCTTAGCTACCATGTGGGAAGCGGTGTTTGCCGATGTCGGGGTAACCGTCCTGGCTATCCTTAATTCTTTCCGAACTCTTACAGCAACAAATCCGGGATGATTTATGAAGCTCTAAACACTCATTAATAAATATAAAAATCCCCCCATAATAGGTTTTGAACCTTAGATTATGAGGGGATTATTTTATTGCTTACGACTATTCCTGGCGCAAACAATCAGCTATAAGATCATTTACCACTTGTCCGGCCATGAGAAGTCCCGCCACCGGCGGAACAAAAGAAATGCTGCCGGGAATCTGCCTTTTCAGAGCACAATGCGCATCTCCTCCCGGACAGATGCAGTTATTGCGGCAATCAGCTTCGCTGGGCAAGGGTGTAAGGGGAAGGTCCGGAGAGTAAACAACTTTGATACCTTTTGTAATCCCTTCCTTACGCAATAATTTGCGTACAGCCTTGGCCAGGGGGTCGCCGCTGGTTTTGGAGAGATCGGTAATGCGGTAGTTTTCCGCCGATAAGCGATTGCCTGCGCCCATGCTGGAAATAAGGGGAATCTCCCTTTTGATACACTCTTTAGCCAGAGCGACCTTGCCTGAGACCGTATCAATGGCATCTACCACATAATCGGGTTTGGGAGTAAAAAAGGTTTCGGCATTTTCCGCCGAGAAAAATTCTTTTCTGGCTTCCACCTGGGCTTTCGGATTGATATCTAAAATGCGGTTCTTCATCACATCCACTTTTGCCTTGCCAATGGTGGAATGAAGGGCGTGAAGTTGGCGGTTAATATTAGTCAGACAGATTTCATCATAGTCTACCAATATTAAATGTCCCACTCCGGCTCGAGCCAAAGCTTCAGCAGTGTAGGAACCAACTCCGCCGATACCGAAAATGATGACCGTGCTTTGGCTAAGCTTGGCCAAAGCAGCTTTACCAATCAATATCTCCGTTCTGGAAAATTTATGTTGCATGAGTATCCTCCTCATTTTGCGAGTAAGTTCCTAAGCAGGAATGGGCTCAAATTCATTGACTGATAACAGTAATTACTGATATCAGTTAATCAGTATAACATAGTGTTTCCATTAAAGAAAGGTATTTTGTTCGAGCCACGGATGTGTAATATAAGACCGTGAGATAAAAGAATTTATAGGATTATTTATAGGATTAAAGAAAGAAAAGGAAAGAAGGAAAATCAAGAAAGGAAATTAAGAAAGGAAATTAAGAAAGGAAAAAGAGATTGAAGGAAACAATAATAAAGTAAAGGAAATAAGTGGTAAGAGAGAAAAAGAAAATATTAGGATTTTGATAGGAATACTTGCAAAGACACTGGGGATTGTATATATTTATATCATGCTTAAGACAAGTTTTCCGTTATTAGTGAATGGTTTCTTGAAGTGGAAAATGGAGGGATAGATTATGAGCAAAGCTAATCAAAGCAAGAAAGAAAAATTTACACAACCTGAGAAAAAAAGAAAGACGCCTTTAATTGGTGCCATGGTTGTTTTAGGGATAGCCATTGTAGTGGGAGGTATTTATTTCGGAAGTAAAAGTTCTGATAATGATCAATACGCTGTGGCCAACATAGGGGAAAAAGTAAATTATAGCAGTGACCCACTCTTTCAGGCTGAGAAAGAACCTGTACAAGGGGAAGAAGGTAAAGTTGTGGTCGCCACTTTATCAGAGATAAAAGATAAGAAGTTTATCTACACTGAATATCAAAACGGGGAGAAAGTTGTTCCTTTAACAGCATATACCCTGCCTAGCGGCAAAGTGGTCGTGGCGGTAAGCTTGTGTGAGCCTTGTAATAGTGTATCCTTCCGCATAGTTAACGATAAGATTGTGTGCAATGCCTGTGGTACAACATGGGAGTTAGAATCCCTGAAGGGCGTCAGTGGAGCCTGTCAGACCTACCCGCCGGAGCGCCTTGTCTATACTCAGAATGGGGACAAACTTGAACTTGAACAAGCAGTGCTGGATAATTGGGAGCCAAGGGCTTTATAGGAGCAAAGGGGGAACGGGATGGCTTTAATCCATGTCAATAATGTATCGAAGCTCTATCAAAGTGGGGATGGGGCAGTTCAGGTATTAAAAAATATAAACCTGGAGATATTTCAGGGACAATTTCTGGCTTTGCTTGGTCCATCGGGATCAGGCAAGAGCACTTTGCTCAGTGTTCTTAGTGGCTTGAATCCGCCTACGGAAGGAAAAGTTGTCATTGATGATATTGACATCTATGCTTTAACCGAGGAACGGAGAGCTGATTTTAGGCACGAGTATGTTGGTTTTGTTTTTCAACAGTATCAGCTTCTTCCATATTTAACTGCTTTAGAGAATGTAATGCTTCCTTTGGCAATTGCCAAAGCGCCTAAAAGGCAAAAGCAGGATATGGCTCAGAGGGTATTGGAAAAGGTAGGTTTGGGGAGTAAAGCTCATCGCCTTCCCAATCAGCTTTCCGGAGGAGAGCAAAATCGGGTGGCTATCGCCCGAGCTATTGTTAATGAACCGGTAATCCTTTTTGCCGATGAGCCTACAGGAAGTTTGGACTCAAAGACGGCTCAGGAAATCCTGGAGCTATTTCAGGCACTGAATGAAGCAGGGCAAACTATTATCATGGTTACCCATAATTTAGAGAACTTAGCTTATGTTTCCCATGCGGTGCAAATCCGGGATGGAATTATATCTGAAGCACCTCGACGGGTACAGGGTGGTGTCTTATGAGAATCTTCCAGATTTCTCTGGGAAATTTAACAAGACGCAAAGCTCGTTCTTTACTGCTTTTGCTTAGTCTAATTATCGGAGTGTCTTCCAGTGTTTTTCTTTATACAACAACAAGTGCTATGGAAGAAGATGTAGCGAATAAACTGGATCAGTATGGCTCTAATTTGCTCATCTTGCCTAAGACAGGTGAGACCTTATCTTTCGGCGGGGTAACGGTTCGGACAAGTCCCGGTGAAGAACTGGACATAGCCATGGTTGAGCAGATGAGAACCATAAAAAACAATGAAACTTTGGCTGCCATATCTCCTAAATTGTTGGCCGAGGGACAAATTGAGAATAAAAGTGTCCTTTTAGTGGGAGTTCGATTTCCCGAAGAACTGCGTTTGAAAAAATGGTGGAACACAGAGGGCCTGGCGAAGAGGGAAATTCCCCAAGCTTCTGAGCTGGTAGTGGGTAGTGAAGCGGCAAGAGTGTTGAATCTCGGCCTTGGTCAGGAAGTTTCTATCAAGGGAGAGAATTTTACCGTCAAAGGAATTATTCAGCCTACTGGTTCCAGTGAAGATGACCAAGCCATCTTTATGGATCTGGAGACTCTGCAACGACTAGAGCAAAAGTCTACAGCCATCAGTCTTATTGAAGCAGCTGTTCTCTGCTATGACTGTCCTATTGAGGATGTTACCATGCAATTAAGTGAAAAATTGCCGGGGGCAAAAGTTACTCCACTGCAGGCTGCTCTGGTATCCAGGGATGATACGGTTAAGCGTTTCAGTCTTCTGGGTTCTGTTGTGGGTATTATATTATTGGCTACCAGTGGCTTTGTGGTGGCTATGTCTATGAGCGCCGCAGTGAAAGAGCGGACTCGTGATATTGGGGTTTTGCGGGCTATGGGTTTTCGCAAAAAGCATATTTTAAGTATTTTTCTTTATGAAGTAGGTATGATTAGCTTTTTTGGTGGAGTGCTGGGTTATGCCTTAGGTATGGGATTAGCCATGAACTTTGGGGATAACTTAGCGCAAATGGAGTTGCAGATTCCTTTTCAGCCGGATTTAGCTGGTTATTCTCTTATTGCTGCTGTAGGAATCAGCCTTTTGGCAAGCCTCTATCCGGCTTGGAAAGCTATCAAACTGGATCCGGTGGAAGCCTTGCGTTATTTTTAAGTGCAGCTTACTCTACATGCTGTGTACAATTGCTAGTTTGCAATATCATGGAGGTAAATATGACCCTGAGCCATATTGCTCTGCAAAATTTACGTCGTAGACCGGGCAAGACGATTCTTCTCTTTTTGACTTTTGCTTTTATCGTGGCAACAATTTCTTCTTTAACCATCCTTGCTTGGGGCATGCAGAAACAGTTGCAGGAGAGTCTTGCCAATTACGGGGCAAATGTTGTCATAAGTCCTCGGGCTGAGCATCTTACCCTAAGTTATGGAGGTTTATCAGTTTCAGGGGTAGAATATGAAGTTAAAAAGCTTGAGGCTGAGGTGGTAGAAAAAATAACCCAATTGCTTGGTAAGGAAGTCATCATTGGCCCTAAGGTAATTGGTCTTAAGGCGTCTCCCCGCCAGGATTATATGATCATCGGCTTAGATTTTGGTCAGGAGCTGAAAATGAAGCCTTGGTGGACTATAGAAGGAAAACAGCCGGAGGATGAACAAGTAGTTTTAGGCTTTCAAGTGGCCAAAGGGTTACAATTAGGTGTAGGGGATACTCTTGATTTAGGGGAGCGGAAACTACCCATTGTGGGAGTAATGGCTGAGACAGGTGGCTCAGAGGATCAAGGTGTATTTACAACCATTAAGACAGCGCGCAATCTTTTGGGCATAGTTTCCGAATGGTCCCTGATTGAGCTTAATGCAGCAAACCCTGCCCAGGTTGTAGCAAATCTGAAACCAGAGCTTCCCATGGCCAATGTGACAGAAGTTACTCAACTGGTTGAAGGAGCTAAAGAAAAAGTAGAGAGATTTAATTCTTTTTCTTATACTATATCTTGGACTATGGGCTTAATTGGCGCTTTGGTAGTGATTGTGACTTTGGCGGGAAATGTCAATGCCCGGTTAAGGGAGCTGGGAGTGCTGAGAGCTATTGGTTTTCGCCGAGCTCACATCCTAACTGTACTTGGTCTGGAAGCAGCATTAACTAGTTTAACAGGAAGTTTTTTTGGTTATCTTTTTGGGATGTTGATACCTCTGGGCTTAGGCCCCTTCCTTGGTTATAAGGATATTGTTTTTGCGCCTCAACCAGGTCTGGGAATGGGTTTGGTTTTTGCTTCCCTTTTGGTGGGATTAGGGGCGATAATTTATCCCGGGTGGCGGGTTTTGAAAATGGATTTGCAAGAAGCTCTTAAATACAGTTAATCTAAAAATATAACACTAGCCGAGGGCAAAAGACTCCAGGCTAGTGTTTTTGAATTTTAGGTGCCAAGGCTATTGATTATGGATAATAGGAAAGTTTTGGGGTATTAAAGATTATTGGAATCTAACATAGAAAGTGTTACACTAAAAAAATGAGTACCAGTATGCGCAGTAAACTGAGGAGAAGAATTATAGGAGAAGAATTATAAATGAGTATTTTTAAAAGACTGATATATCTATTGGCAGGCACTTTTGTTCTATCTTTGGGAATTGTCTTAACCATGAAAGCCA
>ENA-OWPA01002170-OWPA01002170.1-bioreactor-metagenome-genome-assembly--contig:-NODE-2170-length-10410-cov-2.985677_pt1 | contig 10410 bp, 10 predicted proteins | sample MGYA00238139_ERZ651803 | MGnify/ENA primary metagenome ERZ651803 (study PRJEB26909, sample SAMN07631231) | bioreactor metagenome | isolation source: Switchgrass digestor | place: USA: Dartmouth...
TGAAGCGCCCTATGAACTGGTAAGAAAGATGAGGGCTTCTTTTTTGGTAATGGGACCTCTTCTGGCCAGAAAGGGCCGGGCCAAGATATCCATGCCCGGAGGCTGTGCTATTGGTTCCCGACCCATAGATTTGCACTTAAAAGGTTTCGCAGCTCTTGGAGCGCAGATAGAATTAGGTCATGGTTATGTCGAAGCGAAATGTGACAAGCTCAAAGGTTCCACTATATATCTTGATTTTCCCAGTGTGGGAGCTACGGAAAATCTCATGATGGCCGCAGTTTTAGCCAAAGGAACCACCACCATTTACAATGCCGCCCGGGAACCGGAAATCATCGATTTACAAAACTTCCTCAACAAAATGGGAGCCAAGATCCGTGGTGCAGGAATGGATGTTTTACGAATTGAAGGAGTAAGTAAACTCTATCCGGTGGAGCATATGGTAATACCTGACCGGATTGAGGCAGGCACTCACATGGTGGCGGCTGTTATTACGCAAGGAGATATTGAAGTTTATAATGTGATTCCTGAGCATCTGGAACCCATAACCGCCAAATTGCGCCAGGCCGGGGCGGAGATTAGAGTAGGGGATGACTTCGTGCGGGTTTTAGGGAAGGAAAGAATCAAGGGAGTGGATTGCAAGACCTTGCCCCATCCGGGCTTTCCTACGGATATGCAACCTCAATTTATGGCATTGCTGTCCTTGGCTGAGGGAACAAGTATTATCACAGAGACTATTTTCGAAAATCGGTTTCAGCATGTGGATGAACTGCGCCGTATGGGAGCTCAAATCACCGTGGAAGGGCGAACAGCCGTTATTCGCGGGGTAGAGCGTTTAGAAGGTGCTTTTGTAGAGGCTACTGACTTACGGGCCGGTGCTGCCCTCTTCTTAGCGGCTTTAGCAGCGGAAGATGCAACTGTGCTGGAGAAGGTAGGACATATTGACCGCGGTTATGAGAATTTGGAAGAAAAGTATCGCAACTTGGGAGCTAAGCTCAAGCGTGTATGTTCTTAAAGAATCTTAAAGGTCTTAATCCGGTAATATTCTTATGCAAAAGAAATAAAGACATGACAGAGAGGATTGTATTCGATATACTGGTAATTAGGGGGAATAACCATGGAGCCTAGGAAATCGACTACATCCTTTCTCTACATAGCCATACTTCTTATCCTCTTTGTAGTGGGGATGAGTTTCTTTTTGCAATCAAGCTATTTCAATATTGAAGAGGTAAAATTAGAAGGTCTGAAAGAAATCCCCCTCAACGAGATTGAACGCTTAACTACAGATGTCCCTGGACAGAATCTGGTATTGTTAGATACCAAACGTCTTGAGCAGAAGCTTCTCCTTCATCCTTTGGTAGAGTCGGTAAAATTCAAGAGAGAATATCCTAAAACATTGACCATAGCTGTTACGGAGAGAACTACCGAAGCCTTAGTCCTTGTCAATTCGGGAGTGGTCGAAGTGGATAGCAAAGGAATTTATCTTCGCCGGCGGGAAAGCTGGACCACTGAAAGCTATCCAGTGATCAATGGGGTGACTATTCCCGATACGGCCGGTCCAGGTCAAAAGCTAGATATTCCTGAACTCAAAGCGGCATTGGCTCTTTTAGGACAGGCTCCCGAAGAGTTAAAACCCTTGCTGGGAGAAGTATATGTGAACAGCATTCAACAGATAACCCTTTTTTTGATGGACGGCATTGAAGTTCGATTAGGTAAAGGTGCTCAATGGACAGACAAGCTCAAAGCACTTTATGCTTTAATCAATGACGAAGGGTATAAGACTTTTAAGAGCGGGGTAAAGTATATCGATTTTACTGCAGCTAAGCCGGTTATTGGTCGTTAGTGAGGAGGAATTTCTTAAAATGTGGTTACCAATTTTAGGGCTGATTATTGGACTGGCCATTGGCTGGTTTAGCCCATTTTCCATACCTGCGGAATACTCAAAATATTTGTCGGTGGCTATCTTAGCAGCCCTTGATTCTGTCTTGGGAGGTATACGTGCCGCTCAGGAAGATCATTTTGATTCCGTTGTTTTCTTGTCAGGCTTTTTTACCAACATTTTATTAGCGGGGATTCTTGCTTACGTGGGAGACCGTATAGGGGTGGATTTGTTCCTTGCTGCTGTAGTTGCCTTTGGTGTTCGTTTATTTAATAACTTAGCGATAATTCGCAGGCATTTGATTAAACGATAAAGTTCAAGGAGATTTTCCCTTATATTTGACGATAGAAAACGATTATTTAGATTTATGGAGAATATTTCATGCTAAAAAATTATAGTGAAAAGAAGGATAATATACCTATCCATAGAATTTATCACTGATATGAAGGCAATTTTTTGATTAAAAGTGGACAAGATTCTTTTTTTAATATAAGCGAGGGGGAGTCAGCTCAATGCTTGAATTCGATATGGACTTTAACCAATTTGCCCAGATTAAGGTTGTTGGCGTAGGAGGCGGCGGAAACAATGCCGTCAACCGGATGATTACAGCAGGTCTTAAAGGTGTTGACTTTGTGGCTGTAAATACTGATGCACAGGCAATAAACCTCTCGCGGGCAGCTCAGAAGGTACAGATTGGGTCTAAACTAACTAAAGGTCTTGGGGCTGGAGCCAACCCGGAGATTGGCTTGAAAGCGGCAGAAGAAAGTCGCGATGAGTTAATGAATGTCCTTAAGGGCGCAGATATGGTTTTCGTCACTGCCGGTATGGGTGGGGGAACGGGAACCGGTGCTGCTCCAATTGTTGCAGAAATAGCCAAGGAATTAGGCGCGCTCACTGTGGGAGTGGTCACCCGTCCTTTCTCCTTTGAAGGCAGGAAGAGGGCTATGCAGGCGGAGAAGGGAATTGCTGAATTAAAGAGCAAAGTAGACACGTTGATCACTATTCCGAATGACCGTTTGCTGCAGGTAGTAGATAAGCACACAGCTCTTCATGAGGCTTTCCGGATTGCTGATGATGTTTTGCGCCAAGGCGTTCAAGGCATTTCGGACTTGATTGCTGTACCTGGTTTAATCAATTTGGACTTTGCTGACGTGAAGACCATCATGCGCAATACCGGGTCAGCTTTAATGGGAATTGGTTCGGCCACCGGCGAGAATAGAGCGGCGGATGCAGCTCGTAAAGCTATTTCCAGCCCACTGCTTGAGACTTCTATTGAGGGTGCACAAGGAGTGTTGTTGAACATTACCGGTGGTACCAATTTGACTTTATTTGAAGTCAATGAAGCCTCGGAGATTATCGCTGAGGCCGCAGATCCTGAAGCGAATATTATTTTCGGCGCTGTGATTGACGAAAGTATGAAGGAAGAGATCAGAGTTACAGTTATCGCTACTGGTTTTGATCAACAACAAAAAGCCGCTACCGGTTTAAGAGGAAGTGCCAACGAAGCTATTCGCCCGGCAGCAGCTACACTGGAAGAATTGGATATTCCTGAGTTTTTACGCCGCCGGAAATAGAACCATAAATTTTAGTTAACTTGAAATAATGAACTTGAAATAATGAAAAAGCCCTTAATAAGCTAGGTTTTCGAACCTGGCTTTTTTGTTTGCCGAAACGAAAAAATGCGTCACCAGTCGCAATAGTTTTCCTATATATCCACACCTATTCCGACAGCTTTTATTCTCCTTCTTCGGTATAATTTGGGAGAGATAATGGAAAGGCTGCAGGAGGTCATGGAGAGGTACTTAGATCTTGATCTTTTAATCAATGGAAGTATGGATGCCTTATTGCTAGTCCTGACTGCTCGCCTCACTCAGCAACCCCTAAGAGGCAGGAGAGTTGTAGCAGGGATAATTGCCGGCGAGATTCCGGTAATTCTCTCAGCCTATGCCCCGACCTCGTGGGTGTTTACCCTGAGTAAATATCTGATCCCTTTTCTCATGGTCTGGCTTGCTTATCCTTTCCGAGGACTAAGGACATTTGCCCAAACTCTCTTGCTTTTCTGGATCTTGTCCGTTGGTCTGGGTGGTTTTGCCTATGCCATCTGGGGTATAGCAAGTTATGGAGGTTTAAAGGGAAATCCTTTGCAGCTTGGTCTACATAATCTTTGGCTTTTGCCTTTAGTTGCTTGTTTGTGGTGGCTGAGTCAAAAAGCCTGGCAAAAACTGCTGAGCTCCAAAGCCCACCTCAAAACTTGCTTATACGACCTGGAGATCGATTTAGGCAAGGGCGAGGCGGTTAAGGTAAAAGCTCTTTTGGACACAGGTAACCAATTGCAAGATCCTTTAACCGGATCTCCTGTCATCTTAGTGGAAGAAGAAATCGCCGCAGCAGGGATGCCGGAAGAGTTGCTCCCGATTCTCCGGGGAGAGTGGCGCAACTTAGAGGATCCCTGGCCCTGGCTTTGGCAAAGAGATCCTGCCTGGCTTAAGCATTTTTCCTTTATCCCCTACCAAAGTGTAGGGCATAAAAGTTGGCTCTTGGGTGTCCGTCCCCATAAGGTGATATGTACCTCATTTAATAATCCAAAGGAAATGAAAGCAACCTTGGCTATTGTGCAGCAGCGTTTGAGTCCGGACAGGACTTATCAAGCCTTACTGCACCCAGAACATGTTCGAGGAGCGGAGGAAAGCTTATGAGACTGTTGGAAAGAATTAAAATAAGCATATATAAACTGAGAACTTATCTTGCGCGGAAATTAGCCGCTTGGAGGGAAGTTTATTATGTCGGCAGCAGTGAAGCCCTTCCACCTCCTTTAAGCACTGATGAAGAAGGAGAGCTTTTGGAGCGTTTGGAACAAGGGGATAATAGCGTCCGGGATATTCTCATCGAAAGAAATTTGCGTTTAGTGGTCTATATTGCGCGGAAATTTGAGAACACAGGTGTGGGAATTGAAGACCTTGTCTCCATAGGAACCATTGGTTTGATTAAAGCGGTGAATACCTTTGATCCCCAGAAGAAAATCAAGCTGGCGACTTATGCCTCTCGCTGCATAGAAAACGAAATCCTCATGCATTTGCGCCGCAATAATAAAACTCGCACGGAGGTTTCCTTTGATGAACCTCTAAATATCGATTGGGACGGCAACGAGCTTTTGCTTTCCGATGTCTTAGGTACGGACAATGATATAATATCCCGTCCACTTGAGGAAAAAGTGGATCTCCAGCTTTTGCACCTGGCTATGAACAGATTAAGCGACCGGGAAAAACTCATCATGGAGTTGCGATTTGGCTTGGATAATGGGGAGGAAAAAACTCAGAAAGAAGTCGCCGATCGTTTAGGGATTTCTCAGTCCTATATATCACGTTTGGAAAAGCGGATTATTCGTCGTTTACGCAAGGAATTCATTCGTTTGGAATAAGTTTCGTTGCCAAAGGGCATACTCTTCCAAGAGAAAATTGGCTTGGAGGGTGCTCAAATGGCTTTAAACAAAGTAGAAATCTGTGGAGTAAACACCTCAAAATTGCCTGTTTTAAGTAGCGCAAAAATGAAAGAGTTGTTTGTCGCCTATCAAAGCGGGGATAAAGAAGCTCGCGAGAAGTTAATCTATGGTAATTTAAGGTTAGTGCTCAGTGTGATCCAACGTTTTACCAATCGTGGCGAGTATGTGGATGATCTCTTCCAAGTAGGCTGCATTGGTTTAATGAAGGCCATCGACAATTTCGATTTAAGCCAGAATGTCAAATTCTCAACTTATGCTGTTCCTATGATTATCGGCGAGATTCGGCGTTATTTACGGGATAATAACCCCATTAGAGTAAGCCGTTCCCTCAGGGACATCGCTTACAAAGCCTTACAGGTTCGGGATCAGCTGGCCAATGAGTGTTCTCGCGAACCGACTGTTTCGGAAATTGCGGATAAACTTACCCTGCCTCGAGAAGAAGTGATTTTTGCTTTGGATGCCATCCAAGAGCCCATTTCTCTCTTCGAACCTATTTATCATGATGGAGGAGACCCGATCTTTGTCATGGACCAAATAGGGGATGAAAAACATTCGGATAACAATTGGTTAGAAGGCATTGCTGTACGGGAAGCTCTACGGCGGCTAAGTGAAAGGGAAAAGCTCATTTTGTCTTTGCGTTTCTTCCACGGTAAAACCCAGATGGAAGTGGCGGATGAGATAGGTATCTCTCAAGCCCAGGTTTCTCGTCTGGAAAAAGCAGCCTTGGGCCATATGCGCAAGTATGTATGATTTGTAATAACCCCTCCTTCCAAGGAATATAGTTGGAAGGAGGGGGGATTTAGAATGCGAATCTCTGAGCTGCGTTTGCTGGATATCGTTAATATAAAAGACGGTCGTCGCTTAGGCCCTATCAAAGATTTGGATTTGGACCTTGAACGGGGTTCTGTAAAAGGGATTGTGGTCCAAGGTGCCGCTCGAAGCTGGGGTTTTTTTGGGGGACGAAGTGAAGACCTGCTTATTCCCTGGGAGCGGGTCAAAAAAATTGGGATCGATGTGATCCTGGTAGATGCCAGTGATTTGCCGGAGTTTAGTACCATCATTGATGATAGGAGATAAGCGAAAATGTCCAGTAGACACATTAACACCTTTCCTGTTCCAATCGCTTACTTCTGTTTGATATGCTGCAAAACATTAGAAAGCAACGTAAGATTAGGGTGAGCCTTCTGATAAGTGCCAGTGAGTGCGTCAGAAGGCTTAAGTCATTTGCTTAATAGGACATTTGGGGAGTACATCCTCCCTGGAGTTTATGGTATAGTTAGAACTAAGAAGTCCTTTGGAGGTAAGGAAATGACTTGGATTTGGCGGCAAGGGAAAAAGCTAACTTACCTAACTCTGCCAGAGTGGGAAAGAGAGGGGATTCAGATTGGTTTTTCCACACGCTGGGGTGGAGTAAGTTCTTTACCCTATGGGACTTTAAACCTAGGCTTTCATGTGGGAGATGTTCCTGAGGATGTGCAAAGTAATCGTCAGCTCTGGTATCAGGAATGGGACACACTTTCTCATCAAGTGGTCTTAGGGGAGCAAATTCATGGAACAAAGATTCAGTTTGTAACTGAGCAGGATGGAGGCCGGGGTAGTGATTCTCTCGCCACAGCCATTCCGGGTACAGACGGCTTATTAACTCAAAGTCATTTAGCCCTTATGGCCCTTTTTGCTGATTGTGTCCCTGTCTTTTTTTACCACCGGGGTCTGAAAGCTGTGGGTATTGCCCATGCCGGCTGGAGGGGAACCGCCGGAAGAATAGTTGAAAAGGTTTTGACAGAGATAGAGGCTCTCGGGGGAGACCCGAGGGAAACTTGGGTGGCAATTGGGCCAAGTATTGGACCGTGCTGCTATGAAGTGGATCAAAAAGTAATTCGGGAGTTTGCCCAAAACTTTTCCCAACTATCCTTTATTCAACCAAAAGAAAAGGGACAGGGGATGTTGGATTTAAAGAAAGCCAATGCAGTGGTTTTGCAGGAGGCAGGCATACCTCGGGAACAAATATGGGTTGCTCTGGAATGTACGGCTTGTCAAACAAATTCTTTCTTTTCTCACCGCCGGGAAGGTCCCCGGACAGGGCGGATGGCCGGTTGGATACGTCAATTACCCACAAAGGAGGAAAAGCATGGCTACCATACTGGTTGTTGATGATGAAGAGCCTATTCAGGAACTGCTAAGATTTAATTTAGAGAAAGAGGGTTACAAAGTATTAATCGCTTCTGACGGAGCTGAAGCTTTGCGAATTCTGGAGGAAAAGAATCCGGAATTAGTCGTCCTGGATATTATGCTTCCCGGTATGAGCGGTTTAGCCGTGCTGGATAGACTGCGGAAGAACCCGAAGTTTGTGGATTTGCCGGTTATTATGCTCACAGCCAAGGGTGAGGAAATAGATAAGGTTTTAGGGCTGGAGATTGGGGCGGATGATTATATCACCAAACCTTTCAGTCCCAGGGAGCTTGTGGCGAGAATCCGGGCAAGGTTGAGGCGAGTTGCGCCTGCCGAGAAAAATAATGAGATTATCTGGCATGACCTGCACATTGATTTACAGCGTTTTAAAGTCACCGTACGCGGGGAATACATAGAGTTAACACCAAAGGAATTTGAATTGCTGCGTGTATTAGCTACCCATCCAGGCAAGGTTTATACCCGGGATCAGCTTTTAGAGCGTATTTGGGGATATGATTACGCAGGAGATACCCGGACTGTGGATGTCCATGTGCGCCATCTCCGCCAAAAAATCGAGAAAGATCCTTCTAATCCGGAGTATATTGAAACACTGCGTGGAATTGGGTATCGCATGAAAGGGTAAACATGAAGCTAAAGTGGTTGGTCATGGGGCTCTTTTTGCTGGTCGATTCCCTTTCTTTGTTGTTTTTCTGGCTGGGAGCCCAAGTTAATTCAGGAGTGCGCCTTGAAATAAGTCTCTTAGATATACTATTGGCTATTCTCATCCCAGGGGGAATAGTCTATTTCCTGGCGTCCCAATTTGAAGAACGATTGGAAAGGGTTTATGAGGGGATTAGAGGAATTGCCCGCGGGCAATTCCAGCCCGCTAATCTGCCGGATTATTCCTATGAGTTTGAGCAATTGTCTAAAGAGATCATCAACCTTGGCCAGCATGTCAAGGAAAACATTCACAAAAGTCGTCAAGAAACCCAGAAGTTTCAGGCCATGCTGGCAGGAATGCAGGAAGGGGTTATCTCCTTAGATCATGTAGGTAGAATTGTGCTTCTCAACCGGGCAGCCGAGAAACTCTTTGATCGCCAGCAGGCGAAGGTGCAGGGGAAGCATTTTAACGAATTAATTGCCCATGAGGAGCTGGAGAAACTGATTAACCAGGCCTTGGAAAAAAGCATCCCCGGCCATATGGAATTGATTATGGATTCTAAACAGATTATTCGCATGCAGGTCAGTCCAATTAAAGGGGATAAGTCTCGTTCCCAGGGGGCGATCATTGTCTGTTATGATATAACGGAAGTTCGTCGTCTGGAACAGTTGCGCACGGAATTTGTGGGCAATGTCTCCCATGAATTGCGTACCCCCCTTACTTCCATTAAAGGATTTGTGGAAACATTAATGGACGGCGCCGCTGAAGATCCTGATTTGTGCGAACGTTTCTTGAGCATTATTCACAAAGAAACCTTGCGTTTGCAGCGATTGGTGGATGAGCTATTAACCCTTTCCCGTATGGAGAATCAGCCTCAATATATTGGCAAGGGCTTCAGTAAAGTCCAGGATGCTTATGAAAGGATTCGACCGGTGATTGAACCTTATGCTGGAGCCAAAAATATTCATTTAGAGATTAAAATTCCCCAGGATTTACCTGAGGTTGCTTTGGGAATAGATTTATTAAGTCAGGTACTTCTCAATCTAATGGAAAATGCTGTAAAATATACGGTAAAAGGTAAAGTCTGGTTACATGCCTTTGCAGAAAAGGAAGCCATTCATCTGGAAATCGGTGATACAGGAAGTGGTATTCCCCAGGAGGATCTTCCGCGGATCTTTGAGCGCTTTTATCGCGTGGACAAGGCGCGTTCCAGGGAGCAAGGGGGGACCGGCCTGGGCCTAAGCATTGTAAAACACATAGTGGAAGGAGTTAAAGGTAAAATCAGCGTAGCTTCGGAATTGGGTTGTGGCTCTGTATTTGTCTGTGAATTACCGACTGGAAATGGAGAGAACATTGATGAAGAGAAACCCAAGGAGCAAACTTTATAAAGTACTTAGGATCATTGGTGTAACAGTCATACTTCTCCTCTTCCTTGGCTCTTTAGGGTGGGTTTATCGTTCCAATTTCTTAACCAGTTCCCTTGAGGTTGAAATAGCGAAACAAGGAAGTATAGACCATTTACAAAATGTCAGTGCCGTGTTTGCTAATGAAGAAACTTTGCTTACGACGCCTAAAGCAGGAACGCCAAAGTTTTTAGTCCAAGAGGGGGAGAGAGTTCGCAGAGGGGATGTGATTGCTGTCATCGAGTCTGAAGGAGCCACTCTCGGCCAGGCAGTGGCTTCAACCAGCCAGCAAGTGGAGGCGCCGGTCGGTGGAATAGTCTTTTCATCTATTGATGGTTTGGAAACCTATTTGACTCCGGAGAATTTGGTGGCGATGGATGTTGGGAAGATCCTGGAATATTCAGCTTCGGCAAATTCCGAAGGTGTTGCCGGTGGTGGGGTTATAGGTAAAATCGTTAATAATTTAAAACCCACTGTGGCTCTTTTAAAAGTCGAAACAAAAGGCTTTGCCGTAGGCGATAGTGTGAAGTTGGTTATTGATGAAGAGAGATTCACGGCAAAAATCCTCCGTCTCGTAGATGATCCCCCAGGGATAGTGGTTCAATTTAATCAATATGTCAATGGTTCCGGTCAAGAGAGGCTGAAAGAGGTAGCTCTGGTTACCAAACCCAGTGTAAGCGGCATACTTATTCCCAAAAGCAGTTTGTGGTTTAAAGGGGAAGAGCAAGGGGTATATGTAGTCGTTAACGGTGCAATCCAGTATCGCAAAGTCAAAATTCTTGATCAAAATGAAGAATACTTG
>ENA-OWPA01002173-OWPA01002173.1-bioreactor-metagenome-genome-assembly--contig:-NODE-2173-length-10383-cov-4.247817_pt1 | contig 10383 bp, 6 predicted proteins | sample MGYA00238139_ERZ651803 | MGnify/ENA primary metagenome ERZ651803 (study PRJEB26909, sample SAMN07631231) | bioreactor metagenome | isolation source: Switchgrass digestor | place: USA: Dartmouth...
AAACACTGATAAATAAAGGGTTTCCAGACATTAGGTTTTTCTCACGGTTACTTTGCCGGAAGAGATAATGTCAGGAAGCCCTTATTTTTATTGTTTGCGGGAACATATCAACTGTCCTAAAAGCGATAGGGTTGAGTTGACAGATTAGATAACGGCCTTTTTTCATAGGGGTTGAGTTGACAGATTAGATGTGAAGCTAAAGCTACTGCCTTAATTGGTCAATTTGGTCAGAAATGCTTTAAATAGCAGAAACATCTTATTAATCAAACCTAATAACAATAAATATAAGCAAATATCATAAAACTACTTTTCTGTTTACAGATTTTGTGATACACTTAATTATAACTACTTATACCTATTAGATGCTCGATGAGGTGAAAAGATGAGCGAGATAATTAACGACAAATGGATTAATATCGATGAAGCTGCTACCTATTTAGGAGTGAAGCCTGTTACTGTAAGAGATTGGATAAAAAAAGAGAAAGGTATTCCTGCCCATAAAATAGGAAAGCAGTGGAAATTTAAAATTTCAGAGCTTGATAATTGGGTTAAAAGCGGAAAAAGTGCTATGGAATAACACTATAGAGCTGCTAAAAATATAAATCGCATAAGATTAGAATGGAGTTAAAAGAGGATTATGGCCGTGAAAAAATCAGAATTGTATTCCCTTTTGTGGGAGGCTTGTAATAAATTAAGGGGCGGGGTTGAACCGGCTCGGTATAAAGATTATGTACTCGTGTTATTGTTCTTTAAATATGTATCGGACAGGTATAAAGGACAACCGTTTGCAGAGTTCAAAATTAGCGATGGTGCGTCTTTTGATGATTTAATCAAAGCAAAAGGAAAGAGTGATGTCGGAGAACGTGTGGACAAAATCCTTCAGAAATTCTTGGAGGATAACAAACTGCAAGGCGCGCTTCCTGATGTCAGCTTTAATAATCCGGATGAGCTGGGTTATGGCAAGGAATTGGTGGACAAGGTATCAGGCTTAATTGCTGTATTCCAGAATCCAGCGATTGACTTCAAGAATAACAGAGCAAGCGGCGATGATATTATCGGGGATGCTTATGAATATTTTATGATGAAATTTGCCCAGGAATCTGGAAAGAGCAAAGGACAATTCTACACCCCGAGTGAGGTTTCCCGTATTATTGCAAGACTGATCGGGATTGGTAATATTAAGCAGATGCCAACAAAGAAATGGACCTTGTATGATCCGGCAGCAGGTAGTGGCAGTCTACTGATTCGTGCCGCAGATGAAGCACCGGTTGATGAAAATGGTGATTCGATTGTAACTATTTTCGGACAAGAGAAAGATATCGCTACGGCAGGTCTAGCAAGAATGAATTTAATTCTTCACCAAAAAGGTACAGGTGAAATTAGAAAAGGCAACACCTTAGCGTCCCCTGCTTTTACGGACGAGTTTGGAGAACTCAAAAAGTTTGACTTTATTGTCATGAATCCTCCTTTTTCTGATAAATCATGGAGCGATGGTATCAAAGCAACAGAAGATAAATATAAACGATTTGACGGTTATGGCATTCCTCCTGAAAAGAACGGAGACTATGCCTGGTTTTTGCATGTATTGAAATCACTTGACAGTAATGGCAAAGCAGGAATTATTATGCCTCACGGCATATTGTTCAGAGGTAATTCTGAAGAGACAATACGTATTGCAATTCTTAAGAAACGATATATTAAAGGCATTATCAGCCTTCCGGCGAATCTCTTTTACGGTACAGGGATTCCTGCTTGCATTGTTATCATTGATAAGGAGGATGCGGAAACAAGAGAAGGAATTTTCTTGATAGATGCCAGCCGTGGTTTTAAGAAGGATGGCAATAAAAATAGATTACGTGAGCAGGACATTGAGAAGATAGTCCGGACCTTTATAAACCAAGAAGAAATTGAAGGATACTCCAAGTTTGTAAAATACTCTGATATTCTGGATAAAAATTCTGGCAATTTAAATGTACCGCGTTACATACAACAGATTGATGATACGTTGCCGCAGAATATTGCTGCACATTTAAAAGGCGGAATTCCGGGAACAGATATTGACTCGCTTAAAAAACTTTGGAGTATATCTCCGGCTTTGAAACAGAAAATCTTCACTTGCACTGACAACCAGCAAAATATCTACCACCTTGCTATACCTTCTGAAAATATAGAGGAAGCAATCTGGCAGGATGTTGATGTGCAAAATGAGAAGAAAAAAGAAGTAGAAACAATGTTTACACAATGGCGTGATGACGTTAAAAACATTTTGCTGAATATTAATAATGAAACAAACCCCAAGCAACTTATTCGCACCATCTCCTCCATGCTTTTGGATACATATAAATCAGCACTACTTCTTGATAATTATGACGTTTACGATTGCCTGATGAATTATTGGAATGCAAAGCTGCAGGATGATGTTTATGCTATCAAAGCATATGGTTACGAGGCTGGAAAAGAAATTGAATACGAGTATGCACAGAAAAAAGTCAAAGATGAGAACGGCGAAACTGTGACCGTTGATGATACTTCTAAAGTAAAATCCTTTGATGGTGCTTTAATACCAAGAGAAATTATTGAGACGACATATTTCCCAGATGATCTCAATGCCATCAATGCTCTAACAGAGAAGTCTGCTGCTTTGGAAGATGAATTGGATGAAATGCGCGAAGAAGAATCCGGTGATGATGGGTTGCTTAAGGAAGTGCTCAATGAGAAAGGAGATAGCATCCCGAAGGCAAATCTTAATAAGCGACTCAAGGAACTGGAAAGCAAGAAAACATCTGCGGCTATGGACGCCTTGATAAAGATGGTGACTCTATTTGATGAGGGTAAAACCGACGAGATGGAAGTACTCATTGGAGAAACTCCAGAACTGGCTGAATTCGATATAAGAAACAAGAATGGAACTATTGGTAAAGCCAAGCTTAAAGCAGCACTAAAGCATGCTATAGATTCAGCAGTTATTCCCGAGATTTATAAAGAAGAGTACGATGCTTTGCTTGCATATCAGGCTAAAATGATAGAGAAGGAAGAAACGGACAAAGCTATTAAAGAAGTTCAAAAGGCTCTTGATGACAAGGTACAAGCAAAATACGGAGAGCTTACTGTGGAGGAAATAAAGCAACTACTCTTTGATAAGAAGTGGATGGCTAAGTTGGAGGCTGACATTAAAGATGAGATTGAACAAGTGTTGAATACTATGTCTTCAAAAGTGCTACTTATTGCAAAACGTTATGAACATACACTTGGAGAAATTGAAGAAAAAGTAGAGACATCAAGAAAAGGGGTTATAGCAGCTTTGGAGAGGATGGGATACAAATGGTAGCTTATCCGAATGATTGGATACAAACAACGATTGGAGAACTATTTGATGTGTCTGCTGGCGGTGATTTAAAGAAGCAATATTTCTCTAAGCATCATAGTTCGATTCATCAATATGAAGTGTTCTCTAATGGTATTGATAACCGAGGATTATATGGTTATACATCTATGCCTGTATATTCTGGAAATGTAGTAACGGTAACAGCAAGAGGAACAATTGGACAGGCATATTATAGAGAAAAACCGTTTGATGCAATTATTAGATTACTTGTATTATCTCCGAAGAGCGACGAAATCAAGCCGAAATTTTACGAGTATTACATTAATAGCCAAATGGTATTTGAGATTGAAAATACAGGAGTTCCTCAACTCACTGCACCGAAAATAAAAGAGAAAGTTGTTCCGTTTTTTAAGAGTACTGAACAAGAAAAGATTATTGAAACAATACAAAGTTTTGATATATACATCGAAAATCTTTCTGAATTGATCGAAAAGAAAAAGAACATCCGCGATGGGGCACTTGAGGATTTGATTAGCGGTAGAACGAGGTTGGAAGGGTTTGATTATGAATGGGATAACGGAAAAATTGGAGATATATTGAAAATCCTGCATGGGAAAAGCCAGAGGGGTGTTGAAAGTTATAATGGCAAGTACCCCATTTTAGGTACAGGCGGAGTTATAGGAAAAGCAACTGAATATTTGTGTGATTGGGAGTGTGTATTAATTGGTAGAAAAGGAACTATAGATAAACCAATTTACATGAATAGTCCATTTTGGACGATAGATACCTTATATTACTCAAAGCCTGTAGAAAATCAATGTGTGAGATTTCAGTATTACCTTTTTTGTACAATTCCTTGGTATGATTATACTGAATCGTCAGGTAGGCCAAGTTTGTCAAGAAAGGTTATAGAAAATATTCCAATTAGAATACCTAAGTATGAGGAACAACAAGCTATAGCTTCAGTGCTGACAGTAATGGACAAGGAAATTGAAAATTTGGAAGCCGAACGAGATAAAATGATTCAAATTCGTGAGGGCGCAATGGACGATCTCTTAACGGGTCGTGTACGCCTGACTGTGTAAGGAGGAATCAAGATGGCAACAGTTGACGCTGAGAAGAAATTGCAAAATAGAGTACTTCACTGGCTGGTTGATGACCTGGAATATACTTATCTTGGTAATTTGGAGGATATCGATAACACACCTGTAAAAGAAGAACTTCTGAGGGCAAATCTAAAAAAGCGTGGCTATGGTGATGACCAGATTAAGATTGCCATCAACGAACTCGTAAGCAAGATCAACAACCAAGCAGATACGCTTTATGAGATTAACCAGAAGGTATATTCTCTTCTTCGTTATGGTCGGCAAGGAGTAAAAGATGCCAATGGACAACGTCAAACCGTGCATTACATCGATTGGGTGGATATTGACAAGAATGATTTTGCCGTAGCTGAGGAAGTTTCTGTCCTTCGTTATGACAAAGTCACAAGAAAGCGTCCTGATTTGGTCCTGTACATAAACGGCATCGCTATGGGGATATTCGAGTTGAAGAGTTCCTATGTCAGTGCCAGCAAGGGTATTCGACAGATGCTAACTAATCAGAAAAAGGAAAACATACTCAATTTCTTCGGCGCGGCACAGCTTTTGTTCGCAGGAAATGAAGCCGAGGGATTGTATTACGGTACCATTAATACACCGGAAAAGTATTACCTTAAATGGAAAGAAGATAAAAATGCAACAGACGACTTGTCTGCAAAAATCAAAGCGTTACAGCAAAAGGAAGCTAATCGTCTGAGAGATGGTATTATTTCACTTTGCCAGAAAGAACGCTTTTTATCTATTGTACATGATTTTGTGATTTTTGATGCCGGAATCAAAAAAATTCCAAGACATAACCAGTACTTTGCTAATATAGCTGCAAGAAAGAGCATTCTTGAGAAAAAGGGCGGTATTATTTGGAATACACAGGGCTCCGGAAAATCTCTCATTATGGTATGGCTTACAAAATGGATTATAGAAAATGTTGCTGATAGTCGTGTTGTAATTATTACAGATAGAGAAGAACTGGATGACCAAATTGAAAGTCTTTTTATTGATGTAAACGAAAAAGTACGCAGAGCAAAAAGCTGTAAGGACCTGCGTGATATTCTAGACAAAAGCGAAGACCCCATTATTTGCTCATTAATTCACAAGTATGGTCATAATGCGGGTAAACAGGCAGATATAGACCAATACCGTAAAGAGCTTTTGAAGGATCTTCCAAAAGACTTTAAGGCTAAAGGAAACATCATTGCATTTATTGACGAATGCCATCGTACCAATTCCGGTAAGCTGCATGAAGCAGTAAAAACACTGATGCCTGATGCAGTCTTAATTGGCTTTACTGGAACTCCATTGCTTAAGACAGATAAGAAAACAAGTCTTGAAATCTTTGGCCCATACATACATACCTACAAGTTTGATGAGGGTGTAGAAGATGGCGTAATTTTGGATTTAAGGTATGAGGCAAGAGATGTTGATCAGGATTTATCCAGTCAAGATAAAGTTGACCTTTGGTTTGAACAGAAGACAAAAGGCTTAACAGAGCGTGCAAAGCTCCAGCTCAAACAAAGTTGGACTTCCATTAATAAACTATACAGTTCTAAGCAACGCTTGGAGAAAATAGCAGCTGATATAGTTTTTGATATGAGCCTTAAACCGAGATTAAGGGAAGACCGCGGTACTGCTATGCTCGTCGCAAATAGCATCTACGAAGCATGCAGATATTGGGAAATCTTTATGAGTATGGGCTTTACAAAATGTGCTGTCGTAACTTCGTATGAGCCAACAACCGAAAGTGTACGGACGGCTACTTCAGATCCTTCACAGGAAAGCGAAGAAGAATACAAAAAGTCTATATATGAGCGGATGCTTGGTGGCAAGAAGCTATCAGAATATGAAAAAGAGGTAAAGAAGCAATTTAAAGAAAACCCAGCACAAATGAAGCTTCTTATTGTGGTTGATAAATTACTTACGGGTTTTGATGCCCCAAGTGCCACTTATCTTTATATTGATAAATCCATGCGTGACCATGACCTTTTTCAGGCTATTTGTCGTGTCAATAGACCAGATGGCGAAGATAAGGACTATGGTTATATTGTTGATTATATGGATTTGTTCCGTAATCTACAGCTTGCTATTTCTGATTATACGTCAGAGGCATTCGATGGGTTTGACAAAGAAGATGTCGAAGGGCTTATCAAAAACCGCTATGATGAAGCAAAGTCAGAAATGGAAGGTACGCTTTCATCATTGGAAGCCTTATTTGAGAATGTTTCAGAACCGAAAGCTGATACTGATTTCATTGAATTTTTCTGCGGAGACAACAGCGATGACGATGAAAAAACAGCTCGTAGAGATACACTGTATACGTTAACGGCAGCGCTCACTCGGTCTTTTGCAAATTGCTGTGATAAACTTGTATCTGATTATGGTTATTCGGAAGATGATGTTAATCATTTGCGCGAAGAGATTTCCGGATACAACAAAATTAAAGAAATGATAAAGCTTGCAAGCTGCGATTATATCGACCTAAAGCCTTACGAAGCAGATATGCGCTATATCCTTGATACTTATATTCGTGCAGAAGATTCCAGGGTTATCAGTGAAATGGGAAATATGTCAATTGTCGAGCTGCTTCTAAAAGGAAAGACCACCACACCGGTTGATTTAGTCAAAGACTTACCTGGTAATAACGAAGCAAAAGCAGAGATGATTGAAAATAACTTACAGCATGAAATTGTCAGAAAAATGAGTTCAAACAGTGTGTATTACGGTAAAATGTCTGAGATGCTTAAGAAAATAATTCTACAACGCAAGGCAGAAGCAATGAGCTATGAAGAATACCTGAGACAGGTTGTTGAATTGGCAGAGGCTATTCTTCATCCGGAAACAACCAGCAACTATCCTAATGAGGTAAAAGATAGCGCAGCAAGGCGTGCTCTTTATGATTATTTTCAAAATAATGTTGAATTAGCTGTTGATGTTGATAATGCGATTCGCATTTCCATCCAACCTGAGTGGAAAAGAAATTTTCAAAAACAGCAGCGTATTAGACTTGCTATATATAAACAATTATTGGCTCATATGTATACTGAGGACAGAGCCACAGAAGAAACCAATAATGTTTTCGAAATAGTACAAAGGCAGGAAGAATACGATGCATAATGAAAGAATTGTAATCGGTGGATTACCGATTGAGATTATCAGAAAGGACAATCTGAAAAATTTATACATTAGGATAAACCCACCAACGGGTGATGTTACTGTTAGCACGCCAGCCGGAATAAAGAACGAGGATATCGAATTATTTGTTCTTAAAAAAATGCCGGAGATTACTAAAGTCAGAGACAAGATGTTAGCACAGGAACGTCAAAGCAAGAGAGAATATGTTTCTGGAGAATCCCATTATTTATGGGGCAAGCCCTACAGATTGCAGGTAGTATATGAGGGAACACACCGTAAAATTGTTAAGACACCGACTAAAATAATTATGACAGTACCAGAGGGAACGAACACTAAGGCGAGAGAAAATCTGCTCATCGAGTGGTACAGGAAAGAATTAAAACGGGTACTGGAGACTGTTGTAATAGACTGTGAGAAAAAGACGGGAATTCATGCAGATGAATATCGTATCAAAAATATGAGAACCAGGTGGGGCACATGTAATATTGATAGACGTAGGATATGGATTAACCTTCAGCTTGTCAAAAAGCCAATAGAATGTCTTGAATATGTGGTGATTCATGAACTTGTACATTTATTGGAGAGAAACCATACACACCGATTTCATGCACTTATTGAGGAATTATGTCCTACATGGAAAGAAGTAAAGAAGATTCTGGCTACTATGCCTCTTGACCATATGGAGAAAGGAGAAAAGGAAAAGGATGACGAGCAGACCGACATCGAGCGATATCTTTGATGTAAATAAAAAAACCGGAGCACTAATTCTCGGGAAAAATCGTCTTGATGATTATGCTACCAAATTTTTAACAAGACATTGTAAAGAAGCTCTGACAACGCCGATGCCACTGCCCGTTGAAAAGATATTGCAAGAAGTCGGTCTTACAGTCAAGGAAGTATCCCTTTCCAGAAACTTGGACATTTTCGGTTGCTGCATGTTGCTTGACGGTGAGGTTGAAGTTTACGATCGTGAGTCTGGTACATATCATTCTGCCTTCTTCCCTGCTGGAACTATATTAGTCGATCCCAATTCTGAAGCGCTATATGGTGAAGGCTCTAAGCGAAACACGCTAATTCATGAAGCATTGCATTGGGAGAAGGATAAAACTTATTTTGAAATTCTAGCGCTCAAAAATGCTGATGCTACTGAAAAACTCTATCCGATTATGTGCCGTCAGTCAGAGACATTCTACGAACCGCCGGAAGGGAAAAAAACAAAAGAGAACGAAGTAAAATGGCTGGAATGGCAAGCACACAGGTTAGCACCTAGAGTGCTGATGCCATATAGGACATTTAAACAAAAAGCTTTGGAATTGATAGAAAGTTACAAGGATCCACAGAGCAATATAACCCCATCCTGTGATATTTTAGTTGAAGACTTAAGCGAGTTTTTTATTGTTTCAAGGTCATCTGTAAAGTATAGGCTAATAGAAGTTGGGCTTATCGATGAAATATCTGAATTTGAAGATTACGATACAGTCTTTGCTGAGGTTAATAACTGCAAAGAATTTGCAGCGTTGACTCCTGTAGAAGCATATCAATTACTTTCTCAGAATTCTTCTCTCCGGGAGTGGGTCAGCGGTGGACGATTCGTGTTTGTTGACGGTTACTTTGTATTAGCAGACCCAAAATACGTAACAACAGAAAATGGAAGCCTGCGTTTAACCACTAAAGCAAGAAAGAACCTGGCTCAGTGTGCCATTAATATACATGAGCAAAAATATACAGCTTATCAGAATATTCGAAAAGACTTCATGGCGTATGTCCTGTATAATGTTGTTGGAGTAGATCAGCGGATGCTGACATTCCATCCCAAATATCAGGCAAACTTCGTTTATGAACCAGATGAGGTTTATGCAGCGTTCCATGAACACCTATTATCCTATGACGAAAATGAGGAAATTGAGCTTATCAAAAAATTAGGAGACCCGACAACCACACTGTGCCAGTGTTTATGGTTTTTGATGGAGAACAGGAAATGGAAGTATCCAGAAGTGTTTCATGAAAAAACACTGCTCCATAAGAATTACCACGGAAAAATAAAAAATGATAAGTACAACAATATGGGTACTGATGTATTAATGGCAATTTGTGTTGGTTTAGGTTTGAATCTCCGTATTATAGAAAAGATATTCGAAAAGTCTTCAAATAAATTAAATTACTATAAAGATCCGGACAAGACATATATCCATATACTAGAGAATATGCCAGGGCTGTCGATACAAGATTTTAACAGTGTTTTGGATCAGGCAGGCATACCAAAACTGGGAAGTACATTAAAAGATGATGAAGATTAAAATTTGATAACTCATTAAGTTGGTTTTGGACTCCGAAAGGGGTCCTTTTTTTATGCCCAAAATTTAGTTTTAATCATAATCCTCGTCATTTTAATAGGGTTTCAACCAACTCATCGAGTTGGGCATGAAAATTTTATAAATGCGATAATGAATGCAAGAGAGGATGAGAAAAGCAATTTATTCTCTCTGAAATCAAAATAATCTCAAAGCCTGAGATGCGCATTAAGGCGGCGGGATACATAGGAAGTTCCGAACATGGCAAGAGCCATGCGGGGAGCTTCAGATGTACCCACCGTGCCTTACTATGCCCATTTTAGGTAACTGTGGCCGGTGTACATCGAAGCACCGGCTTTTTATGCATCCTCGCCGCCAATGCAATCCGGCGGAAAGGATGCAAAAACATGTCAAGAGCGTACAAAACAAGCCAAAAGAAGAGAACTAACTACATTTATTACACCGCAGAAGGAGCAAAGATCGTAATTACCCCAGGTGAGGATGGCGTCACCGAAGCTGACATTCAGCTTTTACATGAGAT
>ENA-OWPA01002175-OWPA01002175.1-bioreactor-metagenome-genome-assembly--contig:-NODE-2175-length-10370-cov-3.006024_pt1 | contig 10370 bp, 12 predicted proteins | sample MGYA00238139_ERZ651803 | MGnify/ENA primary metagenome ERZ651803 (study PRJEB26909, sample SAMN07631231) | bioreactor metagenome | isolation source: Switchgrass digestor | place: USA: Dartmouth...
TTTCCCGTAGGTTTATGATGAGAATTGCAGAAAGAGTTGCCATGGACAATGAAATAGATGCTCTTATAACTGGAGAAAGCTTAGGACAGGTAGCAAGTCAAACTATAAAGAGTTTATATGTGACCAATTCTTCTGTAAATATACCTATATTTAGACCTTTAATAGGTTTAGACAAGGTTCAGATTATTGAGATTGCCAAAGATATAGAGACTTATGAAACATCAATTTTACCTTATGATGATTGTTGTACCTTATTTTTGCCAAAGCATCCAGTGACTAAACCCAAACTTGAGGATATAGAAAAATCTGAAAGCAACTTGGATGTTGAAGGACTAATTAGCCATGCGTTAGAAACTATGAAAGTTTATGAGATTCAATGAACATCTGGATTTTAATTGAAAAATTCAAGTGATTTTAAGAAAAGCTTCCTAATCTTTAGTTTATTAGAAGCTTTTCTTTTATTGAAACTAATTATGTTTGAAATGCCACGAAAATATGGTATAAATTCTTATGAATATATATTGAGAATAGGAGGCTAATTATGAAAAAATCCACTTTAATCATTATTGTTATAGTTGCTTTATTAGCAGTATTTTTAATAAGTAGTTATAATAGCTTAGTCAGCATGGAAGAAAGAGTTAATAATTCTTGGGCTCAAGTTGAAACTTTATTAAAGCGAAGAGCAGATTTAATACCCAATTTGGTTAATACTGTTAAAGGATATGCTACCCATGAAGAAGAAGTTTTAACTCAGATTACAGAAGCAAGAGCCCGAATAAATGATGCAGATACTCCAGATGAATATGCTGAAGCTAATGCTGAATTTGAGAGAGCTTTAAATAACTTATATGTGGTAGTTGAAAACTATCCAGAACTTAAAGCAAATGAAAACTTTTCGAATTTACAATATGAACTAGCTGGTACGGAAAACAGAATTTCTGTTGCAAGAATGAGATATAATGAAGCTGTTCAAGAATATAATACAAAGATTAGAAGATTTCCTACCAACATTTTAGCAAACTTATTTGGATTTGATGAAAAGCAATATTTTGAAATAAATGAAGAAGATAGCCAAGTGCCAGAAGTTAATTTCTAGGTGATCAATATGATAAAAAAGTACTTATCAGTTTTATGCATATTAATATTAGCTTTAAATATTCCGTGTTATGCAGCTAAGTTTAAAATACCTATACCAACAACCGATTTCTATGTATATGATGAGCCAAATATTTTAGATAAAAAAGCAAGTGAATATATAATAAAGACTAATGAGGAGCTGTATAAAAAGACTGGGGCACAGATTGTAGTGGTTATTGTTGATTACTTAGAAGATGTAGATATAAACCAATATGCTGTTAAGTTATTTGAAGAATGGGGTATAGGCAGCAGAGAATATGATAATGGAGTGCTAATGCTTGTAGCAATTGAGCAAAAACAGATTTGGATAGAAATAGGCTATGGATTAGAAGGAGCTTTGCCTGATGGCAAAGTAGGCAATATAATTGAAAATTCCATACTTCCCTATTTTAGAGAAGGAAAATATTCTGATGGTATAATTTCTGGATTTAATGATATAATTGATGAAGTAGAGGAAGAATATAGTATAGAGTTAAATCGAAATGCTATTAATGAGGATTTATATAGGATTGATGGTTATGGAGAAGACTATCTATTTGATGGCATAAGAGGAATCCTTATAGCTGTAGCAATAGTTATTTTTTTGATTGTTGATATAAAATTTTTTAATGGATTTTTGACCTACTCTATCTTTTTTAGAGGAAGTAGGTTTAGTGGATATAATAGTAGAGGAAATCGCAATAATCGAGGTGGCGGTGGTAGATCCGGCGGAGGTGGCGCTGGAGGAAGATGGTAAAAGGAGGATGGAACAAATGAAGAAATTAGCCATTGTATTATTTTCAGTATTATTAATAGTTGTTGCATGTTCTCCACAGAAGGACTTAAATAATACTGAGAGTGGAAAGATGCTTGTGTATGCGTCTTTTTATCCACTATATTTTTTGGCCCATGAAATAGGAGGGGACAATATAAATTTGAAAATGGTTGTGCCTAATGGAGTAGAATCTCATGAATATGAACCAAATATGAACCAACTAAAGGAAATAGAAAATGCTCAGCTGTTTATATATAATGGAGCTAGCTATGAAAGTTGGGCGGATAAAGTTGTAGGAAACATAATAGATGAGAACAGGGCCATTAATGCAAGTCAATTAGTCCGTTTAAATACAGTAGATGGCAATCCAGATCCTCATATCTGGTTAAATCCTGAGAATATGATAGAGATTGGAAAAGCTATAAAGGATAAATTTATTTCTTTAGATGAAAAGAATAAAGATGAGTATGAAAAAAATTTCAGTGAGTTATCTGATAGATTGAGGGAATTGGATAATAGATATTTGGAAGAATTGAAAGATAAGAATAGAGATTCCATAATAGTTTCACATGCTGCTTTTGGCTATATGGCAGAAAGATATGGATTTAATCAAGTTTCAGTTGCAGGAATTTCTCCAGATCAAGAACCAAGCCCTAAAACTATAGCGAATTTGATAGAAATGGCTAAAAAAGAAAATCATAAATACATTTTTTTGGAAACTTTAGCAAGTCCCAAAACTGTACAAGTAATTGCAGAGGAAACAAACCTAAAAATACTCACATTAAATCCCATTGAGGGATTAACGGAGGAGCAGATAAATAATGGCCAAGATTATATCTCAATAATGGAAGATAACCTTGAAAATTTAAAGAAAGCTTTGGTGATGAATTAGCATGGATAGACATGTTATTAGTGTAGAAAATGTTAGCTTTAGCTATGGAAAGAATCGAGTGCTTGATGATATTAGCTTATATGTTGATGAGGGTGATTTTGTAGGCATAATAGGCCCAAATGGTTCTGCAAAGACAACACTTCTAAAGTTAATGGTAGGATTGCTTAAACCCGAAAAAGGAAATATAAAGATGTTTGGTAAAGATATAAAAGACTTCAAAGAATTCTATAAAATAGGATATATTTCTCAACACGTTAGGGAGTTTAATCAGATGTTTCCTGCAACAGTAGAGGAAGTTGTAGGAGCTGGACTTAAAGCAGGAAAAGGTTTTATAAACAGGATTAAAGGGGAAGATAAAGATAAAATAGATGAAGTTTTAAAAAAAGTTGAAATGATAGACTATAAGAAGCAGAAGGTTGGAAATTTATCTGGGGGGCAAAAGCAGAGAGTATTTATTGCCAGAGCCTTAATTAACAACCCAAAAATACTACTTATGGATGAACCTCTAGTTGGAGTTGATCTAGATTCTCAAAATAAATTTTATAGCTTATTAGATAAATTAAAAAGGGATTATAATATTACCATAATTATGGTATCTCATGATATTGGAATCATATCTGATAAAGTTAATAGGCTATTTTGTCTTTCTAATGGAAAAGTTTACGATCATGATTTGACTAAGGACATAGATGGAGCTAGTATATTGAAAAGTTTATACGGTGAAAATGTTAAACTTTTACTTCATAAACATTAGGAGGATGGTCATGCTAACGTATGAATTCATGAGAAGAAGCCTTATTATGGGGGTGATGATTGGAATTATTGCTCCTAGTGTAGGGTATTTTCTTGTACTTAGAAGGCAGTCAGTAATTGGAGATACATTATCACATGTGGCTCTATCTGGAGCAGCTCTTGGAATGTTAACTAATTCTTATCCTATATTTACTGCTATACTGTTTACAGTAATAGCATCTTTAGGGATAGAAGGCCTTAGAAAAAGGTATAAGCATTATGCAGAACTATCCCTATCTATTGTATTATCAGCTGGAGTAGGGCTAGCTTCCATTTTATTAAGCTTAGGCAATACTCAAGGAGTTCTATCTTATTTGTTTGGAAGTTTATCATTAGTATCTTTAGAAGAGATCATATTATTTGTGATTTTGAGCATAATCATAATTGTAACTATAATATTGTTGTTTGATAAATTGTTTTACATGACATTTGATGAAGAAAGTGCATATCTGTCAGGTATTCCTACTAGAAAGATTAACATGTTTTTCTCTGTATTAGTAGCATTAACTGTAGCTATATCTATGAGGATAGTTGGCATATTGTTGATCTCATCCTTGATGGTAATACCTGTGGCAGCCAGCTTGTTGATTGCTAGAAGTTTTAAATCGGGCTTTATATATTCATTAATTTTTGGATTCATATCTGTTGTTGTCGGGTTAACTTTGTCCTACTATTTAAACTTGGCAACAGGAGGAACAATAGTATTATCTGCTTTGGCAATACTTTTAGTCGTAATCATATTTCAGAGTATAAACAAAACTAGTATGTAAGCCATATATAGGTAAACCTCGTTTTGATGTTAAGTCAAAACGAGGTTTTTTATTTATCAATATTGTTAATCAAAACTTTAATATAATCAAATCAAGTTTACCGTCTATAATTTTATAATATCCTTTTTTATGGTCAAATTCATTATTGCTAAAACTAATATAGAAAAAGCTTGGATCTTTTAGAAAAAGATCGTTAATAATGATAAGACTATAGGATGGAGGACCAAATAAAAAAGCCATTGAATATACCTTTCCTTCTTCACTCTTCCCAATAATACTGCCTTTTACAGGTTTTAATTTTAGATTTTTAAAATATTTAAATATAAGCTTATTATTGTCTAAATAATTACTTTTTATATATATGCTTTGCTGATTAAAAGTGTTATATTCCTCAAAAAAAAGGTTTTTATTTCATTTTCGGAGAACTCTGTAAGAGGATTATATGGCATTAAATAGTAAAGATAATTTTTATATAAAAGCATAGATAAAACAAAAACTATTAATATAAGGGATAAAGTATTTTAATATTTTCATATACTTCAATCTCCTTTTTGACACAATAATAGCCTTTTATATAAATTGTATCATAAATTAGTTGCCAGTTACTTGATAGATTTATCAAAAAATTTTTTGCAGATTATTTAAGACAAGTATTCTTAAAAATTAAAGGATTAAAAGAAGAAATCAAAAAGTAAATTAGCTTTTTATTAAATATAAAATAAGCATATATTAAATTGATTTATTATATAAAGTAGATAAAGTCTTGTAAATTACTTGATTTCACTTGTTTTAAAATTTATTAAAAATATATTGATTTTTTGTATTACATTGCTTATAATGGAATAGTGCAAATTACAGTTTAGTAAACATAAACAAAAAGTTTAATATACTCAATTCATTTGAGGAGGATAATTGTGGAGATAGGGAAAAAAATCAGACGCCTTAGAATTCAGAACTCTCTGACCCAAGAAGAGTTGGCTGAAAGGTGTGAGCTTACAAAAGGGTTTATTTCACAAGTAGAAAGAGATTTAACTTCGCCTTCGATTGCCACACTTATTGATATTTTGGAAGGTTTAGGAACGAATTTAAGGGATTTTTTTAATGAGATAGAAGACGAGAAAATCGTTTTTACAAAGGACGATGTGTTTGTAACTGAAAATGAAGAACTTAAATACACTTTGAAATGGATAATACCTAATGCACAGAAAAATGCAATGGAGCCTATTCTTGTAGAATTAGAGTCAGGAGGGAAAACAAAGGAACATTCCCCCCATCAAGGTGAAGAGTTTGGATATGTTTTAAAGGGTAGTATTTATGTCCATTTAGGAAATGAAAAATATAAAGTAAAAAAAGGAGAAAGCTTTTATTTTAAAGCCAATTTCAATCACTATATTTCAAATCCGGGAAAATCGAAAGCTAGTGTTATTTGGGTTAGTACACCACCAAGTTTTTAATTATGAGAGGGGGTAACAAATTGGAAAATACTTATATAATCGATTTGAAGTCTATTACTAAAGAATATGATGGTACGAAAGTGCTTGATAATATAAGTTTTTATGTTAGAAAAAATGAATTTATAACTTTATTAGGGCCTAGCGGCTGTGGTAAGACTACGACTCTTAGGATAATTGGGGGATTCGAACAGCCAACCGAAGGAAGAGTTATATTTGAAGGGAAGGATATTACAAATTTACCCCCTTATAAGAGACAGATCAATACAGTTTTTCAAAAATATGCTTTATTCCCTCACATGAACGTATTTGAGAATATAGCCTTTGGTTTGAATATCAAAAAAGTGCCAAAGGATGAAATAAAAAAGAGAGTTAAAGAAATGCTAAAGTTAGTTAATCTTGATGGATATGAAAATAGATCTATTCAGTCATTAAGTGGAGGACAGCAGCAGAGAGTTGCAATTGCAAGAGCTTTAGTAAATGAACCAAAAGTGTTGCTTCTTGATGAGCCTTTAGGAGCATTGGATTTAAAACTTAGAAAAGAGATGCAAACTGAACTAAAGAGCATGCAACAAAGAGTAGGAATTACTTTTATATACGTAACTCATGATCAAGAAGAGGCACTTACTATGTCAGATACTATAGTAGTAATGGATAAGGGAGTTATTCAACAGATTGGTACTCCTGTTGATATATATAATGAACCTAAAAATTCATTTGTAGCTAAATTTATTGGAGAAAGCAATATTGTTGAAGGTATAATGCGAGAAGATTTTATTGTTGAGTTTGCTGGACGAGTATTCAAATGTATCGATAAAGGCTTCCAAAAGAATGAAGAAATAGAAGTAGTAATTCGACCAGAAGACATAATAATAACTAAACCAGAAGAAGGACAGTTAAAGGGAATTATAACATCTGTTATTTTTAAAGGGGTTCACTATGAGATGATTTGTAACGATGGCCAATTTGATTGGAAGATACATTCTACATCCATGAAACCAGTAGGGACAGAGGTAGGTATGAGTGTTGAACCTGAAAATATTCATGTAATGAAGAAGGCGATAAAGAAATGAAGATGAAGATTTTTTCGTATCCATATATGCTTTGGCTGGTTATTTTTATAGTGGTTCCTTTGTTGTTGGTTTTTTTGTATGCAGTTACTACAACGGAAAATGGTGGTTTGCAGTTTACTGTAGAAAATTTAAGACGTTTTCTAGATCCAAATTATTTAGATGTATTGTGGGTTTCTATTAAACTAGCTTTGCAGACTACTATTATAACGTTGATTTTGGGATATCCTATTGGGATGATTATTGCTAGGGAAAAGCCTTCTAAAAGAAATATTATGGTGTTGTTATTTGTGATTCCAATGTGGATGAATTTCTTATTGAGAACTTACGCTTGGTTAACCTTATTAGGTAAAAATGGAATAGTCAACTATATAGTAACTTTACTAGGATTTGAGCCTCTCGATTTGCTATATAATGATGGAGCTGTCCTATTAGGTATGATATATAATTTTTTGCCTTTTATGGTTTTACCAATATACTCTGTAATTGAAAAGATAGATAATAGCTTAATAGAAGCAGCAGAAGATTTAGGAGCTAATAAATTCGAAGTATTTACAAAAGTAACATTGCCATTAAGTATTCCTGGAATAATGACTGGAATTACTATGGTATTTATGCCTGCTGTAAGTACATTTGTAATATCTAGACTTCTTGGTGGCGGACAATATATGCTCATAGGCAATCTAATAGAACAACAATTCTTGTGGGTTGGAGATTGGCATTTTGGCTCAGCTATCTCAATAATAATGATGATATTTATTTTAATTGCTATGGCTATTACTTCAAAATTCGATGATCAAAAAGAAGGGAGCAGTGGCTTATGGTAAAAAACATACTAAAAAAGCTTTATATATTTTTAATGTTTTTATTTTTATATGCTCCCATTATAGTTCTAATAGTTTATTCATTTAATGATTCTAGATCTAGAGGCGGATGGAAAGGATTTACTTTAAGATGGTATGCTGAGCTTTTTACAAATTCAGATATATTAACAGCTTTGTACTATACAGTACTTATTGCAGTCTTGTCATCGGTTATTTCAACCATAGTTGGAACTTTTGCTGCTATAGGGATACATGGAATGAAAAATGGATATGCAAAGAAAACAGTATTAAATCTAAATTATTTGCCCGTTTTAAATCCAGATATTGTAACAGCAGTGTCTCTTATGACTTTGTTTAAATTTTTGAGAATAGAGTTTGGATTTGTTACTTTGTTGCTATCCCACATAACATTTTGTATTCCATATGTAATATTATCAATACTTCCTAAGCTTAGGCAGATGAATAAACATTTACCAGAAGCAGCTATGGATTTAGGGGCAACCCCTTTTTATGCCTTGAGAAAAGTTGTGATTCCTGAAATAATGCCAGGAATAGTAAGTGGTGCTTTGATAGCATTCACTTTATCAATAGATGATTTTGTAATCAGCTTTTTCAATAAAGGAGTAGGGGTTACTAATCTAAGTATAACTATATATTCTATGGCTAGAAGAGGCATTAATCCTGTTATAAATGCCTTATCAACTTTAATGTTTGTCAGCTTATTAGTATTGCTGATTATTATAAATAAAAAAGATGAAAAAGATGCAAATTCTAAAAAGAGGGGTGAAAACATATGAAAAAAGTAAAAATATTATTATTGATTGCATTGGTTGCAGTAATAGGCCTTAGTGTAGCAGGCTGTGGCAGTAATAAAGCTACATTAAATGTTTACAATTGGGGAGATTTTATCGATCCTGAAGTAATTAAAGAATTTGAAAAGGAATTCAATGTAAAGGTTAATTATGATACTTTTGCTACTAATGAAGATATGTATGTAACTATAGCAAAAGGTGGTACAAATTATGATGTAACATTTCCATCTGATTACATGATTGAAAGAATGATAAGTGAAGGTTTATTGGAAAAGATTGATAAGAACAACATACCAAATTTAAGCAACATAGATGATAGATTTTTAGATTTAGATTTTGACCCAAATAATGAGTATTCAGTTCCTTATATGTGGGGTACAGTAGGAATTATATACAATAAAAACATGGTGGATGACATAGTAGATAGCTGGGACATACTTTGGAATGAGAAATATAAAGGGCAAATATTGATGCTAGATAGTCAAAGAGAATCTATCGGAGTTGCTTTGAAAAAGTTAGGATATTCAATGAATACTAGAAACTTAGACGAATTGGAACAGGCAAAGGAAGAATTGATAAAGCAAAAGCCATTAGTATATGCATATGTAGGAGATGAAGTCAAAGAGTTGATGGTTGCAGAAGAAGCAGCTTTGGCAGTTGTATGGTCAGGAGATGCAGTTGCTATGATGAGAGAGAATGAAAATCTAGAATATGTTATTCCAAAAGAAGGATCTAACATATGGTTTGACAATATGGTCATACCTAAAAATGCGCAGAATAAGGAATTGGCTGAAGAATTCATTAACTTTATGAACAGACCAGAAATTGCTGCCAAAAATGCAGAATATATTGGATACTCAACACCAAATAAAGCTGCAAAAGAGCTACTACCTGACGATATGAAGAACAGCCCTGTTGCTTATCCTTCAGATGAAGCAACAAAAAATACTGAAATATTTCTTGATATAAAAGATGTAGTATCTATTTACGATGAATTATGGCTAGAAGTTAAATCCCATAGATAAAAAGTCGCCTAAGATGAAAATCTTAGGCTTTTTAATTTCGTATGAATTTCATGTTTTAGAAATGTGATTTATTAAAGGAATATAAAGCAGAAAATCCTTTAACATAAAAGATTTTCTGCTTCTCTGTGATATACTGTTTATGTAGTAAAAAATATCATTTTAATTGAGTACATGGTAGATATACTTTATTCTCTAATTGGTTCAGGAGCTATATGACCATCTGGAAGTAGTGGTGTGCTTTCTCTAATTGGTTCAGGAGCTATATGACCATTAGCTGATACTAATTCATCTTCAGCTGTCACATTTTCATCGCTAGCGAATGCAACTGAACATAAACTAATAAGAAGTATTGTAAGTGTTAATAATATTAGTATTTTTTTAGCTTTCATCACCATTCCTCCTTGTTTTTAATAATTTATTTATAAATGCTTTAGATTCATTATAATTGTCATTATTAAGAAATGAATATAATATTTTTAAGATATTTGTAAAATGCTCATCTAGATGCAAATTACAAATTTCATCTTCATATTTATATAATAAGTTTTTAATTTCATCTAACTGATTGGTTTCTATGTAAAGATCAATTAGATTAGAAATTGCACTTGGAATAAGATTCTTATTTTTGGTTTCTTTTGATAACGATAATGCTTTTAGTAAATATTCTTCACATGAATTGTAATCTTTTAAATAATAATAAGTTTCTGATATATTCATTAGTATTTCAATTAAATAGAAAGAGTCTTTATCTATTTGTTGCAATAATTTTAATATTTCGTTAAGGTATTCAACTACTTTTTGTTTGTTGTTTTTTCTAATGTATATTTGTAATATGTTATTATA
>ENA-OWPA01002177-OWPA01002177.1-bioreactor-metagenome-genome-assembly--contig:-NODE-2177-length-10360-cov-3.116892_pt1 | contig 10360 bp, 10 predicted proteins | sample MGYA00238139_ERZ651803 | MGnify/ENA primary metagenome ERZ651803 (study PRJEB26909, sample SAMN07631231) | bioreactor metagenome | isolation source: Switchgrass digestor | place: USA: Dartmouth...
ATTTGAAGCCGGCCTTGACCTGGGAGCAGGTGGAAGCCAGGCTGCAGCGGGATTTGGACCGCTATGCCCGGCGGCAGCTGATCAACTCCCTGGATGACCTGCTGCCCCGCAAACTTATTCCGGTGATAGTAGATTTAAGCGGTATTGATCCTCAACGGCAAAGCGGTCATATAAAAAAGGAAGAGCGGCGCCGGTTAGCGGAACTGCTCAAAACCCTGCCGGTAACCGTAACTGCCACCCGGCCGGTAGCAGAGGCTATCGTCACCGCTGGTGGGATTGACGTTAAAGAAGTCGATCCCCGGACTATGGAATCCCGCCTGCACCGGAACCTGTTTTTTGCCGGTGAGGTTCTGGATGTGGATGGGTACACGGGCGGGTTTAACCTGCAGGCCGCTTTTTCTACTGGTTACCTGGCCGGTCAGCACAGTGCCATGAGCAGCTAAAGATAGCGAGTTGTCCGACCTTTGCAGTAACTGGCTGCGTTGATTTATTGAACTAACCATGCTAATATTTGAGAGAATATACATTACATTATCAAAATAAAATATATGTGTTTGGAGGAACGGGGACAATGGCCAAGAAAGGTGCAAAATACCAGGGGTCGCAAGACTATATAGCTTCCGATGAACTGATGAACAGTGTCAATATAGCGATTGCTTTGCAGAAACCCCTGTTAATCAAAGGAGAGCCAGGTACCGGCAAAACTATGCTGGCTAAGAGTATAGCCGATTCTTTAGGTATGGAACTCATTATCTGGAATATCAAATCAACCACCAAGGCTCAGGAAGGACTTTACGTCTATGATACCGTGCAGAGGCTGTATGACAGCCAGTTCAAGGATCATGATGTATCCGACATCAAGCAGTATATAAAGCTGGGCAAACTGGGTGAGGCCTTTACCGCCGACGAACAGGTGGTATTGCTGATTGATGAGATTGATAAAGCTGATCTGGAGTTCCCCAATGATTTGCTTTGGGAGCTGGATCAGATGAGCTTCTATATTCCCGAGACCCGGGAAACCATCGTCGCCAAGCACCGGCCCATCGTTATTATCACCAGCAACGCGGAAAAGGAACTGCCGGATGCCTTTTTGCGCCGCTGCATATTCCACTATATTGCTTTCCCGGATCCGGAAGGTATGGAGCGCATTGTCCGGGTACACCATCCCAATCTGGAAAAGAAGCTGCTGCAGCAGGCTCTGGAGACTTTCTATGCCCTGCGCAGTGTACCCAATATTCAAAAGAAGCCCAGCACCAGTGAGCTGATTGACTGGCTGCAGGCTCTGGTAGTAGGAGGAATAAGCCCCAACCGCATTAAACAGGAAATACCTTTCTTAGGAGTACTGCTTAAAAAGAACGAAGATCTGGATACTATATTAAACCAGCTGCAGGGGAAGACCCAGGCGGCCAATCGTCCTACCCAGCCTTCATATAGTTCTTTGAACCGTTATCGCTATTAAATACAGGCATATAGGAAGGATACCTATGTTTACCAATTTTTTTTACACCCTTAAAAATTTCGGCGTACCAGTCACCATGAATGAATGGCAGACTTTGCTGGAAGCACTGGAAGCAGGGATGGCTGGCTCCAGCCTGACCGGCTTCTATTACCTGAGCCGGGCCATCCTGGTGAAAACCGAGGCTCATTATGACCGGTTTGATCTGGCTTTTGCTTCCTTTTTTAAAGACATAGAGACCCCGGAAGGGCTGCCGGAAAGGATCTGGGAGTGGCTGGACAAAGAACTGCCGCCTTTGGAAATAACCGAAGAAATGCGCCGCAACCATCACCAGCTGGATCTGGATGAATTAAGGCGTATGCTGGAAGAGCGCTTGAAAGAACAGCATGAAGAGCATCACGGCGGAAACTACTGGATTGGTACCGGAGGTACCTCGCCTTTTGGACATTCCGGATACCACCCGGGAGGAATACGTATCGGCGGGGAATCCCGCAACTTATCGGCAGTCAAAGTAGCCGGTATGCGCCGCTTCCAGGAATTTCGCACCGACGAGACTTTGGGAGTCAGGCAGTTTCAGGTGGCCTTGCGCAAACTGCGCCAGTTTACCAGCCGTCTGGAAGGTGAAGCCACCGAACTGGACCTGGATGGGACTGTGGAAAAGACCTGCAAGAATGCCGGGCGTCTGGAACTGGTATGGGAGCGTCCCCGGGAAAATTCCATCAAGGTACTCCTGCTTATGGATGCCGGAGGATCCATGGTTACTTACAGCCGGCTGTGCAACCAGCTGTTTACGGCAGTGAATCGCTCCAATCACTTCAAAGACTTGAAAGTCTTCTATTTCCATAACTGCATTTATGATTGGATGTTCCATGATCCTCACTGTACCTTGGACAATTACACCGAAACCGAATATATTCTGAGAACCTACAGCCCTGATTACCGGGTAATTATTGTGGGGGATGCCAGTATGGCTCCTTCGGAACTGACCAGAATTGGCGGGGTTATTGAATGGGGGCTGTACAATGACAAGCCCGGTATAGATTGGCTGCAGCGCTTGCGCAGGCATTTTGAATACTCGGTCTGGCTGAATCCCATTCCCAAGGATTACTGGGATTGGACTGACGGTGCCTGGACCATTCGTAAAATCGGTGAGGTTTTCCCCATGGAGGAGCTGACCGTGGATGGTCTGGAAAGAGCCATTTTGGCATTGCGAAGCCGCAAACCGGCTGGAGCAGTGTAGGATATGGCTGGCAACGGGAAGCGAAGATAATATTCTTTGCTTCCTTATTTGTTTATGCGAAGAACTGCCCGGTAAGTGGCGAATTTGCGGGAAATTTCAAATAAAAAAATTACTCCCAAAAGAAGGAATATTAAAACAAAGAAAGAATATTCCCATTACATAATATTCAATGTTAAAATTATTTATAACCAAAAAACAGGAGGGACAACTATGGATTTCAATTTGAGCAAAGAGCAGCTCATGATTCAACAGATGGCTCGTGAATTTGCGGAGAAGTATATTGAACCAGTTGCCGAACAAATCGACCGGGAGAACAAGATACCTGAAGATATTCTTAAAGGGCTTGCGGAATTAGACCTGTTTGGTATTCCTTATGCTGAGGAATACGGCGGTGCAGGCGGCGGATACGATGGATACGTTCTGGCCATGGAACAGATAGCCAAAGCTTCCGGTGGAGTGGCCATGACCCTGTCGGCTCACTGCCTGGCTCTCAGTGCCATATCTGTTTTCGGCACCGAGGAGCAGAAAAAGAAATTTATGACTCCCTGCTGCAAAGGAGAAAAAATAGCTTCCTTTGCTTTTACCGAACCGGCCACCGGGTCTGACCCGAAGCAGTTAACCACTACCGCAGTTAAAGATGGGGATTATTATATTCTCAATGGAACCAAACGCTTTATCTCCAATGCCAACTGGCCGGGAGTTATTGTGGTGTTTGCTGTGGACAACGATACCAAAAAGCCTACCGCATTTTTAGTGGATAAATGGTGTGACGGCTATTCCATCTCCGAGCCCTGGGACAAAATGGGGATGCACGGCGGGCAGCTGCTGGATGTATACCTGAAGGACGTAAGAGTGCCGGCGGAAAACGTACTGGGAGGAATGGGCATGGGTTATCCCATCCTGCAGCTGGGCATATCTTTCGGTAAAATAGGAGTCAGCTCTACCGCTCTGGGAGGCATTCTGGCCGCTTATGAAGAGGGTCTTCGCTATTCCAAGGAGAAAATGCACCGTGACCAGCCCATAACCAAATTCCAGTCCATTCAGTTGAAGATAGCCGATATGGCTATTAAATATGAGGCTGCCCGGTGGCTTACCTACCGTCTGGGAATGCTGGCCAACAATGTGAAGGATCCGCGCCAGTTTGCCAAAGATGCAGCCTTGACCAAAACTTTTGTATGTGACACTATGGTAGAAGTAGCCAGGATCGCGATGGATATACATGGTTCTTACGGTTTGATGAATGACTACAAGGTTGCCCGGATTTACAGGGATGCCATCATCGGACCGCAGATCGAAGGTGTGGCTGATATGCAGAAGATGATTGTAGCAGGGGTGACCCTAGCAGACTAACCCTAAGGGATTTCTAGGGAACCGCTAGGTTCCCTTTCTTCTTAAAAGTGAGGTGCTGTGTGGGTGGAAAAATTCGATGTAATTGTAGTAGGAGCTGGCTTAGCTGGTCTGGCCGCAGCCTATACTCTGGCCCAGGAAGGGCTGGAAGTACTGGTTCTGGAACGGGGAGACTATGCTGGAGCGAAAAACGTAACCGGTGGTCGGATTTACCTGAACCCGATCCGGGATTTGTTCCCTGATCTGTGGAAGAAGGCGCCTCTGGAACGCTTTATTGCTCACGAGGAAGTAGCCATGATGGCTCAGGGTAAGTCCATTACGGTTCGCTACAGCGGTGAGGAACTCCGCCAGGAGCCCTATCAAAGCTATAGTATTCTGCGGGCTAAGTTTGACCGCTGGCTGGCCAAGCAGGCTGAACGTAAAGGGGCTATGCTGGTTACCAAGAGCCGGGTCGATGATGTTATCATGGAAGACGGACAGGTGGTCGGAGTCCGCGCCGGCGGCGATGAATTAAGAGCCGACGTGGTAATTGCCTGTGACGGGGTTCTGTCCCTGGTGGCCGAAAAGGCGGGACTGCGCAAGCCAGGCAACCCCCACGATTTTGCGGTGGGCTTTAAAGAGATTATCGAACTGGATGCCAGCGTGATTGAAGATCGTTTTGGCCTGGAAGGTGATGAAGGTGCCGCCCGTCTGTTTATGGGTGAGGTAACCCGGGGCAAATTCGGCGGCGGCTTTTTATATACGAATAAGGAAAGCATCAGTTTGGGAATTGTAGTGGGTATAAAGGATTTGATGGATGGCCAGCCCCAGGTACAGGCTCCCTCCCTGCTGGATGATTTCAAGCTGCGCCCGGAAGTGGCCAGCCTGATTCGCGGGGGACAGACGGTAGAGTACAGTGCCCATGTTATCCCGGAGGGCGGTTTGAAGTCCTTGACCAAACTGTATGGCAACGGAATTCTGGTTGCCGGTGATGCAGCAGGCTTCTCCATGAATATCGGCGTAACTGTACGGGGCATGGAGTATGCCATGGCCTCCGGTTATTATGCAGCCCAGGCAGTATTAAAAGCCCGGGAAGCAGGTCAGTATGGGGCAAGTCAGTTGTCGGTTTATGAAATGCTGCTGAAAGACAGCTTTATAATGAAAGACTTCCAGAGTTTCAAGGATGCTCCCACGGCTCTGGAAAATCCCCGCTTGTTCACGGTCTACCCGGAACTGGCAACGACTATAATGAGCGAACTGTATGCAGTTGGTGCAGGTCCCAAGGAGCGGATTTATCCGACTATAAGAAAGCATCTGAGCATTCGCCAGCTGTGGGATATGCTGGGTGATTTTAGGAAGGTGAGAAAACTATGAGCGACGTAATGGGGCTGAAAGCCAAACTGGGATTAGATGTTTTTAAGCATGACAGTGAACCCCATATCCGTATCAAACCAGGTATGGAAAAAGACCCGCGTCTGAAGAAAGCTGTTTTGGTCTGCCCGGCCGGTTTGTACAGCCTAAATGAGGCCGGAGAAGTGGAATTCACCATTGACGGCTGCCTGGAATGCGGAACCTGCCGCCTGGCCTGCGGTACCGAGGTTCTGGAGTGGAATTATCCCACCGGGGGAGCCGGAGTTCAGTTTCGCTTTGGCTAAACAGCTGGTAATAAATCAACTAAAATAACAAATAATCAAGGAGGTTTTGCAGGGTGAATATTGTGGTAGCCTTAAAACAGGTTCCCGATCTGCAGCAGATCAGAATCCGCAATCGCCAACCCGTCTTTGACGATGTGCCTTTGACCCTGGGCAACATCGACAAGAATGCGCTGGAAGCAGCGGTGGTAATCAAGGAAGCCCAGGGCGGCAAGGTAATAGCTCTTTCTGCCGGGGACGAAAATATTGAAGATACTATAAAAGAGGCTTTGGCAGCCGGCGCTGATGAAGCCTACCTGGTTATAGACGATCAGCTGAAAGATGCTGAGAGCAGCGTGGCTGCTCAGGTCCTGGCGGCTGCTATTAAAAATATTGAAGATGTTGATCTTATCCTTTTGGGCGAAGGAAGTGCCGACAATTATTCGGGTCAGGTAGGTTCGCGGGTTGCCGAACTGCTGGGACTTCCCCAGGTAGCTTATGCCAGCAGCATCGAGGTGAACGGGACCACCGCCACAGTTACCCGCTCTCTGGAAGACTGCCATGAGGTAGTAGAAGTAAGTCTGCCGGCGGTTATTACCGTACTGTCAGACATTAATGAAGCCCGTATTCCCTCGGTTACCCAGATTCTGAAAGCCGGTAAGAAACCCAAGGAAGTAGTGGAACTGGATGACCTGGATGTTGAGCTTCCTGACCAGAGCCCGGTGAAAACCATCAGCAACCTGGCTCCTGATTCCCAGCGCAAGAAAGTGGTTGTCAAATCGGTGGATGAGCTGATTCAGGCTCTGATGACCGAAGGCGTAATCAGGAGGTGATATAAATGGCAACGGTTTTAATATACAGTGACAAAATTAATATGGCTCTGGAGCTGCTCACCGCAGCCCGGGAGATTGGTGCTGCTGCCATTAAAGCGGTTACTATCAATGACAGCCAGGCTGCTCAGGAACTGGCCAATGCGGGAGCAGAAGTATACAATATCGACGCCGATGTGAACCTGGCCGATGCTGCAGTGGCAGCTTCTGCCCTGGCTCAGGCTGCTGAACAGCTGCAGGCTGACATCATACTGCTGTCCTCCAACCGGCGCTGCAAAGAATATGCCGGCCGTTTGGCTCAGATAATCGGTGCTGGATGCCTGACCGATGTTACCGCTCTGCAGGTTAACGGCGGTCAGATCGAGTGCCAGCGCAACGCCCTGGGAGGTGCAACCGTCGCCACCCAAACCGTCACCGCCGCCCGTCAGGTGATAGCGATTCGCCCCCGGACCTATGAGGCTGCTGCTGCCGGAAGCGGCGGAAGCGTAAACAACCTGCAGGTAACGGTACCGCCCTCCGCCGTCAAACTGGTGGAAGTACGCGGTAAGGAAGGGGACACCGTAGATATAGAAGCAGCTGAAATCCTGGTAGCTGTCGGACAGGGTATGGAAAATAAGGAAGATCTGCCCCTGGCAGAAGAACTGGCTCGCAAGCTGGGCGGAGAAGTAGCCTGCTCCAAACCGTTGGCTACCGACAGGAAGTGGCTGTCAGAAGAGCGCATTGTGGGACTGTCCGGCAAGAAGTGCAAGCCCCAGTTAGCTTTGCTGTTCGGTATTTCCGGACAGGTACAGTTTACGGTGGGTATCCGGGACGCCCGGGTTATAGCCTCGGTAAACACCGATGAAAATGCCAGCATCAACCAGATGTCTGACTATATTCTCACCGCTGACCTCAAGGATGTTCTGGCAGAGTTAAACAAAGCCCTGTAAATTCTTAGAGACATCACAAAGGTGCCGCACACAGCGGCACCTTTATTTTTTTAAGGGCTTTTCTCTCAACATGGAATCCATCCCGGGTGTCAGCAGAATCGGCTGCGGATGTGGGCCATTGCTGTGAGAATGCGATGCAGGAGTATTAGCCGCTCAGGAGTCCTCACCCGGCTAATACTTCTGTGTCACCCCTGCGAAACGAAACGATGTGGGCATCGCCTCCTCGAAAAACTCAATATAGCGATAGGGGCAGACGAAGCTGCCTGCTCCTTTTATTGCGCGGGTCGACAGAGTCGTCGACCCCTACAAACGTAGTGCTATGGGTATGGCTACCCTATAAGCTTAATATGTCGTTGGTTAATTCAAAGGATTTATGGATGGCATCGATCAGCTTGCCGGGACGGGCGGCATCCCCCAGCAGGTGAACATTGGCAAAGCGTTCATTCAGTTCCTGGTACAGCTGGCTGCAGGGCACTGAGCCGGTGGCCAAAATTATGGTATCAGCCGGTATCAAGGCAGTTTGACCGTCCTTTTCTACCTCTACACCTTGGGGGCGAAGGGACTTTACCAGGGTCTCTTCATAAATGTCCACTCCCAGGGTACGCAGGTGTTTCAATACCGTCCAGCGCATACCGCGGACCATATCCCGGGCCAAACCTTTACCCATCTCTATTACGCTTACCTTATAAACCCCCTGGTTGAGCAGATCCTGCAGCACCTCCACGTCTTCAGCCTGGTGGCGCATCAGAAAGCGCAGGGATTCGGCACTTAAGGTTCCCTGTTCCGCCAGGTACAGGGCTGTCTCACAGCCTGTGGCACCGCCGCCTACTACCGCAATGCGCTGGCCCACTACCGGTTCACCGGCCAGGACCTGCCAGGCCTGCATGACCGGGTTCCTGCCTCCATGGGCAGGGGAGGCACAGCAGGCTGGGCGCCGGTAGCTACCAGAATTACCTGGGGGTTTTCTGCGGCCACCGCTTCTGCATCAGCATTTATCCCGGTCTTTACCTGCACTCCCAGAGCGGGAAGCACTTCCTGGTAGTAGTCAATAAGGGAGAAAAACTCCTCCTTGCCGGGAGGTATGGAGGCCAGGTGCCACTGCCCGCCGATACGATCTGCTTTTTCCCACAATACTACCTGATGCCCCTGCAGGGCCGCTACCCGGGCGGCCTCCAGTCCTGCCGGTCCAGCCCCGATAACCAGCACCCGGTATTTTTGGCGGGGAACTTTAACCTGGCGGGTTTCCTCGAATCCGGCCTGGGCATTAATAGCACAGGTAACCCCCGGAAGGTCGGACTTTTGCAGGAAAACCCCGTCCAGGCAGGTCATACAGGCGATGCACTTGCGGATTTTATCAGCCTGACCGCTCTTAGCTTTGGCAGCCCATTGATCATCAGCCAAAAACCCGCGGGCCACGGAAACCAGATCCGCCTGACCCCGCTGCAGTATGGCTTCGGCCAGGGCGGGATTGTTAACGCGGTTGCCGATGGCTACCGGTATGCTGACCTGCTCTTTGATCTTCCTGGCCAGGTACACATAATTTCCCCGGGGCACTTCCGCCTGGATCTGCGGTACCCGGGACTGGTGCCAGCCGCCGGTAATATTAATCAAGTCCATGGAAGCCAGCTCCAATTCCCTGGCGAAAAGGGCTGCTTCCCTCCAGGTATGAGAGCCGGTTACAAAATCATTGCCGCTCAGGCGTACACTTAAAACTATATCCGGACCCACCTGCCGGCGAATTTCCGCTGCCACTTCCAGACCGAAGCGCATGCGGTTCTCCAGAGACCCGCCATACTGGTCGCGGCGGTGGTTGGTCAGAGGGGAAAGAAACTGGTTGATCAGGTAGCCGGCACTGCTGATGATCTCTATAACATCATAACCGGCTTTTTGGGCACGGACTGCTGCCTGTCCATAGGCTTTGATAAGCTGCTGGATCTCCTCGATGGTGAGTTCCCGGGGGATTTGCCTGGTAAGACCGGAGGGAACCGGTGAGGGGGCTACCACTTCATGGCCCTCTTTAAATCCCAATGAATAGGCACCAGCGTGAAAGAGCTGCACTCCGATGCACGCTCCCTGCTGTTTGACCCTCTGGACAAGCTGCCGGTGACCTTCAATGTAGGAATCATCATGTATAGATACAAATCCGCCATAGACTCCCTGGGGGACTATGGCGGTACCGCCAATCATAATTAATCCCGCTCCGCCTTTGGCGCGCTGTTCATAGAAGTTTATCAGACGGGAATTTACCTGTCCGTCAGGACAGTAAGCCAGGTCCATGGCGGACATGACAATGCGGTTGGGCAGGGTAAGATTTCGTATCTGCAGTGGTTCAAAGAGCATATTTATACCTCCTGGCTGGTGATGGGGCTGATTACTTTAACAATATTACGAAAGAAAAATATTTGTCAACTTATCATTCAGAAAATTATATATTTATTACTATGTTGTGTGGTTAACATATTAAGGTTTTATTCAGAATCCGGAATAGTGCGCATATAAATATATTACCTCAGCAACCAGAAATTATGATGCGCTCCAGGAGGTACACCCAGAAGGAGGTTTTGAAAAGTGTCCTATGATTTTGACTCCTTAATCAAAAAGGATCGGCAGGAGCGACGCCAGCAGCAGTTAAACATGACCTTGCTGGATTACCTGCAGATTGTGAAGGATGATCCCCAGGTGACCATGTTGGCTCATGAACGCATGCATCGCTTGATTACTGCCGCCGGGGTTAAGACCATAAAAACCGAAGAAAATCCCCGCTTACGGAGACTATATGGAAACTCGGTAATCAAGATCTACCGCTTTTTTGAAGATGAATTCTTTGGTATCGACCGTACTATTATGGAGATAGCTCGCTACTTCTATGCCGCCGCCATGCGCGGGGAAGAATCCCGTCAGGTCTTGTACCTGGTAGGACCGGTGGGATCAGGAAAATCCTCTTTGGT
>ENA-OWPA01002178-OWPA01002178.1-bioreactor-metagenome-genome-assembly--contig:-NODE-2178-length-10357-cov-34.445817_pt1 | contig 10357 bp, 5 predicted proteins | sample MGYA00238139_ERZ651803 | MGnify/ENA primary metagenome ERZ651803 (study PRJEB26909, sample SAMN07631231) | bioreactor metagenome | isolation source: Switchgrass digestor | place: USA: Dartmouth...
GGCTCCACATATCCTACTGGAGTAATATATCCGCCTCCACCCATCTCTGCTCCAGACATCTTTCCATAGAGAATGGTGTCATGCTTTAGCTCTGCCCATGTTGCCAAAGCTGTAGTAAGGTTCTTATCTATCCATGCTTCATTCATCATAAAAGATGGATATCCTTCCCCATATGGTTTAAGTAACCCCTTTATAGTCCATAGCCATCCAGTATACATATTTTCTCTCCACTTGCTATCTTCAATTTTGCTAAATTCATCTTTCAATCTTTTAAACTCTTTAGGATAGTCCTCCCAGTGCTGATTTATGGGTTTGGCCATCTGTATTTCCTCTGCTCTTTCTGAACCTAAGACTCCCATTATATCTAGCCCAGATGGTACAGGTCTTACAATTGGCTCTACTAACTCCTGTATTATCTCTGCATCTAACACATATCTTTGCCCCATAAATCTAAACTGCTTTCCTACTGGAGTTGTTACTGATGTATATTTAGCCTTTATTCTTGGCTCCGGAAATTCCTTAGCTTTCTCATATATTTGGTCCAGCTTTCCCTCATCCATTAAATTGTTCAAATCAGGCCTTTCTCCATATATATCCAATAAAATCTTATACTCAGAAGGTCCTAAGTCATCAGCACTTCCTACAAAGAAATTAGTTGGTTCGTATATATTCTTCCAAAGCTTTAAGCTCTCATCATCTATGTATAAAGTATAAGTAATTATTAGTGCTTGCACTGTCTGTTCAACATTTCTCTCCCCATTCTCATCAATGTACAGTGGGAATGGCACCTGACCATACCACATCATAGCCTTAAAATACCTTTCAAAATCCTCATTTCTGGTATAATGACCTCTTGGGGTAAACTGGCTATAGTCTAAATCGTATGGTAATAGACTTGATCTCTGAAATCCGCTATGTTCATCTATCTTTTCCATTTCCTCTAGAGCTATGTTTTTAACCTCCTGTGGTATCTCCTGTGGTAGTTCATGGTTAAGACACAGTTGAGCAACAGCAAAGAAAGCAATATTTTTAAGCTGAATGTTTTTTATGTTTTCATCAGTAATTTCCTCATATACCGAAATTGAGTTTTTAAGCATTCTTTCAGTAAGGTTCTCCAGCATTCCTAACAATTTTTGCTCCTCAATATTCCTCAATGAATAGTCATAGAATATATGGTAAGCCTGCAAAACAGAATCTGTTGTAATAAAGGATGGAATGCTTTTGTATTCGTTGTCCTCATAGATATAAAAGAGCTGTTCTACATGTGTCGGATTGACGAAGAAGTTGTTTTTCTTCAAAAGCTCCAGCTGTTCATCAGTAAACTCTCCAAATTGCTCCAGATTTTCAATATTTGACAGGTCATCATTTACCTTATATGCTTTAACATTTGCTTCGAATTCTATGGGCTTATAAGGTACAAATAGATTATCTTCATAGACTTCCTTATTATCCTCTTTTCCCATATGTACTCCAGTTTTGCTATCTGTGTCCTTGTTTCCCATATTATCAACTTTGTTGCTGCAGCCTGTTACAATAGCAATCAATGCAATACACAAAACCAGTAATCTACTGCCTATGCTTTTCACTTACTATTCACCCTTTCAATTTTTAATTTATCTCCTTCAAAATTTACTATTCCCTGATAAATACCCTCCTTTTCAACAACTGTTATAAATACTGATGAATCTCTCACTTTCAAATCCTTTATGTCCTCAAAGCTTTCACTTTGTAAAAAGCCTTCAAATCCAAATCCTCGCCATTTGTATGTATTTATTACCTTTTTTCCATTTTGCAGCACCTCTATGGATATTAGCTCGTCCATTGCATCCCCATCTATATCAAAAAAGTCATAATCATCAAAGGGCTTTGAAAGCCTAGAACCCCTCCATTTAGGCAATAATCTGTTGTCTTTATAATAGTATATAAAGGGCCTTTTGTCCATTACCTGATACAGTGGAGTCTTTTTAAATACTCCTACTGATATTTCGTCAATTCCATCTCCATCTACATCTCCTGCAGCTACTTTCCATGGATTTAAATCCGAAAAATCTTCCCTGTATATCTCTGTAATACGAGAATCCAGTTTGAATACAACAACCTCACTACCATATGTCTTAAACCCTCTTTTTGTCAATATTATTAGCTCTTCAAAGTCATCACCATTAACATCCCCTATTGCATAATCCATAGCTTTGTTGTTAATATTACAGATGTCCATTTCTTTTCCTTCACTATCGTAGAGAATTATCTTATCCTTATATATTTTTATTATATTATATTCATCTTGTGAAAACACAGTTAATGCATTTGAACTAAAATAGGATATAACTAATGCTGTTGTCAAGCCTATGGCCAATATAACTACAATAATCCATTTAAAGTACTCCATAATAGGTTTCTCCTTTTCATTGCATTAATTATATCCTATTTTTCCCATGTATAAGTTAAGATTTGGTTACAAAAACCTCATACTAATTTCTTTTTGAACTGCCCGTATTCTCTGATTTTATGCTTTTTCTCCTGAAGAAATAAGTTATTAATAAAATCACAGGGATAAGAATTATACCAACACTTCCAACTCCTATTACAAATAATGGTGAGATTATTTTTTCTGTTACTATTGTTGTTTTACCCTGTACATATAAAGCAACTACTATCATTATAATGGTTATAGGAATATAAGTTTTTCGTTCATCAACATTGAATAATTTCCCAAAAGTAACGGTAGTAATATAAAAATATCCACTTATTCTAAATATAAATCCTATCATCCATGTAATTATATACAACAAGTCAAATCCCATGGTGTCACCAATTCTTATTAATCTAGCATAATTATAGAAAGGAAAATTTATATACTTTGCATAAGCTATACCTAAAGTTGCTTGTATTGCCACTGAAGCAAATAATGTTGTAATAGCTGTATATAATAATGAATGTATAAAAACTTTATTTAAATCCTTCTTTTTTTCTAAGTGAGATGTTAGCATAACTAAAATCAATATATCTATATAATAAACTGAATTTAACATTGCTCCTAAACTTAACTGCTTAAAAGTTGAATCTCTAAGAATAGGAAAGAAATATTGAAAATTATAATCTTCAAACCCCAATATTAACAGCATAAAAAATGTAAAAAACAATATTGGAAACAATATTTCTGATAGCCTTGCAATATTCATTGCTCCTTTACTTACAATATAAATAACAGTAACTATTAATATTGACAGGTTTACCCAAGGCGGAGTATTAGGATATAAAGCTGAGTTCAGTATCTCTATAAATGAAGTAGTGAAAAAAGTTAAATAGAATAAAAATATAATTCCATATATCGTTTCTAAAATTCTTCCTACAAACTTACCCGTTATTGTTTCTGTATATTCTAGCAAATCCATTCCCATGAATTTATTGCTTAAATACAATAATGGTAAACAATATAATATAGTATATGGAATTGATAACAGAATCATAAACCATGTATCTTGATTAGCAAAGGAGCTTTTTAGCAATGGTGCATATGTAAGTGGTGTCATACTCCTATATATTGTTATTAAAAATATAGCTTGATGGGTATATATTTTATCTTTAACTTTAGTCTTTCCCATATTACTTCTCCTTAACTGTTAATGGTTTATTCAAAAGGCCAGTACTTATTATATCAGTATCAACTTCTATTTCAAAATCAGCTTCTGCAAATATTTCATCCCAATTGCCTTCAATCTTTCTCCATTCATTAGTATACTTTTTATGAAACTCATGACTGAATCCAAATATATCAAAGCCAAATTCTTGCTGAACCTTCTTAACTGTACTTTTTATACCTTCTTCTACTGTTTTTGAACAGGCTTCAGCCATTTTCTCCAGATTTTCACCTTTAGTGATATCTATATTACCCTCTACCTCTCCTAAATAGCCTTTTATTTTAATCTTTGTTTTAAGTATTATCCTGTCGTTTTCCAACAATACATCATTCTTTGTATTAACTTTAATTGCAACAAGAAAACTAAACAAGTTGCCATCTTCTTCTACTGGAGTTGGAAATGTTATAACTCCACTATTCACATTACCTAAAATAAAATTAAAAGATTTTGTGTCATTTCCATTTAAATATCCTACTAATATATCATTCTTAAATACAGCTGAACCTATAGATGATAATTCAAATTCCTGAGTGCCAGTTTCTTCTCCAGTATGATTTAGGGCTAATTTTTCTTTTTTCTCAAGTACAGCTGTAACAGGATGCTGTCCCATGCGGTAATAATAGTTTATGAAATCTATAATATTAGTATCTATAGTTTTTGCATTATGTTCAATACTCTCTATTACACTTACAATATAATTTGCAGGCATTTGTTCTGATCCGCTATTTATTCCCATAACTTCATAGGCTTTAGCACCTTTTGCAACTATTACATAAGCACTTTCCCTTATTTCTCTAGATCTAAAAAGCACATCCATATATGGCACAAGACCTTTTTTTGCTATATCTTCTCCAAATATCACAGCTTTAATATGAGCTCCATATATTCTGCGGCCAAATTTCAATGGAATATCCCTAAAAGCTTCATATACAGTATTTCCAGTTCCTTGAACATATTTAACAGAAACATCATTTATTGAGCCAGAGCCTTCTGAAGAGTAACGTAAGTCTATTACTTCTGCTGTATATAACAACTTATCGTTTTCTAAATCTAATCCTACAACCAAAGAAATTGCTAATTGGTCTAATTCATTAGCATCAAAACACCCAGTCAAAATAACGATACACATTAAATATGAAATTAGTATAACTATCTTCCATTTCATAATCGATCACCCTTGGGAGGTACCTGCCTTTTAACATTCCTTCTTGCAATAGTTGTAGGCCTATAGATGAACTTATTTAAAAACACCCTTATAGTACCATCTTTAAGAGCAGTCTTGTTTATAGGAGCCAGTGTCCATGTATAAGGAATTCCAAAGGATTCAATAGATATGATCTGCATTGTAATCATAAGAAATCCACATACAACGCCATAAATTCCAAAGAAACCTCCTAATATGGTTATTAACAGCCTATACAAAACTATTCCCTGACTTAATTGAGGTATTATGAATTCAGACAATGCTGTTATGGACACTAGAATTACTGTTGGAGCACTTACTAAACTTGCTTGTACTGCTGCTTGCCCAAGTACTAATGCTCCAAATATGGTAACTGTTGAACCTATGTTTTTAGGAAGCCTTAAACTTGATTCTTTTGTTAGTTCTAAAGCTAAAATCATAGCAGTAGTCTCTATCATAACTGGCAAAGGAACCCCTTCTCTAGCAGAAGCAGCACTTATTAGCAATACTGTAGGTATCATCTCCTGATGATATAGCTGTAATGCAACAAATGCTCCTGGTAAATATATAGTTATAATAAAAGATACCGCTCTTAATACTCTCAAAAATGAAGAGTAAAAAGGTCTTATATAATAATCTTCATTACTCATAAGACCTTCTACAAATAATTTTGGTACAATAAGAACATGAGGCGTTCCATCTGTAAGTATTGCTATCCTGCCTTCTAAAAGCTTTGCTGCAGTAATATCAGGTTTTTCTGTTACAGTTATTGTAGAAAAAAGAGTTCTTGGAGTATCTTCAATTAACTCTTCTATGTATCCACTTTCCAATATTGAATCAATATTAATTTTATTTAATCTATTCTTTAATTCTTCTAATATATCTTCATTAACTATACCTTTAATATACGCTATACTTATCATCGTTTGCGTCTGCTCACCTAATCTCAAATCTTCAAACACCAAATTATTATTTCTTATTTTACGCCTTAATAAAACCTTATTTACAGCAATATCCTCAATAAATCCTTCTTTGGGTCCTCTAATAACTGATTCAGATTGAGGCTCTTCTACTGTTCTTTTATCCCATTTGCTTAGCTCAATTGAATATGCTACTCTTGAACCTTCAATAAACAATATTACTTTTCCATATACAATTTCATTTACTGTATCTAAAATATCGTCAATTTCTCTTATCTTAGATGTCATAATGTATCTTCTGACATCCTTTGGATTCTTATCTCTTAAGTTAAAAATAAGAGACTTCAATACATCCCTATCAAGTATGTCCCTATCTACAAGACCTTCTAAATAAGATATCATTAACTTTATATTAAATATGGATTCAAATTCATAAGTTACAAAATCAGTAGAATTATTGAACAATTTTATAAGCTGCTCCTTATTGGTTTTTATTTTCTTTGAAATCATATTACCGCCCCTTTTTTCTTTGATATATAGTATTCCATTGTTTTGTAATGTTATTAATGCTGGATTAATTTATTATTGCAAAATAAAAAAATCCCCTCTGTATATAACAGAAAGGAGTTAGAGATTTAGTAGTAACTTTATATATTCATTGTATGGATTTTACTAATCTAATACATCCAAATCCTTGAGAGTTTTTACTTCCTAAGCCACAATTTAATGCTATATATGTCAATTCTTCATCTCCTTGAATTTCAAATATTCCACTAGTGCCTTTTATAATAATGTCTTTAAAGTACAGAATATTTTTAGACACCTTGCCTTCTACAGGTCTTATATCAAATACTGCTTTTTCAAAGGATTTATTATATATCATACTCGCCTTTCTTATTAAATTATCTTTTACATATTTTTGGAATAAGCTATCTTCTGGAAAATAGTAAATTGTTTTTTTCCTTCCATTTAAATGAACTGTAGAGTATACAGTTATGGGAGATAGAGTTTTAATAACTGATTTACTGGTTTTAGCAGTATTTTCGTTCATAACTATTTCTGCAACTTCTATTGGCTGATTATTAAGCTTTAGTTCCTTATTATAAAAACAGGATTTTAAAAATTCATGATTAAAGTCATCTACAATACTTGATACCGTCAACTCGCACCTGTCAATAAATGTGATTGTTTTATTTTTATTATCAAAAATGTAGTCTCCATATAGCTGAGAAAAAGTAAATAATTTAAATCTTTTTCCATCCACTTCAAATCCTTTTTCATGTAAAAACTCCCTAAAATCATCATCAAATATGTTTTTATATATAAATCCTTGTATTATATGATTATAATGAATTGGCAGCTGTAAATTATCACAATCAAATTTAATAGTATATTGCATAAACGATCTCCTTCTTTACTACTCATTTAACGTTATCTTGTGATTAATGTATATATTCCACACAGATTGCAATTTCCCTCTAATAAAATATGATTTCTGGAAAATAAAAAACCCACTCCAGATAGAGTGAGTAATTATTAATCCTTACATAACAGAAAAATTGTATTTCTCATATGTAATCTAATAACTTCCATGGTACATCGTGGAAAAGAAGCCTCTATAGAGTTTCAATTCCTTATAGGTAGTCTAATAACCAGTTACCTTAATTACTATGAAACCTTTGTAAACTAAGTTTCAATTCCTTATAGGTAGTCTAATAACCAGATACACTTATATAAGTGTGTAGGTCTCCCTTGTAAGTTTCAATTCCTTATAGGTAGTCTAATAACAAACTGCCTACAGCCTTTGCTATGGCGGGGCAAAAGAGTTTCAATTCCTTATAGGCAGTCTAATAACGCCAATAGTCATTATTGGTGCTGTAACTTTTTTTGTGTTTCAATTCCTTATAGGTAGTCTAATAACGGCTTCCAGCCATTTCGCCCATTATACTTATTTGGGCGTTTCAATTCCTTATAGGTAGTCTAATAACTATATTAGACAAGTTTTTACCACTTATATAGTTTGAGTTTCAATTCCTTATAGGTAGTCTAATAACTTACAGCATCATCAGCTTTAACCTTGTTGAATTGAAGTTTCAATTCCTTATAGGTAGTCTAATAACGAAAAATATAAATATAAGTTTTATACCCGGAAGGTAGTTTCAATTCCTTATAGGTAGTCTAATAACCGGAACCTCCAGCAATACTTCTTCTTTTTTAACAAGTTTCAATTCCTTATAGGTAGTCTAATAACTCATATTTGCTATAGCGGCAAGTATACCTTGATGGCCTGGTTTCAATTCCTTATAGGTAGTCTAATAACGAATGTTTCTTGCTTGGCCTTCCCCTATTCTATCACAGTTTCAATTCCTTATAGGTAGTCTAATAACCAAGTTACTTAAGGAACAATGGCAGGAATTTATGAGTTGTTTCAATTCCTTATAGGTAGTCTAATAACGTGTTGTTACCGCCCCTTGTACAACTGACATCAATACGTTTCAATTCCTTATAGGTAGTCTAATAACTATGCATATACTATACCAATTATACTACTACAATATGTTTCAATTCCTTATAGGTAGTCTAATAACTAATCTTTATGGTGAAGATGGTTATACGATTTATAAAAGTTTCAATTCCTTATAGGTAGTCTAATAACAAATTCAAAGATCTTACTCATATAGCAATTGAATGGTTTCAATTCCTTATAGGTAGTCTAATAACGCAATTCAACAGGAAAGTTTTTAAAATCCCTAGAATGTTTCAATTCCTTATAGGTAGTCTAATAACCTGCAGAATTATGTTCAAATACCACTTCCATTTTACCGTTTCAATTCCTTATAGGTAGTCTAATAACGGAGGGGTTAGAATGACTAATATTGAAATTCTCAACAGTTTCAATTCCTTATAGGTAGTCTAATAACTGGGAGGCTGCAGTCCTTCTACCGATAGCTTGGTTCAGTTTCAATTCCTTATAGGTAGTCTAATAACTTATGCAACAAGAAAATATCATGTTATGTGGATTCAAGTTTCAATTCCTTATAGGTAGTCTAATAACTGCCCGCTAGCTAGTTGCACACCCTTATATTCACTTGGTTTCAATTCCTTATAGGTAGTCTAATAACGTATATGCAGTATTATTCTGCGCCTTTACTATCCCTGGTTTCAATTCCTTATAGGTAGTCTAATAACATATCTTTAAGCATTATGCCTTTATCCTCTGGTTGAGGTTTCAATTCCTTATAGGTAGTCTAATAACTTTGAAGAGGAGGTGAAATAGTTGAAATTTATAGGGGTTTCAATTCCTTATAGGTAGTCTAATAACTTTCTATAAATACAGTTCAAAGGCAACAGATATGTAGTTGTTTCAATTCCTTATAGGTAGTCTAATAACCAGTTTATCGCACAAACCTATTCCTATAGACTTCGTAGTTTCAATTCCTTATAGGTAGTCTAATAACAAATGTAATTGTCACAGACAAGCAGCTGAATGGATTGTTTCAATTCCTTATAGGTAGTCTAATAACGCTGCACCTGCATAAGGAATTAAAGTTGGTGCAGCGTTTCAATTCCTTATAGGTAGTCTAATAACACCACATTGCAAGCTCAGTTTTATACCACTATTCTTGTTTCAATTCCTTATAGGTAGTCTAATAACCTATTCTACTAGCATGAGTAGTTGTATAGCTGATACTGGTTTCAATTCCTTATAGGTAGTCTAATAACTTTTCTGTCTCCCTCTAATGTCATTCTGTCTTTGATATGTTTCAATTCCTTATAGGTAGTCTAATAACTGCAACTACTGACGCAGGTGCTTTAGAGTATGTTGATGCGTTTCAATTCCTTATAGGTAGTCTAATAACCTCATTTTTTCACCTCCTTTTTAACTCATCCTTGATGGTTTCAATTCCTTATAGGTAGTCTAATAACTTTGCATTTCACTTTAATCATATTTATCACCCCAAAGTTTCAATTCCTTATAGGTAGTCTAATAACTCATCTTTCAATTCTACAATGTGGTGTACTGTATCAGCGTTTCAATTCCTTATAGGTAGTCTAATAACGCTAGTATGCAAAAGAGAACAAACATGGATTTTGTAAGGTTTCAATTCCTTATAGGTAGTCTAATAACGGTTCAACTACTTTTGATGGTTCGGCAAATGCTTCGATGTTTCAATTCCTTATAGGTAGTCTAATAACGCGAGAATCTATTAGACCTTCATGCAAAGCTATAGAGTTTCAATTCCTTATAGGTAGTCTAATAACGATTTGTGTTCTTTTCAATTACGTTTATAAAGTTAGTGTTTCAATTCCTTATAGGTAGTCTAATAACTCGCACACCTCACGAAGTCCATATGTATTTACAGCCAGTTTCAATTCCTTATAGGTAGTCTAATAACGATTATTGTGCAGGTCCAATACAAAGGTTTGCAGAATTGTTTCAATTCCTTATAGGTAGTCTAATAACTTTATTATAGCAGGAATTGAAAGCTTATCAAGTAGCAGTTTCAATTCCGATAGCGTCAATTTACTGTAGGAAAAAAATAATTATTATTCTCCCATAAATTATGAAGAAAGTTCAATTACTTATTTCAATCACTTATTTCAATCACTTA
>ENA-OWPA01002183-OWPA01002183.1-bioreactor-metagenome-genome-assembly--contig:-NODE-2183-length-10330-cov-2.952989_pt1 | contig 10330 bp, 5 predicted proteins | sample MGYA00238139_ERZ651803 | MGnify/ENA primary metagenome ERZ651803 (study PRJEB26909, sample SAMN07631231) | bioreactor metagenome | isolation source: Switchgrass digestor | place: USA: Dartmouth...
GAAGCTAAGGACGCAAAGCTATGGGCCTTACGGGTTATGCCCATGGTTGCCAGGCTGCCGAACCCCCGATTTTATAGAGTCGCAATGTGCGGCTTTTTTTTGTTTATATTTATGTTAAAAATATACCAATAAACCAAATGCTGTCATTATTAAAGCTATGAGCCACTTTAATTGACATCATGTGGACATCAAGGTGAAGACTTCAAAGGAGGAATTAGTTTGAAACTTAGAACACGTTTATTCTTAATGCTCTTAGCTACCGGTTTAATTCCCTTGTTAATCTTTTCAGTTGTATCAATAGCATCTTTCTATTCCAAATCGCAACAGGATACTTATCAATCAAACCAGGATAAATTGGAAACTGCTATAGCTGAAATTAACGGTCTGCTTGATAAGCAGTTTACTGCTCTGCAAACTGTAGCCCAGCAGTCCGCTGTTCGCAGTTTTGAATTAGACAAGGTAAAAAGCATTTTGGTGGACGCAGCGAAGAGCAATCCGGATCTAGTACTGACCCTGGATAATCCCCAGGGAGACCAGCTGGTCAGAAGCAATGACGAAGATTTAGTTAATGTGGCACAGAGGGAATTCTTTCAAAACGCTATGAGAGGAATTGAAACCAATGTATCCGACCCCATCGTTTCTTTGACTACAGGCCAATTAATGTTTGTCATTGCCACCCCGGTTCGTGATGTAAATACCAACGTGGTGGGAGTAATGCAGGCTCACATTTTTCTGGACTCAGTCACTGAGTTTGTGACAAAGCTTTCCGAGGGTGAATCCAACGTCTATATTCTTTCCAGGCAAGGCACTGTAATGGCTCATCCCAACGAGAAATATGTTCAGAACCAAGAGGATTTCAGCGCCTTAGACTTTGTGCAGGCCGGTCTGGCCGGAAACAGTGACACTGTAAAAACTACCAATTATCAAGGCGAAGAGGTAATTGTCAGCTATTATTTAGATGAGCTGTCAGGCTGGTTAATCGTGGTAGAGACTCCGGTAGCGGCGGCTATGGCATCTGCATTTCGTCTAATCAACATATCCATCATGATATTTATAGCCGCTGCCATCATTCTTGGGATATTTGGCCTTTATTTCTCAAGAAGATTTACTAACCCCTTAGTGGAATTAGCCGCCAGAATTAAAACAATTGCCATGGGTGATTTGGGTGATTTTGAAGTTAAAATCATCTCCAAGGATGAAATCGGGGAACTTTTTGACAGTCTCAAAACCATGACGCAAAACTTACGGCAACTTGTAGGGAACATTCAGGCAGTTTCAGGCAGTTTAGCATCTCATTCTTTGCAGCTATCCTCCACAACAGAGCAGACTACCCAGAGCTTAACCCAGGTGGTAACCACTATCAACGAAATGGCTCAAGGCAACAGCGAACAGGCTGTAATGGTTCAGAATTCAACGGAGGCTATCACCAGAGTCAACAACATTGTCTCACAAGCTACGAAAGAAACAGAAGCTGCTGCAGATAAAGCTCAAGAATCCTTGGAGCTTGCTAAAGAAGGGCAAAAGGCCCTTGAACGGCAAAGTCAAAAGATCCAGGAAAACAACCAGTATACCAATGCAGTAGGGGAATCCATTCAGCAGTTGGTAACCATGACTGGTGAGATTCGCAATATAATTGGTACAATTAACGGCATAGCTGAACAGACTAATCTTCTTGCCCTAAATGCTTCAATAGAAGCGGCTCGGGCTGGTGAAGCAGGACGCGGATTTGCTGTGGTTGCTGAAGAAATACGCAAACTTGCTGAACAATCCAGTAATTCTACTAAAAGAATTGAAGAAATTGTTAATGGAATCAATGGCCGAGTGACCGAAACTGTAAGTAATATGGAGCGAGTTAAAGAAAGTGTAGTTGTTATGGATTCTGCTGCCGAAGATACTAAAGACAGCTTTGAGAGGATTTTTGCCTCGATTAGCGAACTTGCGCAAATTGCTCAGGATGTTTCCATAGCTTTAGAGGAGATCAATAATCAGACCCAGGAAGTAGCTAAACAAGCCATGAATATTTCCGCTGTATCTCAGCAAGCCTCCGCTGGTATGCAGGAGATCTCGGCGTCATCGGAAGAACAGCTGGCTTCAATGGAAACTATTGCCCAATCCTCTGGTCAGTTGGAAAACATAGCCCAAGAACTCCTCACTCATGTTAAGAAGTTCAAGGTCTGATTGTAATAAAGTACTATGATGATGGCAGACTTGAAGAGCTAGCTTCGCAAGGAGCTAGCTCTTTTGATGTTGGTTAGGTATTGATTCAATTCGGACAACAAATAAAGTATTATAGTGTTATTAGGGACCACGGCGATATTTTCCAACCGGTATATCCAGATTATACATGAATACCCGGTTTTATTTTCTTTGTTGTGCCGGCAGAAGCAAAAAACCTAGTAAATGCACGCGAAATATAATTGAACGAAGGGAGATAACAATGGAACCGGCCAATAATACTGATTCTAATGTATGTGCCAAACCGTTTGTAAAGTGGGCCGGAGGAAAGGGGCAATTGCTTGAAACTTTTAAACAGTATTATCCCCCGACGCTCCGGGAAGGTCGTATAAAACGTTATATAGAGCCTTTTGTAGGCGGCGGCGCAGTTTTGTTTGAAATTCTTAAGAAATATAAGATTGAAGAAGCCTTTATATTTGATGTAAATGAGGATTTAATAAACACTTATATAGTCATTAAAAATGATGTAGACAAGTTGGTGGAATGTCTTTCGGGACTAGCACAACAATACATGGAGTTAAATGAGAGCTCCCGAAAAGAGATGTACTATGAAATAAGAGATGCCTACAATGCACGAACCTACCACAACAATCCGGAGATAGAAAGGGCAGCCCAGTTCATCTTTTTGAATCGCACCTGCTTTAATGGACTTTACCGGGTTAACCGGGCAGGTTTTTTCAATGTACCATTTGGGGATTATAAAAATCCGACCATCTGTGATGCGAAGAATCTGTATGATGTAAGTTCCATGCTGCAGAGGGTGCAGATATTCGCTGGCAGCTATCGAGAAAGCATTGAATATGTCAATCAGGATAGCTTTGTCTACTTTGACCCACCATACCGGCCTCTTAATATAACATCAAATTTTACATCCTACAGCAAATCTGATTTTTCAGATGAAGATCAGGTACAGCTTGCTCATTATTTTGCGGAATTGGACAAGACGGGTGCTTTACTTATGCTAAGCAATTCCGATCCTAAGAATGAAAACCCAGATGATAACTTTTTCGATGAGCTGTACGGGAAGTTCTATATACATAGGATAAAAGCCAAACGAGCCATTAATTCCAACGGCAGAGGAAGAGGATTAATAAGTGAGATTCTGGTAACAAATTATATGGTCGGTGAATAGCTGTGGATTTCAAAGATAGTATTTTGCACAACCGTGGGAAAGGACAAATACGAAAATAAGTACGCAGATTATGAGTTTTTGCTAATAAGAAATTCTTTCAGGGCATTCATTGCTATACGGTCATATCTTCCTCTGAACATGTGACCGGCGCCATTTATCTCCAGGTACTGACAGTTATTATAAACGCCTCGCGCTTGCCTTGAATAGGAAATGTCTACTATCTTGTCTTTAGTTCCGTGTATTAACAGAACTGGTCCATCGTATCCGCGTATCTCATCATAAATATTCATATCCAGAACAGCTTTTGCATATATATCCCTTAATTTCATGGGGAAAAGGCTGATCACCGGGTGAATATCATTTGGGTCAAATTTGGCAAACAGCATTTTGCCCCGGCGAGCATCATCGGGTATGCACAGTGCCGGATAAAAAAGGATCAGGCTCTCAATCTCACTTTTCAGCCTGGCGGCAGTCAACGCGCACACCAACCCTCCCTGGCTGCAGCCCATCAGAGAAATATGTTTAGTATCTATGTCATTTCTTTGCTTCACATACTTTATAACAGACTTTAGATCTTCCACTTCAGTCCAAACCGACATATCCTTTGGCTTGCCGTCACTGCTGCTCATTAGGCCGCCGCCGCAGAAATCAAAGGTAAATGCAGCCCAGCCAAGGCTTGCCAGGAATTTAGCATAATGCCTAACAGTGCGTTGGTTCAACAAAAATCCATGGCATATTATTATGGCAGGCAGTGAGCCCGTTCTCCGGCGAAAGACATGGCCGCGAATGGTTAAATTGTCCCGCCGGCAGGAAAATGGTTGACATATAATCGACCTTGGGATAGGCAGATTCATGTTATCATTCATCCTCTAATTCAAGATGTGCATTCACTATCTTCCTTATTATATAAGGTGTTAACAAATCATTATTAAACCTTAGGAGAAGATATATTAAGTTGATTATTACCTAGTGGACTATAAACCTTTTAGAAGACTAGTCAGGGCATGTAACCTAAACGGTCTAGGCTAATCTATTTTAGCAACAATGGCCATTGCGGTTAAAACCAAATATAGGTAAACTAATAATAAGCATCAAAAACAGGCGTTATCTTATGCGTGGATTTCAAGTTTTTATTATTTAAACAAATATAAAATCATTGGGGAAGTAGACTCATACATAATCATTGACACCATATTTAATAAGAGAGGAGTTGTAATTATGCAAGGTGATCCTAAACTTATTGAAGTGCTGAATGCACTGCTGGCAGACGAGCTGGCGGCCATCAATCAGTACATCGTACACGCGGAAATGTGCGACGATTGGGGCTATGGTAAGCTGCACAAAGGATTTGAGAAGCGAGCCATAGATGAAATGAAACATGCTGAAAAACTTATCGGCAGAATTCTCTTTTTAGGTGGAACCCCTATTGTATCCAATCTAAGCAAAATCCATATTGGCAGTGAAGTTCCCAAGCAGATTGAATATGACCGTGCTGCCGAGGAAGGCGCTATCAAAGCTTATAACGATGCCATAGCTCTTGCAGCTGAAGTCCGCGACCATGCCACCAGGGATCTTCTTGTACAAATTCTAAACGACGAAGATCGTCATATGGATGAACTGGAAGAACTATTAGATCAGATTGAGCAGATGACTTTACCGATGTTCCTGACGACTCAGGTTGAATAATTTTTTATAAACACAATAGTTTGGGTTTGTGATTGGCATATTCCACTTAACGTTCCCGAAGATAGGGAACGTTCTTTTTTTACCTATTAAGACTTTCTTTTGTCTGCAATTTTAGGGTAGACCTGAAAAATATGGGCTCAGGTTTTAATAAAAAGAGAAAGCATGGGAAAAACCTGTCCGACTTTACTGGTGTTTACAGGGACATGGAGCAAGGAAATTATTGGTCAAGAAAAGCAAGTAACAGTCAAGAAAGATATAATCAATGTAGTGACTATATGAGAAGGTGAACAGATGAACTATAAGATAATCCACGGCGCGGACCAGATGAACATTTGATTTCCGATTTCGCTACGACCTATTACCTTTGTGATGTTATTATCGATCGGCGGTATCAAAATCCGGGATTGGGAACAGCACTTATTTCATATATAGAAAACTTGTCCCAATACCAGGGTTTAAGAGGTATCTTGATAACCAGGGACGCCCATTCGTTATACCAAAAGTTTGGATTCCAGACTCTCAACAACAGGGTGATGGCCAAAGAATCAACAGTGCAGTATTGAACGCAGGCAAAAGGACAAGAAGGGAGTCTTTTTAATGAAGGATTTATACGAGAGATTTGCCCATGACTATGACGAATTTGGCTCAATAGAGGATTACTTAGGTGATGAGAAAACATTTCTTAACAAAATCTTCTCTGAACATGGGGTTGAAAACGTTCTGGACTGTGCCTGTGGAACCGGGCAGCATCTTTTAATGCTGGCACAGTCTGGCTATAATGTTTGGGGCTCAGATTATTCAAAATCTATGCTCGAGGTGGCGCGAAAAAATCTACTGCAGAGGGATTACAATATACCCCTGCATCAATGCGATTTCCGGTATTTAGAGCAGGAATTTGATAGAACATTTGATGCCATTATCTGTCTCACCAATTCGTTATCACATTTACACACTGATGAGGATTTACTGTTAGCTCTTCGTTCTATGAAAAACAGATTGAATAAACATGGATTACTGGTTTTATCACAGGGGACAACCCATTTCACCCTGACCTTACCTTCCATTGAAGTGGTGGTGAACCGGCCGGATTTTTCACGGGTCTTTGTAAAGGAGCATAATAACCAGTTTCAAATTATTCATGTACTGGATTTGTACCACAGTGACCAGCGAATAGAGGATAATCAATACGATTTCGTCTTCAGAATTCTTCTTGACGGAGATTATAAAAGATTACTTCCGCAGGCAGGGTTTTCAAACATACAGATATTTGGAGATTATAATATGAATAATTATGATGAAAACAGTTGGCGCCTAATTGTTGTTGCTGAAGCTTCTGACTGATACATTCGCCCACAGATAAATTGATAGGTTACCATCGGTCCAAGAATAGGCACTTATATCTTAAACGATATAGAGTGCCATTCTTGTTTTTCTGGTCTTAAGAATATCTATTATTAGGTCAAAAACGTGTAATTCATGGCGAAATAAGTCCTTTTTGATAATTTAAAAGTTTATTGTGTCGTAAGAGTATATTAAGGAGGAAAAATAAAATTAGAAGAGAAAAACTTCACAACCAGTTTATGCCAAAGCTGCAAAAGAGCTACCAAGTTTCTTGGTGGGAATCTATTCGAAAAATGACAGAGTGGGAGTTGCTAGTGCATGAGACGGTTTTTAGGCAGATCTGTGATATAGATAATTTTACTCTTCAAGAAAGAGGGTATATGCATGAAAAAGGAAGGATTTGGCTCCCATTTACTGTCATTGCTCCTGGTCTTTGCACTGGTATTGAGCAGCTTCTCATTGACACAGGTTCCGGTATATGCCAATGGGGAAACGGGCAGCATAGAAGGGCTAAATGACTTTGGCGAGATTATTGCTTATGAAGAATTGGCGCCGGATATTGCGGCCCAGACTGTACCCCTAGGTACGGATGAATCCTCTCTGAACCTGCCGGAAATGCTGGCGGCGAAGGTGCTCCTGCCCTTGGATGTAGCCTCCGATGTATATGGCTCTGCTTCTGCTGTTAATCTTTCCGTTCCGGTTATATGGACATCCTCTCCAGCCTATGATGGGAATTCTTCCGGAAAATATACTTTTACTGCTGTAGCTGAGGGTTATACGGTCAGCACTGAACCTCCCGTGGTAACCATTACCGTGGGCAAGGAGACTAGCAGTGCCAGCACAGGTGTAATCACAGGTTTTGCTGAGCTGCCTGAGGATATTCGCTGGCAGAATACTATGTCCCCTGTATTCCCGGAGAATTTGGAAGGTACCATTGAAGGCCATAAGATCCGCATCCCGGTGACCTGGGAAGCTGATCATTATTATGATGGGGAACAGCCTCAACGGGGATTATATGTTTTTACGGCAGTTCTGGACCAGGGGTATAGCGTAGCGGATGGTGTAGAACTTCCGCGCCTCACTGTGTTTATACCCCAGACAGCCGGGTTAATGATGGCGCGTTTGGCGGGCAGCGGTACAGCAGGCAGCCCGCTGGAAATAACTACGGCCGCACAGCTTGCGGAAATTGCTACCCTGGTCAATGCTCGCCCTAATGGACTGGAACTGTTTTTGTTCAATGATGAGAATGCCACGGTTAGTTTAAAACTGATGAAGGATATTGACCTGTCAGCATATTCCAAAGGTGATGGCTGGACACCCATTGGCAAAGATTTTACAACACCATTCAAGGGAATCTTTGACGGCAACAACAATACGATTTCCGGTCTCTACATCAACTGCAATGCGGAGTTGCAGGGACTATTCGGACATATTGCCGGTGGAACTGTACGAAATCTGGGTGTGACCAATGTACGCGTTACCGGCTACAGAAATGTTGGCAGTTTGGCAGGATGTGTTGCAGAAGGTTCAGTGGAAAACTGCTACAGCAGTGGCAGTGTAACCGGTACTGGTACTGGCCATAATGAGGGATGGAGGGTCGGCGGTCTGGTCGGATATGTATCAATTAGTACAGTGGCAAACTGCTACAGCACCTGCAGTGTTACAGGTGTGAGCGATCTGGGCGGCATAGCAGGAAACGTTTATTACAGTACGATACAAAACTGCTATTCCACTGGTAGTGTAATAGGCCAAAATAATATCGGTGGTGTGGCAGGAAATATATGGCATTATGTTACTTTGGAAAACTGTGCAGCGCTGAATGCTTTTATCAGCGGCAATGATTATGTTGGACGTGTGAGTTGGCTTGATCCTACATGTAACCTCTCCAACAACTATGCCCTCAGTGGTATTCCCGGTACATGGAAATATAAAGGCCTCGAAAATACAGACGGTGCGGATGTAACTAAGGAGAACCTGTCTGATAGCAGTATCTGGACAACAGGAGACAACTGGAATGGTAGCCCATGGGATAGCAGCATTTGGTATTTTGAAGATAATAGACTGCCGGTACTAAAAGGGTTCGCCGGTCAAGACGGCACCTTTCCTCCCCATATAAGCGGCAGTCATTTTGCCGGCTCCGGCACCAGTGATACTGATCCCTACCTCATCAAAACCGCAGCAGACCTTGCCAAACTGGCGGAGTTGGTGAATGAGGGAACCGCACCTTATGCCGATGCGGGCAAATACTACAGGCTGGAGAATGACCTGGATCTATCCGCTTATTCCAGCGGTGAAGGCTGGACACCCATAGGTAAATATATAAGTACTACCGATAATAGTAAAGCATTTAAGGGTCACTTTGACGGCAACAACAAAGTTATAACCGGTCTTTGCATCAACCGCACGTCCGATTACCAGGGGTTGTTCGGCTATATTAACGGTGGAACCGTAAAAAATGTTGGCCTGACCAATGTCAGTATTATTGCCCAAGACTATGTTGGCGGCGTAGCTGGATACGTGAAAAATGGTTCAGTGTCAGCCTGTTACAGTATCGGCAGCGTAATAGGTAACATCCATGTAGGTGGTTTGGCAGGATATATTAATGCAGGTACAGTTCAAAACTGCTATAGTTGTGGGAGCATTAGTGGTAGTGGTGATTATGTAGGTGGAGTGGTTGGATATGTGGCCACTACTAGTAGCAGCTTACAATACTGCTACAGCAGCAGCGATGTAAGCGGCGACGAATATGTTGGCGGTGTGGCGGGTTTTAATTGGGGTGGAAGTATAGTAGAAAATTGCGCAGCACTTAACTCTTCGGTAAGCGGACTTGAATATGTGGGGCGTGTGATAGGGTCTGAAGGTGCAGATTCAAGCTTCAACAACAACTATGCCTTCAGCGGTATGCCCGGTACATGGAATAAAAAAGGCCTCAGTGCTGTTGATGGTGCCGATGTGACTTTGCAGGATATGTATGATCCAAACTTCTGGACCACAGCAGCCAACTGGTATGACAAACCGTGGAACAGCAATGTTTGGATATTTTCAGACCATAAATTGCCGGTGCTCAAAGGTATTGCAGGACAAAGCGGTGATGGCGGATTAATACTGATGCCGCGGGATATCCAGTATGCCACTGTTACATTAGATCAAACAAGCTTTACCTATAATGGCAGCCTGCAGCGTCCAAACCTGACTGTCACCTTTGCCGGCGAAACACTGGCAGAAAACAGGGATTACACCGTGACAATAACCAGCGTGGACGGCAATGGCCAAAGTGCAGGTACAAAAGCCGGAGAGGTAACTCTTACCATTACCGGTAAAGGCAACTTCTCCGGAACCAAAAGTGTTAATTACACCATTGAAGAAGGCCCTGGTGGAGGAAACACAGGTGGTTCATCATCTGGCGGCGGCACTTCTCCTGCCTTGGTGACTCAAATCAATAGCGGCAGCAGCACCACTAATTCCAACCTACAGCGTCTGGTTTCCGAAGGCAAAACCCTGACTGTGGTAGGGGAGAACGGTGCCAGGCTGGTGTTCTATCCCGATGCTCTCAATGGTATCATTAGGCAAGCCTCAGGGAATATCAGAGTGGAAATCAAGGATGTTTCCTCTCAACATCAAGAAAGACTCCCTGGCAAGATAGTGTTTTCCCTGACGGTTAGCTCCAGCAGCGGAACCATATCAGACTTTGGAGGAAGAGTCACAGTATCTCTGCCCTATGAACTAAAAGAAGGGGAGAGTGCGGAGGACGTGACTGTATGGCACCTGGCGGATGACGGCACCATGATCGAAATCCCCTGTACCTACGACACGGCTACCAAGCTGGTCACCTTTACAGTAACTCATTTTTCCCTTTATGTGGTGGGAGTCGCCGAAGCGCAACCATGGGTTAATCCCTTCAGCGATGTGGCGGTGAGCGATGGGTTCTACAGTGCA
>ENA-OWPA01002186-OWPA01002186.1-bioreactor-metagenome-genome-assembly--contig:-NODE-2186-length-10312-cov-2.894871_pt1 | contig 10312 bp, 9 predicted proteins | sample MGYA00238139_ERZ651803 | MGnify/ENA primary metagenome ERZ651803 (study PRJEB26909, sample SAMN07631231) | bioreactor metagenome | isolation source: Switchgrass digestor | place: USA: Dartmouth...
CAGTTGAATCCGATGATGACCTGGAAACTTCCGCATCCCAGGAACCAGCTGAGGAGCAAGAGTCACCAACAGCACTGGATATACCCGAAGATCAAGAGGGCTCAGTAACAATTAAATCTAACGAAGAACCGGACAGCCAGGAAATCGAAGAAATGGTGGAGGAAGCAGAATCACCTTCTGAGGAGGAGGAATCACCAGGCACTGCTGATACCAGCAGCATACCTGCCCACAGGCTTTACATGGAAAATCGCAGACGCAAAAACCGCCGCCGTTCCCGGTAAAAACTATCACTAAAAAGCTCAACGGAAGCAAGGGGCTTTCTGGCTTCCAAACCTTTATTTGATTCCCTTGCTTCCGTTACACATGGGCTTTTAATCTTGCTCCAAACAATCTTTACTAAAATTTGATTTCCCTTGGCTTCTCGGTGAAGGAGTAGAAAGTAGCGGTAGCATCCTCAAAGTAGAGAACCTCGGTATTGTCGTCCTCCGGTGAATACATTGATTGTAATTCCGGATAGTTGTCAAGCATGTGCTTTTTAGCTTCTACCCTGTCATCTCTGATGAGCTTGCCTGATACTCTAAGCCATTTCCCATCGGCAAAGGCACAAATCTCTATTTTGGGATTGGCTTGAATCTGTTTGGATACCTGTTTTTTCTTGCCGGTCTGGATGTAAAGCTTGCCTTCAAAAATATCCACTGTACCAAAAGGTCTGACTCTGGGCTGGTCTCCATCTACTGTGGCCAGGTAGTATGTTCCGCATTTCTTTAAAAATTCAAATACTTCCTCCATCATCTCTTCCTCCTTTTGATTTTATAAATGTTTTGTTACTACAACCCTTGCGCATGTGGGAGGGTGTACAAGAAATTAATGCAGTGGGGTAACAAATGGTATGCATCACTCGTTAAATGTTTGCGCATGCAAAAGAAACCGCCCATATAATTTTTAAAGTTTGTCCCCTTCAGTGGGATCCCTGCTGCATGTAGTTTATTATCTTCAACTTGACTACCTGCCAAACATTTCTCTTTCATTTTAATCCTCTGCCAGGATTTTCCCAATATATTCTTTTTGTCTGTTCTAAATAGGACTGCATATACGATGTTGGAAAGGAGAGCAGACTATACAGGGGCAGCAAAAAATTAGTTTGATGGACTTGGGTCTGCATTAGGATTATTACTAAAAGTTATTAGACAAATTATGTCATGTAATATACTATTTCATTATAAATACCATAAATGGGGGTTAGAAGATGCAGAGGAATAAACGGTTAAGTGTTTTGCTGTGTTGTATGCTTGCCATCACCATACTGGCTGGCTGTACAAGCAGTAAAACCGGCAGCGATGATAATGCCGCTCCAGCAGCGGACACTTCAATTAAAATCGGTGGTTCCAGTACCCTGGCACCTATCATAGCCCAGTGCGCTGATGATTTCACCGAAGAGTTCAAAACCTGGAACAAAGTTGATCCCAGCCTGCCGGAAGAACCCATTGTAATATTTGTTTCCACCGGCGGTTCTGGTTTTGGCATGAAATCAGCTTTAGACGGCACATTTGACTTCGGTATGGTTAGCAAAACCCTAAAAGATGAGGAAAAAGCTCAATTTGCCAACGGCAGTATTACCCAGCTGGGTTCCGATGTTTTGGTTATAGGGGTTAATGCTGAAAATCCAGTCGCCAAGGTAAAGCCCAGCATGACCACAGAAGAGCTGGTAGCGATTTTCTCCGGCCAGATTAAGAAATGGAACGAACTTGATCCCTCTTTACCCGAACGTCCTATTGTGGTGGCTGTCCGTGATTTGGGCGGCGGGGCCAGTGAAGTTTTTGATACGGCTATCATGAAGGGTACTCCCATATCCGAGGATGCCTTGCAGATTCCATCCATGGGGGCATTAGCCGGCAAAATAATGGATAATACCGACACTATAGGTTATGTGTCCAGCGGCCTGGTGAACCAAAATCCGGATAAAATAATACCCATTAGCGTTGACGGAATCGCCCCTACCCTGGAGAATATCAATTCCGGGGCATACAAAGTCGGCCGGCCGTTGTTGCTTGTCAGCAAAGACCAACCCAATGAACGGGAACAGAAGTTTTTGGATTACCTGCTGTCTGAGAAAGGACTGAAGGTAGTAGAGGAACTTGGCTATATACCAGTAGTTCGCTAATTAGTTTGCAGCATAGACGAGCAGGCCAACCCTGCTCGTCTGTTTTCGCATCTGTAAAGAAGGTAACTGATTTGATTAACCCCGGCATAGAGTTAAAGGAAAATATAATTAGATATACCATAATTGGTGCAGCAACTATTTCTTCATTGCTGCTCTTGGCGATGCTTCTCTTTATTTTGCGGGAGAGCTGGCCTATATGGTCTCAAATCGGTATCAGCGCATTTTTGAGCGGTTCAAGCTGGAAGCCTCTGAACTCTCCGCCGCAAATCGGTATCCTGTCCATGATAGTGAGTACCCTGTGGGTAGCAGGCGGAGCTTTGCTTATTGCAACCCCGCTGGGATTTGGCTGCGCCATATTCCTGGCCGAATTTGCCCCCTCATCCCTGGCAGCAGTTTTGCGTCCCGTGGTAAACATGCTGACCGGAATACCCTCTGTTGTTTTCGGTTTCCTGGGAGCAGCCATTTTAGTTAGGTTTTTTGAAGTGAAATTCGACCTGTCCAGCGGAGAATCGCTCTTTGCGGCTTCTATTATACTGGCAATAATGGTTATTCCCTTTATAGTAGCCAACTCTGAAGCTGCGCTGCGTTCTGTGGCATCGGAATACCGGCATGCCGGAATCGCTCTGGGGGTTTCAAGACAATATCTGACCATGCGTATCCTGGTTCCCCTGGCTAGAAAAGGAATGCTGGGGGCACTGGTACTGGCTTTTGGCCGCGCCATGGGTGAAACCATGGCTGTGCTAATGCTGGCTGGTAATACCCTGCGTCTTCCCGGATCATGGTTCGATAAAGGCGAACCCCTGCCGGCATTGATTGCTCTGGAACTGGGAAGCAGTATTCCGGGAAGCCTGCATTACCAGGCGTTGTTTGCTGCCGGTCTGGTTTTGGTTTTAATGGTCATAGCCGTCAATTTATGTGTCAACCTTCTTTTGAAGCGAATACAAAAAGAGGTCTGATAGTATATGAAACAAACAATGAGAGATCTCCTGCTGATGACCTGGTTTTGGGCATCAGGGCTTCTCATATTGATGATTCTGCTGGCTATAATAATTTATCTCACCGGGCGAGGTGGAACATTTATCAGCAGTGAATTTATTTTGGAAAGCCCCAGGGGATTTCCCCTCGGAACCGAGGGGGGAATATTTCCCGCTATAAAAGGAACCCTGTGGCTTATCCTGCTGGCCTTGGTGATATCTATTGTTCCTGGTTTGCTGACCGCCATGTACCTGAGCGAATACGGGCGCAGCGGGCGGTTGGCTGATTTCATAAACCTGCTGGTACAGAGCATGGCGGGCGTACCTTCGATTATTACCGGTTTGTTCGTTTATGCTCTGGGAGTGGTTACCCTTGGCTGGGGTATATCACTTCTGGCAGGCGGGGTAGCCCTGGCTATTATGGTCTTTCCAGTGATTGTGGTATCCAGTCGCAATGCTCTCCAGGCAGTTGATGAGAATTATCGATTGGTAGCCAACTCTCTGGGGGTGGCCAAATCCTATACATTGTTTAGAATCATTCTTCCTAGGGCTGCACCAGGAATCCTGGCCGGAATATTGCTGGCTTTAGGATATGCAGCGGGAGCAACCGCTCCGATTATGGTAACAGCAGCAGCCATCATAGCCAGTTCATCGGGAGCGCTGTTTGAACCAGTTATGGCTTTACCCTATCATCTTTATATACTGTTCATTGAGCATATTTCTCTAAACCATGCTTATGCTACAGCGCTGGTATTGGTTGGCTTGGTATTGTTTCTTAATATCCTGGCATTATCATTAAACAGCTTACAAGAGAGGTTAAACAGGCAATGAAAGCAGTAGAAATTATAAATTTCAGTACGTTTTATGGTCAAAAACAGGTGCTGCACAACATAAGCATGGAGTTTTCATCCAACTCTATTACTGCTATTATCGGCCCTTCTGGATGCGGAAAAACCACGTTATTGCGCAGTATCAATCGTACCGCGGAAATGGAGAGCGGTTTTAGAAGTGAAGGAGACATAAAAGTACTGGGGAAATCAATTAGTGAGTTCAAAAATCTATCCATATTGCGGCGCCGGGTAGGTATGGTCTACCAGACACCGGTGGCCTTGCCTCTGAGCATCATGGAAAATGTGCTGTTCGGGCCCAGGTATTTTGGAGTGAAAAATCGTTCCGATTTAGAGGCTATAACTGAAAGATGCCTGCGCCGGGTAGCCCTGTGGGATGAAGTGAAAGATCGCCTAAAACGGCCGGCGGCTCAATTATCCGGCGGCCAGAAGCAGCGCCTGGCCATAGCACGGGCTCTGGCTGTGGAACCCCAGGTATTGCTTCTTGATGAACCCTGTTCCAGTCTTGATCCTGCTTCTACCGGAATGATTGAAGATCTGTTAATGCAATTGGCTCAGGATATATCAATTATTATCGTTACTCACAACCTGTTTCAAGCTCGCCGCATCTCTCATGAGACTGCATTTATATTGGATGGCCGGTTGGTAGAAAAAAGCTCCACCCAAAAGCTGTTTGAGTCGCCTGACCAAGCGGAAACTAAAGGGTTTGTTTCCGGATTGTTCGGCTAACGGATTTATCCCATCTGTAATCACCGGCTTATCATTATTGCCCTTCTTTTTCTCACTCAGTAAGAATTTATAAAACCTTATCTTTATCATTACTATTGTTCAAATTTTTCTTGATAAATCCTTTGGCAATCTTATAAATTTATAACCAGGCAATTTGTTAATCCTATTAATACTAGCATGTGTTTTTGGTAGACTGAGTTTTATAACCTAATCCGGAAAGGCGGTAATAAATGGAATTATTCTTGATTATACTGATTATGCTGGCGGCCGTAGGATTATCCAATATCGTGAATCATATCCTGCCTTTCATACCGGTGCCTCTCATTCAGATTGCTATTGGCATTTTGATAGTGGTCATTCCTGGCGGATTCGAGATACCGCTGGATCCTGAGCTGTTTTTTGTCCTGTTTATTGCCCCTATTCTTTTTAATGACGGTAAAAGAGTATCAAAAAAAGCGTTATGGGATCTGCGCAGGCGGATTTTGCTGCTCGCCCTCGGTCTGGTGTTTTTAACGGTAGTGGTTATCGGGTATTCCATCCACTGGCTGATTCCCTCCATTCCCTTGTCAGCCGCCTTTGCCTTGGCCGCCATTTTGTCACCTACCGATATAGTAGCGGTCAGTGCCATGTCCAACCGGGTCAAGATACCGGAAAAAACTATGCATCTCCTTGAAGGGGAAGGACTGCTGAATGATGCTTCCGGTCTGGTCTCTTTCAAATTTGCCATTGCTGCAACCCTAACCGGCGTTTTTCATTTAGGCGATGCCATTTTAAGCTTTTTGGAAATTGCTATTGGCGGTTTTGCGGGCGGTGCTCTTTTAGCCTTTCTTATTGTCCGTTTAAAACTTTTTATTCGCCGGCAAGGAATAGAGGATGTAACATTTCACACACTCATTCAGATTCTTACACCCTTTGTTATTTTTCTAATCATCGAGCATTTTCATCTATCCGGGATTTTGGCTGTGGTCGCTGCAGGCATTGTTTATGCGTTAGAACGTGACAATGATGAGTCTCCGACGATAGGTTTTCAAATTGTTTCGCGAAGTACTTGGACAGTTCTGTTGTATGTTTTAAATGGTCTGGTCTTTCTGCTGCTAGGCATGCAGATCCCCGACATCCTAAATGCCATATCCCAAAATCCCCACTATGACATTAAAAATGCGATCAACTATGCCTTAATAATTTCTCTTGCGCTCTTTGCACTCCGCTTTGTATGGCTTTACTCAGTGGAATGGGTCGGCTGGGCAAAAGAAAAGGAAGATTATACCAGGCCGGGCATAAGAACCATTGGAATTGCCACAATATCCGGAGTGCGGGGAGCGGTAACTCTAGCGGGTGCTTTCTCAATACCCTACGTTTTATCAAACGGCAGCCTCTTTCCGGAACGGGATTTAATTATCTTTATTGCTGCAGGGGTTATCTTGGTAACACTGATAACTGCCAGTGTGCTTCTGCCCATTATCACTAAAACTAAAAGCGATCTTGAAGAAACCAGCCAAGAAGAAATGGAGACCAAGGCCCTGCTCCTGACCCATAAGGCTGCTATTAATGCTGTACAGGAAGCAGTAACTGAGTCCAATAGAGAAGTTGCTGTTTCAGTTATTGCTGATTACAACAAAGCCCTGCAGCAGCTTAGATGCAAAGAAAGTGGAACAAATACTCTTGCCCTGAAAGAAATGGAGACTGAAATACGCATGAAGGCTCTTGAGGCCCAATCCCACTATATTAGCAGATTAATTGATGAAGAACGTATTACCAGGGAAAAAGCTTTGTTAGTCCAGCTGTATATAAATCGAATGGAAGCCGCTGTAACCAACCGCCTTAAATTTAGATTCCTGGTGATTTGGTTGTTATTAAAGCGCATCCTATACCAAATCATCTGGCCATTTATACCCCATAATCTTAAAAAACAAGAAAAAGTATTGGTGAGCGATCTAATTCAAGAATTAAGTGAAATGGCTATCCAGGTAATACGAAAGAATGTAACACCGGAAAACAAGGGAATTTCTTACTTAATCATCGGTGAATATCTTGAACTGATTACCAAGATAAAATCGATGAAAAGCGAAAACTATTCACACTCTTTTACTGAGTTGGAACGAGAATTAAAGGCAATAGCATTTCAAGCGGAACGGGATGAAATTCAAAAACTATATGAGAATGGCGATGTTACCAAAGATGTAGCCAATAAAATTCGCCAGCAGATTAATATACGCGAAGCCTATTTTATTGAAAGAGCGGCTATTCATTAAATTATTCCGATATCCTTTGCTGAATCCCATCGCTTGCGGGACGATATAGTTAGAACCATAAATTAAGATTTAAATAAATAGAAGGCTGTTTATCGCGGCTTCACTTCGCCTAAACAGCCTTCTGGTGTAAAAGACTTTCATGAAGATATTAGAATAAAGGTAACCTCTCCAGGTAAATATACTCCGGATTTAGTGCGGCATCTCCTTCGGCCAGTATGGCTGCCTTCGCAACTACTTGGCCCCCCGCCTTTTCGATGAGCCGGGCTACCGCATTGATTGAGTCCCCTGTGCTGATTACATCATCCACTATTACCACCCGGCGATTTCTAATCTGCTCAATGTCTTCGCCATTCAATGACAGTATTTGCGTCTGTTGAGTGGTAATAGAGTTTACCTCTTCAATAACCGGGTTCTCCATGTAGGCTTTAAGGCTCTTTCTTGCCACAATATAATTTTTGCCAAGCAGCCGTGATATCTCAAAAGCTAGAGGGATCCCTTTAGCTTCAGCAGTTACCAGTACATCAAAAGGAGGCAATTTTTTTATCAATTCCGGTGCTACCCTGCATACCAGTTCGGTATCGCCCAGTATAACGAAGCTGGCAATACTAACCTGATCGTTGATGGGGATGATGGGCAGTTCCCGGGTTAAACCAGCAATTTTCAAGGTATAGGTTTTCGGTTTTTCCATGGACATCTAACCCCCCTGTCCTTTCATAGCTCATAGGGCTTTTCCGCAAATCAGCATTCACTACATCAAGAACTGGGTAACAATTCCTGCCAGCATCCCAATAAACGGGTCGGAAATGGCAGTGATAACAAAAGTAATAATGCCTACCATATTCCCATCCTGTACTGCTGCAACCAGGTTCTCAGGAATAACCATAATCGCCCCGAGAATGAATAGATATCCGGCGGTAGCACCCACAGGAATCAATTTGCCTATTTTGGGCAGCAGGAACAAAAGGAGTATCAGGGCCATGATGGCCATAAAGACAATGCCAGCCGTTACTGGATGGTCAGCAACAGCGGTGACTGATATGATGGGAGACAGTGGTGCACCACCAAAAATGGAGGCAACAACTTGAGACAATCCTGACATAATAGTCAGCTTGTCGATGGAAAAATCAGTGTTAGCCATTGATGCTGTAATGGTCCCATAACTGATATACGTACCAATCTGCAGGGCTACCAAGGCAAATACCGCTTTCCATATATGCCAGGAGTTAAGAATGGGTTTTTGCACTATTAACTGGTTTTTTACATTCTGCATAAAGGTGAGGGATGAATCGTTGGCTGATGAGGTATCTTCCTCTGCAGGATTGAACTCTTTTTTAATCAATATGTGAGCTAGAGTTCCAATAACCAGTGAAGCTACCACAGTGTAAGCCAGGTTTTCCGTCAAGAACCATACCACCAGCGCAGCTATAAATGACCCAATACCAGCTTTTAAACTATCACGGACAATATCTATGCTGGTTCTAACCAGTATAACGCCTACCCCGGCTAACATACCGGCCAATATGGTTTCACCTATGTAATCAACGATCATGCCTAATAAACCGCAGATACCCAGTACGGTCATGATGATACCGCACAGCAGAACAATGGATATCCGCTCCCGGTGGTTTTTCCCCATGCTTCCGGCCAATACTATGGTCTCAGCTTGAAATGATATAGGTGTAGTCAGTCCCCAGACCATGGCCAGCAGAGCAGCTAACCCAAAAGCAATACCGGTGGGAAACGCCAAAAATCCGTAGTATAAAGCAATGAGACCTGATGCGATGGCATCCGAGAGTGCGCCAACAATACTTACGACATCCTGTACTGACATTAATGAACATCCTTCCTATGAAATTTTTTGGTCCATCTAAGAAATACCTGCCAACAATTACTCCTCAATTATTAAGGGAACAAATTGACTAGAAAGGGCATCTACCAATCCGCGGTTGGTAATTTTCAATTCAGGGATTACAGCACAAGTAAGCAGGAGTGACAAGTCAAAGGATGGGTTACCCTGAGTGCTTCCCATTTCAGCCAAGCTCTGATGCAGCTTTTTGAATTCCTGCTGTAATTTCCGGGGTTCAATATCGCTCATAATGCCGGCAATCGGCAATCTTACCTGGGCAATGACCTGCCCGTCTGCAGCAAACACTATTCCGCCCTGTATTTCCCGTATGGTATTAACAGCCAAAGCCATATCCTCATCATTGGAGCCTACTACTACCAGATTCTGGCTGTCCTGACCTACGCTGCCCGCCAAAGCCCCCTTCTTAATACCAAAGCCACGAACAATTCCCAGGGCATAATGACCTGCTTCCTGATAGCGATCAAATACCGCTACCTTTAACAGATCCCGGCTTACATCCGGCTGTAAAAGACCGTCCTGCACCGGTAACAGCTCATGTTCTTCGCGAGTAGCAACCGTTCCTTCAATAATGGTCATTACCCGTACTTTTACCTCGCCGGAGGCAATAGGTGCCGGAATCTTAAAGGTCTCAGGGGATACCTCACCCAGTTTGACCGTATTTAAAACTTCGCTGAGATAATTGTAGGACGGGATTGTATAATTGCTGGCATCAAACTGTTTTCCGTCAACAAATACCGCTTCTATATCAAAGCTTTCCAAATCACTTACCAGTACCATGTCAGCTTTCTTTCCCGGGGATATGGAACCGATTTTATTATCAATACCATAAGCCCGCGCTACATTAATGGTAGCCATCTGTACAGCAGTTATGGGATCTACTCCTTCAGCAACGATGGCCTGCAGGGCCCGGTTCATATGGCCTTTGTCAAGGATGTCATCCAAATAGATGCAGCCATCAGTAGACAATAGAACATTGGTAGTGTCAGGCAGCTGCGCCGTAAAATCACCTGCCCGCACCGGCTCTTTCAGAGACCCGCGTCTGAGTATGACCTTCATTCCCAGGCGATACTTTTCCAACATTTCTTCCAAGGAAACAGATTCATGATCGGTTAAAATACCAGCAGCAATGTAAGCCTGCAGGTCATCTCCAGCAAGCTCCGGGCAATGTCCATCAATGCGGAGATTCTGGTTATGCCCCCAGGCCAGTATGGACATTATCTCCGGCTCCTGCTCCAACACCCGGATAAAATCCATGGTTTCCCCTATTCCCCAGGCATTCGGCAGCTGCATAGCTGCCTGCATATCTTCAAGAGTCATATTGGCTCCCGCTTCTTCCAAAGTGGGGGTTCCAGGAACACAAGGAGGGATCATCAGATATGCCTTCAATGGAGTCATGGCCAATTCCCGGGCAAAATGATGCATGCACTGAATTCCCGTATTACACACATCATGCAGATCGGAAGAGCACACGTCTGAACTCC
>ENA-OWPA01002188-OWPA01002188.1-bioreactor-metagenome-genome-assembly--contig:-NODE-2188-length-10304-cov-7.730615_pt1 | contig 10304 bp, 11 predicted proteins | sample MGYA00238139_ERZ651803 | MGnify/ENA primary metagenome ERZ651803 (study PRJEB26909, sample SAMN07631231) | bioreactor metagenome | isolation source: Switchgrass digestor | place: USA: Dartmouth...
TTATATCCAGGCTTATGAGATTGGTGCTGGGCAATGTTGACTAGCCTGTTGACAGCTTATATACTTTTACATAAGATGGGTAGTATACCGGTATTTCCTATGCAGCTACCTATCACGTGGTGCAGCAAAAAGAAACGCTGTGGGGAATATCTCGAATTTATGGCTTGACGGTGGACGAGCTGTACCAGCTAAACGGTTTAAACAGCGACCTGATTTACCCGGGCCAAACCCTCATAGTCAGCAAAGATGACGCGGAAGAAGAGGTCGTAGAAAAGGATGCAGCAGGCGAAAGCTCTCTAACTGACAGTGAAGTTGACCAAGAGACAGCGGATGAAGCAACAAGTCTTGCCAGTCAAATCATAGATTTTGCCAGAACCTTTATAGGCACCCCTTATAGAAGTGCCGGTTCTTCACCGGGTGGATTTGATTGTTCAGGTTTTACCAGTTATGTGTACAAGCAGTTTAACATAGATTTGCCCAGAGTGGCCCAAGACCAGTACTATTTTGGTAAAATCGTAAGTTCAAGTGAAGCCAAACCCGGAGATTTGGTGGTCTTTGCCTATAAAAATGGCTACATACATCATGTGGGAATATATATGGGCAATGGTGAGTTTATACATAGCAGTTCCACAGAAGGTGTGGTCATTACAAAAACAAGTGATGCATATTGGGGACCGCGATTGCTTGGATTTAGCAGGGTTCTAGATTAAACCCATTTAAGTGCAGCAGTTTAGTTTACATATCGATACGGATACAACACCTCTCATTATGCAGAGGTGTTTATTTTTTCTGATATATTGTATCGACTTTGTTTACAAAAACATAGCCCATAGTGGGGCGGCAAGGAGATGATCAGGCTGAAAACAGGTTTTAGGAAAAACATGTGGAAATGGTGTGCCCTGGCGGTTATATTGATATTGGCGGGAGCTTTTGTGCTTTCTAAACAAAGCTTGCCTAAAAGGCAAAAGGCAATAGATGAAGATTCACAAAAGGAAGATAAAGGTGAGATAGTTGCCCTTCCAAAGATTGAGATTGTCTTTGATGAAAATGGACATTACTGGAATAATGGAAAACCTATAATAGTTGCCGATGATAAAATGATAGATGACATATTGCAAATGATAGACGAAAGCAAGCCTTTGACAGATGAATCCAAGGTAAGCAATATGAGCGGAATGGCAAGCAACAACAATAAGCTAATCGCCATCGCAGGTGACGGCAGCAAACGGGAATTTACTTTTGCATTTGATACTCTTTATGAAATAGGGTACATAGAGCAAGGCGGTAAAAAATTTGAGCCTGATTACAGCTTTTTTAGATACATTGCGGATTTAACCGAGTATCAAAATCCCGATACAAATGTTGAATCCCAGGTAGTGGAGCTGTTTTTCAAGTATGGCTGGACCGTCGACTATAAAATAAACACTTTAAAGGAAAAGCTGCCTGACAATCTGAAACACAAGGCAGGAGAGTATCCGGACAAGATATACTGGGCATATAATAACGAACTGTCCAGACAGGTGGGCCTTGACTTTACCGCTTATCTGGGAGAGGATGTAGTAGTGGAGATTTACAGGCTGAGGGAAACTCTTCCTGAATTTTTGGAACCCAGAAGAGATGCAAGAGGGATCCTGCTTAAACATGACGGTGAAATTGTCGGAGCATATATTGATGCCGGCAGGCATGATTCCTTTGCATGTTCCCTTGACAGAAAGAGTTTACAGGACATTACAGGTAAAGACTGGGATCAGTGGATCGCAGATTACATCGATTATGAAGATGAACTGGAAATGAAGCTGTCTCAAATGGAACCGGAGGAGATCATAAGAGAGTATTTCAAGGCCTTGGATAAGCATGATATAAAAACTGTGTGGGCATGCATGACCAGGAAGAATCTATCACGGCTTTTGTCTGCCAATATGGACAACAACGATCTCTTCAATAAGAACTCGGGTGAAATTGACTACAACGTAAAAAGGGCAAAGCTTTTGGATATAAAAGAATTAGAAGGATTAAATGATGAGCCGGGAGTGTTGGAATACCGGGTTGATGTTTATTTTGATTTTAAGAAAGCCATAACTTCAGGCGACGGCGTCTGGCCTAGATTTGTCATATTAAAGAAAGAAGCAGAAAAAAGCGGCTGGAGAATCGATGGCATCGGCACCGGTCCCTGAATATTTGGGGACGGGTCCAAATTATTCATTTTTTTGTTTATGTTAACGCAGACTAGGAGGTATTGTAATGTGTGGAAGCTTCCTGCTTATGGCTTTATACAGCGATTTATTGAAATACTATTCCATTGACGCAGATGACGTAGGAGCATATGAACCTGGTGATTTTTTCCCTAACAAAAGGGCTCCTATTATAATTGAAGCCGGCAAAAGAACGCTGGAATATGCAAAATGGGGTTTTCTGCACAGCCATAAAGGCAAATTGATTATCAACGCACGAGCCGAATCTGTCATGAGCAAGCCCATGTTTAAAGACTCCTTTTTATACAGAAGATGTGTTATTCCTGCAAATTTCTTCTATGAATGGAAGCAAGAAGAAGGAAGAAAAGTAAAACATAAGATAGGCCTGAGAAATGAACAACTTATCTCCCTAGGGGGGATATATAAAATGACGCTTGATGAAAATTCAAGAAAACAGGCGACCTTTGTAATCATAACTACTGAAGCAAATGAGCAATTAAAGACAATACACCACCGCATGCCTTTAATTATTAGAAATGATCAATTGGAATTGTGGTTAAATAACAGGACGCCGCAAAGGCAGATTATGAATATCCTTGCAAATGATGCTTATGAAGATAGCTTTTTTTCTGAAGAGATTACCGATTCTAAAAGGGATTCTAAAGACGACAAAGACGATAAATTGGGCCAAATGAGCCTATTTTAAGTTCAGCGGTTGATGACCTAATGTTAAAAAGAGCGAAAAGATATTAGTATAATTTAAACCATAGTAGAGAGCTTTAAAAAATGGGTGTGTCCCTATATAAATTACAAAAGGCAGCACCCGTTTTATTTTGCATACGAGCCAATTAAGTATCTTGGGGAATTCTTAGCGTCGCAGAACCTAAGCTATCTTTGCCTTGGATAAGATTAAAGGAATATGGGGGAAGGCACTTTTAAAGGAGGAGGCCAATGAGAGTATATTATAGTAACAGTATATGGACAAAAGGATGGAGCCTTTGGGGATGGCCTCAGAGGACAAACTGGCAGTTTGAGCATGCCGGGATAAAACGCTATATCCCTTACATATATCGCTTTTCAAAAGGCATAGTCTTTGATGTCATTACGATTTTAGATGAGGCAAAGCTCAAGGAATTTTTTGAGAAATATGAGACAGCCGATGAAGGAGAACTTACACCTTTACAAAGGTGTATCGCAGAGCATGAATATCCTTATCAGGATGTGGCAATAAGCAAGATATGGATAAACGGCAAACGAATAGATGAATACTCATCAAGCTGCGGCATAAGCATACCGTGGCTGGAAGAAGACAAAGACTTAAAGCCCATGCGAAGGGCATATTCCTTTGTAATAAAAAAAGGGGTCTCTTTTGCCTGTGAACGCTATTGCGTGCCGTATCCTGAAGCAGATACCAAACTGCAAAAGCTGCTTCGCTTTTTGCGCTTGGAAAGGGTAAATCAATTAAAGCTGGCTACCTTTCCGCTGCAGCAATTTCACCCTCTGGATATTCATTTTAAAATGTCTTTAGGTGAAATGGAAAAAGAGATTTGCTTTACAAACCCCGTTACCGGTGAAAAACACACGCTTTATTTTCAAAATGCCCAATCTATAAAAATCCCCTTTGGACCAGGCTTCAATCGGCAGCTTCATATAATGCAGTCAATGTATGAAATCGAGCCTGCCTTGCCGCAGGGGCATTCGCTGCAGTTTGACAGCAGCATGCAGTACAAAGAAGAGCCTGAAGTATCAGATGATAAGTATAAATTCAGCCCTGCTGCTACTTCTTCTATCGGAATTATTGGAGGAGCAGACGGTCCCACTTCAGTTTTTATTTCATCAAAGGGTAGTGGCAACTTAACCTGTGGCGCGCATGGATTGCCCCTTTACACCTGCTTTTCCGTGCCAAGTTTTCAAGAGGAAGACACATTTCACTTTCACCTTGAGGGCATTAATGAGGTGATTTGCGACAGTAAAGAGATTGTGTTGCAATAGCGTATTTTGCTTTTAATTATTTTGAATGGAGGCAATTCCTGCTTTAAGCTTTAATGACTATAAATGTTTAAGAAACTTATGGAGGACAAATTAAATGCCATATTTGATTGACTATGCTATTTTAGCTTTCATATACTTTTCATTCTTTTATAAAAAGTGGTATAAGGCACCTAAAAAGGTGTTCATAATCAATACACTCATGTATATATACATTGCCATGGTTTTAGGCGTAACATTGATGCCATTTCCAGTGCCCTTTTTAAGTGGGACTAACAATTTGTTTCTAAAAACCGTCAATCTCATTCCTTTCAGGGATTTAAGGTTAAACTATCATGGAAGTGTCAGAGAAGTAATCTTAAATATTATAATGATGATGCCTTTTGGATTTATGTATCCGTTCATAAAGAAATCAGGAATTTTAAAAACAGTTGCTGTAAGTTTTCTTTTTAGTCTTGCAATTGAAAGTGCTCAATTATTAAGTGCATATTGTGGAGTGTTGTCATCAAGAACTTTTGATGTTACTGACTTGATTACTAATACCTTTGGAGGATTTTTAGGATATTTATTTTTTATGTTTTTAGAGCCGACTATCCTTAGAATCTTGAACGAAGAATAACATAAATTCGTTATACAAAAGTTTGCTGATGTGACTTACAAAAGTAGAGATAACCTGTGAGAAGAGAATATTTTATAGAAGCATGCAGCGGCCAAGTAATCGAAGTAAAGAAAAGTGGGAAAATTACAGTTGTAGATGCTTAAATAGGCAATGCCGATCATTCATCCTGTTAATTTATTCATGCATACAAAAATAAATTACGATGGAAGCATTTCTGTTGAAGAGCCACTTTCTAAACCTGGTGATAAGGTGGTTTTAATAGCAGAAATTGATGTCTGCCTTGGAATTGCTGCTTGTAGTTTATCTGAAAGTAAGTGTAATGGTGGCAAATTCGCCCATAAAAGTTATAATTGAAGAATGATATAAATTTGGTATTACAGCATAAAATGCTGCGCAAAGAGCAAAAACAACAATAGTCTCTAGACTAAGGAAAGGTTGAAGCAACATGCACGCAAAAAAACTGTTAGCTTATTTGCTGATAATATTAACCGTATTTCTCACAGCCTGTGGCGGGCCCGCAACAGATTCCTGGCCTGAAACAGGCTCCGGTGAACATGCTATAGAAAGCGGAAGCTCTGCTGAGCAAAGCTCACAGATGCCTTCGGATGTGCAGAAATCTGGAGGCACACTAAAAGTCCACTTTATTGACGTGGGTCAGGCTGATTGTATCCTGATTCAGGCTCCCACAGGTGAAAATATGCTCATTGATGCAGGAAACAATGATGACAAGGACACCATAGTTTCATACCTCAACGCTCAAGGTGTGAAAAAGATTGATGTCTTAGTAGGCACCCATCCCCATGAGGACCATATAGGAAGTCTGGATACTGTCATTGACACCTTCGATATAGGCAAAATATACATGCCGAAAGCGACTACTACGACAAGGACTTTTGAAGACGTATTGACGGCCGTTCGAAACAAAGGTTTAAAAATAACAGCAGCAGTAGGCGGAACAAGCATTAACTTTTCACCAGATACAAAAGTGGAAGTTTTGGCTCCGAATAGTAATGAATACAAGGACCTTAACAACTATTCAGCGGTAATCAAGCTCATATACGGCAATGTGGCTTTTCTCTTCACGGGTGATGCAGAACATATTTCGGAAAATGAAATGCTGGCCCAAAATTATAACCTGAAAGCTGATATTTTAAAAGTAGGCCACCACGGTTCAAACTCATCTACCACCGAATCATTCCTTGCAGCCGTAAAGCCCTCTTATGCGGTAATAAGTGTCGGCAAGGGAAATGACTACGGCCATCCTCATAAAGAGGTTTTAAGCAGGCTTTTTGAGGCTGACATAGAAGTATATCGCACCGACGAATCAGGAACCGTAGTTTTTACAACTGATGGAGAAAAAATTGAAGTCAAAACAGATAAAGATAAAGTTGAAATGGGAGGAAATACACAACCAACTAAAGATGATATAACCGTATACATTTCAAAGACCGGCAAGAAGTATCATGTGGAGGAATGTAATTTGCTGGGCAAGAACAAGATGCCGGTAAAACTTTCCGAGGCCAAAGAAAAAGGTTATGAGCCTTGCAAAAACTGCAAGCCACCCCAGTAAGGAGGAAGTCTTATGAACCTTATAATTGATCGCTTTGAAGGTGAATATGCAGTAGTAGAACTTCCCGATAAGACTTTGGCGAATATACCCAAAAAAGCCCTTCCTGAAGAAGCTGCAGAAGGGGATATAATCACAATTACCGTCAACAAAAGGGAAACGGAAAAACAAAAAGAGAAAATAAGAAAGATGGCTGATGATTTATGGGAATAAAGCCATGAGAGGTGAGGCCAAATAGTATGTTTTGTATGCTTAAAGGAGTTTGGAATATAGGTAGAAAAAAAACATAAGGGGCAAGTTTTGCTTGCCCTACAATATTGTTTTATATAAAAATTTGGGGAGACCTGTAGTCTCCCATGCAAAATTATTGAGCAGGTATTTGCTTATCGCTTACTAAGATGTGTTTACTTATCCAATCAACCACGAAGTCCAGGATTTCCAGGATATATTGATCCTGGTTTTCATCAATATCATTTAAATCATAAGAATTAATTTTTTCTACAAAGTTATCATGTGCAACCTTTTGGGAGAAATATCCTTTGTATTTTATACTCAGCATGTAATCCTCTTCATACGAGAAGTGGAATTTTGCATAATTTTTGAGTTCCTCTAACAGTTCAATGATTCTATCATACTTGTCATAGCTAAACTCATCTTTTAAAAGTTCATATGCTTCATTGGCAATATCGAATATTTTTTTATGCTGTTCATCAATTTCAGCTATACCTATTTTATATTCGTCCTTCCACTTAATCATAATAACACCTCCAAAACTTTTCTCAAATTATCATACTTGAAGCATGTAGTCAATATATTGCGAATTTTATACTTTCAAATGATATCAAATAGGCTCTTTACGGATATAACCGCTCTACATGAGTGTCATAGTAATCATTAATGAAAGTTCGCATATTAAGTCCCGGTTTTCTGGGAGTAAATATGCGCTCATCGCCTTTTAAAATGTAAATCCCGTGAATCTCATTGTGCTCTGGAAATCCATTGTAAACTATAAAATAAGTAGAATCCAAGCCTACGTGGGATTGATTTATTGTCAGGCCAAAGCTTTTTGTCCTGCTGCCTTTTATTTCCCAGCGTGAACCATCCCGGACTCGCTTTAAATCGTTTGAACCGTCGCCATCGATAAAGTACCTGCCGTTTTTCAGGTATGCTTCCACACAGACGGAAGCGATATTTGATATGGTATGGCCTCTTAATTTGTTTTTCTGCATTTCAGCCAGCCAGGCACTGTTAAACTTCTTTTCAAATTCCTCATTGTTAAGAACTTCATATAAATCATCGGCACAACCGATATGGCTGAAATAATCCGGTAAAGTTTCTTTAAAGATGTAACTTATAACTTTTGAAGGGGGATTTGCTTTTAGATTAATTTGCAGCATGAAAGTATCTAAAAACCTTCCGATGAACTCTACATCTTTAAAGGCTCTCTTTATGCCATCGACAATTTCTAACTTTTCTTCTGATGTAAGCAGGTTTAAATCAGGCATAGTCTTCCTCCTCTAAAATTCTGACGGCTTCGTCAAAGTAAACTTTATCTATTTCAAATCCCACAAAATTTTTATCCAGTTCCTTGCATGCTATAGCAGTATTTCCTATGCCTAGAAAGGGATCCATCACCAGCTCTGTCTTTTCTATTCCGTGTAATTGTATACACATTTTGGCAAGTTCTGCGGGATAACTGGCAGGGTGAGGCCTGTCCTTTAGGCGGCTTTGAATGGTCTTATATGGTATATACCATGAATTCCCCCTGCATCTAAGCCCATATTTTCCACTGCTCCAACGAGCGATATTGGATTGATCTTTGTATGGAACTCCTATGGATAAGCGGTCAAGCTCTACGTTGCCGTGTTTTGTCAGATGAAAGACGTATTCGTGTGTATCGTTTATGTATCTTTTACTGTTTATGGGTTTGTAATGTCCCACATTTAGCTCTACCTTTTCCCCATAACTTTCGTGCTCAATATAAATTGACTTTATCCAGTGAATTACATTTTGGAGCACGAAGTGTTTTCTCATTTCAAGGGCAACTTCAAAGGGAACCCACGGGTCTGAAGGCTTTGAACCGATATTGAGGAAAATAGACCCGTCATCTTTAAGAACTTCCTTTGCGATCTTAGCCCAGTGGCCAAGCCAATTTAAGTATTGGTCCCTTGGTATTTTATCATCGTATTCATTGTAATTAACTCCGATATTATACGGAGGTGATGTGACTATAACATCAACCGAGTTTTTCTCAAGGTATTTTTCCATTCCTACAAAACAATCTCCCAAAAAAAGCTTAATTGTAGAAGAACCTTTAGTTTTTATTTCCTTAGAATACATACTAAGCTCAATCCTTTCAAGTAGTTGCCGCAACAAAATATATGATTTAATTTCAATGAAATCAAAAAAAATCCTCTCTAGCTCACCCTATAATAATAAGGCGGAGGCTAGTTGTTTTATTTATCGTCTTGGATGGAAGATTTAATACTATGTCTAATAACTGCTAAAATTTTGATGCAATAAAATCATTACGAAGATTAGTTTAATTAAATTATAGTCATCTAGTGCTCTAAATTAAATATTATAAATATTTTTTAAAATATATTTTGCCAGCTCTTTTCCCAATATGGCGTGGCTTTCTGGAACTAAATGCATACCATCTATTTCACTGGTTTTTATATACTTTGATGAATCAAACAGATGGCATTGGCCATTTAACACACTTTTAAAAGCCTTGGGAAATTGTTTGCTTTTTTCTACTGCTTTTTCATATTCTGGAATCAAGTAATCCATATGCATTACTTCTTCAGGAATCAGTATGGGCGGGGGAATTATGACAAGCACTTCCGGTGAAGTCATATCAGGCCCTGTTTCGCTTTTCTTTATGATATTCACCAGACTTTCTACGCTCTCTGCGATTTCAATAGATGTCACATTATACCGGGGTTTTAAATCATTGCTGCCTAAAAATAATATTACTAAGTCAAGGGGCTTGTGAGTGTGCAGACAGGTCAATAAATATTTTTTTCCGTTTCTATACTCGCCTTTGACCGGGTCGTCCCAAACAGTAGTCCTGCCGTTTAGGCCTTCGGGAATCACATCAAAATTTTCCCCAAGTTCCTTTTGAAGTACGCTTGTCCAGCGTATGTGTTTTGGGTATCGCCCCGAACCGTCAGGGTTGTAGCCCCAAGTGTTAGAATCCCCGTAGCAAAGTATTGTTCTCATTTTAAGCACCTCACTCGTTTTATGTGATATGATTAAATTAAAAAAGGGTGTGGGAAATCATGGTAAAGAACAAGATTGTCAAAAGACTATTTGTTTTACTTGGAATAATTTTTGCCATCTCTATATTTTGCATATGGCAGAATAATGCCATAACTACCACGCAAATTGATTACGTCAGTGCCAAAATACCTGAAGAATTTAACGGATATAGGATTGTTCACATTTCTGATTTGCATAACAAACAATTTGGCAGAAATCAGGAGCGTTTGTTAAATAAAATTTCTGCGGTGTCACCAGACATAATTGTCATTACTGGAGATTTGATTGACAGGAGAAAGTATGATTTAGAAACTGCCATGGTTTTTATAGATGGCGCTATGAAAATCGCTCCAGTCTACTATGTTTCCGGAAATCACGAAGCATGGTCCGGTGATTATGAAAATATCAGCGAAAACTTGAGAATCTCAGGTGTGCAAATCCTTGATGATACAAAAGCCACGTTGATTAAAGGCAATGGGAAAATAGAAATACTGGGTTTATCTGATCCGGATTTTTTGACAACCAGTTATTTAGAGGGGACCAATTCATCAAAACTGAGAGGGCATCTTGAACGTTTATCGGACGATTCTGCTTTTCAAATTCTGCTATGCCATAGGCCGGAACTTTTTGATATATATGTGAATCAGAATATCGACCTGATCTTTTCCGGCCA
>ENA-OWPA01002190-OWPA01002190.1-bioreactor-metagenome-genome-assembly--contig:-NODE-2190-length-10299-cov-2.732831_pt1 | contig 10299 bp, 9 predicted proteins | sample MGYA00238139_ERZ651803 | MGnify/ENA primary metagenome ERZ651803 (study PRJEB26909, sample SAMN07631231) | bioreactor metagenome | isolation source: Switchgrass digestor | place: USA: Dartmouth...
TTTCAGCTCTCATTCCTAGCTACCTGGGGACTGGTTTACCTTTTCCCGGTTATACGACAGCGACTGCCTTATTCCGGCAGGATGGCAGATCTAATCCTGGTTCCCCTTTGTGCCCAGCTGGCAGTCATTCCGGCTGTTGCCTACTATTTTAATCTGTTATCCCCTGTTTCCATTCTGGCCAACCTGCTGGTTACCTACCTGTCCGGGGCAGTGGTCATGCTGGGTTTTATAGCCCTGGCTTTGGTGCTGATTGCTCCCCTGGCAGGGTTTTGCCTGCTGCCCGCCGGGCTCATTATAGAATTCATACTTCTGGCCACCCATTTCTGCAACGCTCTTCCCGGTGGGGTGCTCTGGGTGGCCACTCCCGGGGTATTGGCCATAGTGCTTTATTATGCCGGAGTGCTGCTGCTTTTGGGTTGTCCGCCGACAGATCCTTATTATAAACAGGTTTTTTGGGCGGGAGTGGTGCTTGTACTGGCTTTCTTTACCATCGTCTTCTGGCCTCCGGGTTGGCAGAATCGAGGAACTCTGGAGATAGTATTCATTGATGTGGGACAGGGGGATTCCATTCTGATTAAGTCGCCCCAGGGACGCTTCATCCTGGTTGATGGAGGCGGCAGCCAGTTTTACAGTGTGGGAGAAATGAAACTGCTGCCTTACCTGCGCCACCGGGGAATTAATCACCTGGACTTGGTGATAAACACTCATCCGGACAGCGACCATCTTCTAGGGCTAACCGAAATTATGGACCGGGTGAAGGTGGACAGATTTGCTTATCCCCTGGTAATGCATGACTCTCCCGAATATACTGGTGTTTTCCGGCAGGTCCGCCAGCAGTCAGGTTCCTGGTTAGGCTTGCAAGCCGATCAGGTATTGCAGGTGGAACCAGGGTTCAACATGGAAATACTCCATCCTTCACCAGAAATGACTGCAGCAGCGGATGCCAATCATCTTTCCCTGGTAATAAAGTGCAGGTACCGGAACTTTTCCGCATTGCTCATGGGAGATTTGGACAGGGAAGGCCTGGAGAAATTCGCTGCCCGGAAAACAGCTGTCCAATGCAATTTGGTAAAAGTCCCTCACCATGGCAGCCGCTCATCCCTGCTGGAGGGGTTTTATGACCGCTGTCATCCCCAGGCAGCAGTGATAACCGTTGGTACCAATCAATTCGGACATCCTCACAAGGAAGTGCTGGATGAGTTAACCAGTCTGGGCATACAAGTTTACCGGACGGACCAGCAGGGAGCCATTCGCTGTACCAGTGACGGGAGTTATCTTAGAATTGACACCTATTTAAATTGAGTAAATTTACGAACTTTAAATATTTATTTCGAAATAGAAGGAGAAGGGTTTTTTATATCGAACGTATGTAATACAAAAAAGGTATCTGAATGGCCAGCATGATCGCAGGAAGTGATATCATGCCCAAAATCGTTGATCATGATGAATACCGCAGGCAGCTGCTGCAAAAGTACTTTGAGTTATTCTCCCACAAAGGCTATCTGGATGTAACCATGCGGCAGTTGGCCGAAGAATTAGGTGTATCCACCGGTACTCTCTACCACTATTTTCCCTCCAAAAAAGAACTGCTGGAACAGATGTTTCACATGGCCAGCCGGCGTGATTCTTCAGCAGTACTGGATTCAATTCCGCCCCATGCCGACATTGAGCAGCGCCTTAAGGTCTTTGTAGATTATGTCCGGGACAACGAGAAATATTTCCAGGATATAGTCCTGCTGTCCGTTGATTTTTACCGGTTTAGTGATTCCCAGGAGTTTTTTGAAGTCATGACTGAAGCGGACCGCTATTACGGTAATACCTTTGTGGAAGGATTGCAGCTGGAGCCTGAACTAGCCTTGGTGGCCAACATTTTTCTCAATGGACTGGTCTATCATCGCCTGGTCTTTCCGGAAAACGTGCCTTTTGATGAGCTGGCCCACCACTTTCAGGAAATGTTCGTCAGCTATGTTAAGGCTCGTCATGGAGGTGGTGATAGTTCCGAATAGGTGCCGGTAACTGCTGACAAGGGAAAGGAGATGGTAGGATGGAAAAGACCCTGCAGGATTATGAAAAGGAATTTGAAGAGTTTTTAGCCAGAGAAAAGCACCTTGCCTTAATGGTAAGAAGCCGCGTTGCCAAGTTTGGAGACAGCAAAATTGCCGTACGCCACAAGCCTCATGATGAGTGGATTGCCTACACCTGGGCCCAGTTTGGGGATATGATTGATTCCACTGCCAAAGGCTTGTTGGCAGCAGGGGTTAAGGAAGGCGATTTTGTTGGTATCTTCGCCAACAACTCGGTTTGGTGGGCGGTAGCCGATTATGCCGCTTATACCATCAGAGCCGCCTCGGTGCCCATTTACGGCACCAATTCTGCCAAAGAAGCGGAGTACATTATCAATCATGCAGAAATCAGGATACTATTTGTGGGTGATCAGGAACAGTACGACAAGGCCATGACTATTCTGGGAGTATCCCCTTACCTGGAGATGGTTATTGCTTTTGACCCGGCCATCCAGATAACTCCCAGTGACAAGGTAATGTACCTGGATGATTTTATGAAAATGGGACGCCAGGCGGGACAGGAAAGGGCTCTGGAAGAAAGAATTTCCCGCCTGGACTCTGATGACTTGGCAACCTTGATTTACACTTCGGGAACTACCGGAACCCCCAAAGGCGTAATGCTGACCCACAAAAACTGGTTTGCGATGCTGTTCGGTACCGGTTATCATATCAAACCTGAGCAGACTGATGTCAACCTGGCTCTCATACCCCTTTCCCATGTTTTCGAACGTGCCTGGAGTTACTTTATACTGACCAACAATGCCCAGGTGGACTACTGCCATGACCATAAAAGGTTGATGGAGTTTCTCCAGGAATCCAGACCCCACTACATGTGCAGTGTGCCCCGCATGTGGGAGAAAGTTCACGCTACCCTGGTGGAAAACATTAATAATTCCAGCCCCCTGAAACAAAAGCTGTTTTGGTGGTCTCTGAAAACAGGCGGTCAGGTGGAACAGCTGAAGAAAAATCACCAGCCGATTCCCTTGGGACTGAGCATCAAGTACAAGGTAGCGGATAAAGCAGTACTGTCCAAAATACGGGCGGTGTTCGGAGGACGGAACAAGGTATATAACTGCGGAGGTTCAGCTTTCTCCGGCGAGATATCTGAGTTCTTCTTTAATGCCGGGGTTTATATTCTGCAGGGCTATGGCTTGACGGAGTGCTTCGTCATCTGTGTGTCCAACCCGGAAAGGAATAAATTCGGTACCTGTGGGCCGGTGGTGCCCTTGATGCAGGTGCGCATATCCGAGGAAGGCGAGATTCAGGCCAAAGGACCCAGCATGATGCAGGGCTATTACAAGCAGCCGGAATTAACTGCGGAGATGTTTACGGAAGATGGTTGGATAAAAACCGGTGACCAGGGCTACATAGATGAAGATGGCTTTATAGTTATTACCGACCGCATTAAAGATATGTTTAAGACTTCGGGAGGCAAGTACATAGCTCCGCAGCTTATTGAAACCCTGCTGAAGGAAGACTTTTTCATTGAGAATGCTGCTTGTGTAGGGGATGGCCAAAAGTATGTGGCGGCCTTGATAGAACCGTCTTTTGAAGCCCTGGAACCCTGGGCAGCGAAAAACGGAATTACTTATGCCAGCCGGGAAGAACTGGTAAAACATCCCGCGGTGGTAAAGCTTTACCAGGAGCGGGTGGAAAAGCAGACCAAGGACCTGGGACAGGTGGAAAAGCCAAAGAAATTTGCTATCCTGCCGGTGGAATTTTCCCAGGAAACCGGTGAATTAACTCCTACTTCAAAGATTAAACGTAAAGTGATAGCCGAGAAATATAAAGATGTGATCGATTCCCTGTTTGTGGATTAAAACCCTTTCATTATCTCCCCCCTGTCCGGGATTTGGCTCCGCCAAATCCCGGATTTTATTTTCTGCTCTTCATACTATTTAGCACCCGGTTTTCATAAGCCTGAAAGGAGGGGGGATGTATTATTCGGCCGGTTAATATGCTGCAGGATAGTGTGGCCAAACTGCTTTTTCGGCTGTCACTGCCGGTAACTGCAGGGATGATGGTCTACTCACTGCTCAGCCTGCTTGATACCTTTTTTGTAGCCAAGCTGGGACCGCTGCCTTTTGCTGCCTTGACTATGGTGATACCATTACATATACTGCTTATTTCCGTTACTGCCGCTACTGGTGTGGGACTTACTTCCCTGATAGGGAGAACTCTGGGCAGCGGCGACGTTAAACGGGCTGATAATGTGGCCTGGCACGGCATTGTTATCAGCTTCATATATGGACTGCTGGCAGTTGGGTTGGGCCTGTACTATATTGACCCCTTGCTGATAATTTCCGGCTGTACTCCGGAAACTTTTTCCCTCAGCAGAGAGTACCTGCAGATTATGCTGTGGGGTTCCATGTTTACCTTTCTGCCCATGACCCTGGGTAATATCATTCAAGGTGAAGGCAATACCTTTTTGCCTATGCTTATGTCGCTGTTAACTGTTGCCCTGAATGTGCTGCTGGATCCTATCTTAATTTTTGGATGGGCAGGGATACCTCCTCTGGGGCTTAATGGGGCAGCAATTGCCACCGTGATCTCTGAAGCGGTTATTACTCTGGCCATGATCATGCTGGTGGTAAGGAGTAATAAGTCATTTCTTACCTGGTCCTGGGCTCATTTTCGTCCCAGCCTCAGGGTAGTCATTGATATTTACCGGGTGGGATTCCCTACCATGGTAATGGAAGTGGTATCCGTGATAATCCTGGCGGTAATCAACCGCACCCTGGCCGGATACAGTTATACTGCCGTGGCGGCACTGGGAATTTTCATGCGAGTCAGGTCCCTGGCTTATATGCCGGTTCATGGTCTGGCCCAGGGAACTATGCCCATTGCTGCCTTTGCCTATGGGGCGCGGTTATATGACCGGGTTAAGGAGACTATAGTAAAATCCTGTACCCTGGCATTTCTCTTCATGGGGGTTGCCTGGCTGATCCTGCAGTATCAACCGGTGTGGGTGATGCAGTTCTTTTCCCAGGATCCGATGCTTACCGTCTTGGGAGTTACCTGTATGCAGATGGCTACTCTTTTCCTGCCCTTGATGGGCCCGCTGGTAATACTCTATACGGTTTTGCAGGCCCTGGGGAAAGGGTTTTCGGCTATGTGGCTGTCCCTGAGCAGGCAGGTGGGATTTTTCCTGCCGCTGTTATTGATATTGCCTCGATATTTCAGCTTAAATGGAGTGTGGCTGGCCTTTTCCTTCTCCGAATTGTTAACCGCCATTCTGGCTTTGGTAGTCCTGGTCAGGCTGTGGCGGGACCTGCAGGTTCGCAATAAACTGGCTATGGTAATGCTGCTCAGGCGCGGCTACCTGCTGCAGCGGCTCAAAGCCTGGCTGAGATGGCGGTAGACATTAAGATTTAAAGAAGTAGAGACGGCCGTTTTCTACCTGCATGGTCAGGTTTTCCTGCTGCTGCAGGTAGCTTAACATAGCCGCCAGGGTGGAGGCCAGGAAATGGTACTCCAGTATATCCGGATTTAAATCATCCAGGATAATAATTTCCTCCAGGAGTTCTTCCCGGCTTTTGGGCTGATCCAGCAAGTCCATAATCATGGCCAGGTATTTCTGCAGATTGGTACGGTTTACCCCGGCCAGTTCAAGCATTTCTTCGCGATTCAATATGTCAGGTCCATGGCCCAGGATAAAGTAATCGGCATCAATCTGTTCCACCGCATCGTAGGTTTTAATCTGGTCCCCAATACTATATAGGAAAGGAAAAGAATACTTCTGCAGGTTGTCCTGGCTGAACAGGCTGTCCCCCAGAAAACACACCCTGTCTTTGGTGACCAGCCCGCATTGACCGGGAGCGTGCCCGGGAAGTTCAACTATGTTGAATTTTTCCTCGTGAATGCGCACCAGGCCCTCAGCTACTTCCTCCTCTGGGAAGGCGGGCTTGAAGTTAAGGGAGCGGGACAGGCCGGCAGGGGGATGTCCTCCATAAATATACTGGGCCAGGAGTGAAGGCTGGCTTAAATATACCTTGGCGTCGGCATGAGCCATTAACCGGCAGCCGGGAAAGTGCTGGCGGATGAAAGCGTGCCCGCCGGAGTGATCGTGGTGGCTGTGGGTAAGAAACAGGTATTTGGCACTTAGGTCGAATTCCTGCAGGGAATCACATATACGGCGCGCCTGCTGGTTGTCACTGCCTGAGTCCACTATCAAAGCATAGCGGTCCTTGAATTGGAATACACCGGTATTGGTTGGGCCTGGAATAAAATAAGTATTGCCGTTAACCCTGGTAAGCACACTAACGACTTCCTTTCTGCTGCCTGAACCTATCGACTTTTTTCACTTTAACTCAACCTGAACTCCGCTGCAAGCCTGGCCTGGAGCAAACGTCCTGATTTTTTCCTTAAATAGTAATCAGCATGGGGAAGATTATGTTATGATAATCCCAAAGTGACAGATTATGGGGGAAAGTATGAAAATTGCGGTAATTGACGGACAGGGCGGAGGAATTGGCCGGTTGATTGTTGAAAAACTTCGTCAGGCATTGGGAAATGACTGTACGATTCTGGCCTTGGGGACCAATGCTTTGGCCGCTTCAGTAATGCTAAAAGCTGGTGCAAATGAAGGTGCCAGCGGAGAAAATGCCATAGTGTTTTCCAGTTCCAGGGTGGATATTATCACCGGATCAGTGGCTATACTGGCAGCTAATTCCTATGCGGGTGAGCTGACACCCCGCATGGCTGAAGCCATTGCCAGCTCAGAAGCGATAAAGGTTCTGATTCCCCTTAATCGCTGTGGGATAGAGATATGTGGTACAGTTGATGAACCGCTGCCCTGGCAGGTGGATAATCTGGTGGAGCGCATACGTTACTGGTACCAGAAAAAACTGATGCAAGAGTAAGAAAGGATGGATAAACAACCATGTGCAAAGATATGAGTCCTCTGGAGAAAGCCATTCAGTTTCACGGTCACATTTGCCCGGGACTGCTGATGGGAGTCAGGGCGGCAGAGATAGCCTTGAATTATCTGGGGGTTGATCCGGATGAGGAGGGGGAATTAGGAGCTATAGTGGAAAATGACTCCTGCGGAGTTGACGCTGTCCAGGCCATTTTGGGCTGTACTTTCGGCAAGGGCAACTTATACTTCAAGGATTATGGGAAAATGGTTTACACTGTATTCAGCCGCAGCAATGGACGAGCAATACGCATAGCTCAGAAATTCGATGCGCTCAATCATCCGGTTATGGAACGCTACCGGGAGTTAAAATCCCGGAAGTTACTGGATTCGCAAGAGGAAATCGAGTTGGAAGATGTTTTAGCCCAGGTATTTGAATGGATAATGAGCCAACCGGCAGACCAGCTTTTTGACTGGCGGGAAGTCGAACTGCCCCAGCTTGACAAGGCCAAGGTATCAAAAAGCATCCAGTGCCAAAATTGCGGGGAAGGGGTTATGCAGACTCACGCCATTTTAACAGAGGAGGGTTTGCTCTGTCCGGAATGCCACCTGTACTGGAGGGGTGATAACCTTGTGCGAAGCTAATGTTTATTTGCTCAAAGAAGGCCGGGAAGAGCTGTTTATGGAAAAAGTGGATCGAATAATTCCCGGGGAAGACCAAACTCTGTTTTTGGAAAGTGTATTTGGTGAGCGGCGAGTGATAAAGGCAGCCATACGGGAAATGGAATTGGTGCACCATCGCATAATTATTGAAGAGCTTGCTGCCAAACCAGCCGCGTCCGGAACGGAGATCTGGCTGGATCTGGATACTGATCATGGCCACTTTCATGAGGGAGAGGAAGTCAAGCTAAGTCTGTTCAAAGGCTACAATATGAAAGCCGATCCAGATGCGAACTGGAACGCCCCAAAGGTAATAGTGGCAGGACAGTCCGGGGAGAGTCAGGCTGAACTGCACCTGCATGGCCATATTGGCCATATTCATCTGGGGTCAGACAATGTGGGCCTGATTCAGGTATATGCCCACGAGACTGGAGAACAGGAACTCTATGCCAAGCTGCTGGTGGAAGTAGGACACCATCATCACCATGACCTGCAGCCCATTGGTCTGCCCCTGGAGATACAGCCTTGCGGGTATTCCCATGCCCGTATGGGAGAGAATTATGAAGTCCAGGTTCTCAAGGACGGGAAACCTCTGGCAGGTGTTAAGCTGCGGGCCACCTACGCCAGCACCCGCAATAATGATTATGCCCACAACCTGGTTACCGATGAAGAGGGCAAAGCCCGGTTATTTTTAACCGCCCGGGGCAATTATTTGTTCTCGGTCAGCCACGATGGAATTACCAGTACCTTTACTCTTATTAAAAGTTTTTGATTTCCTAGCAGGAATTTCCTGCCAGGGGTAGAATATAAACTATTGATAAATGACTTCATGAAGAAGTCGCTTGTAGTTACCTGTTTTTCTAATGTAAATAATGATGCCATGAAGGTATTTGGCTGTAAAAGCCATTATCTCCATGGCATTTTTGTTTGTGTACAAGATTTATGGAGGGGAGATTTAATGCACATACCGGACGGTTATTTAAGCCCGCAAACCGCTATTCCCATGATAGCGGTAATGGTACCGATTATGGGGGTAGCGGTAAAGCAGGTTGAGAAAACGGTTCGTAAAAAGGAAGTACCGCTTTTGGCCTGTGCGGCAGCTTTTTCCTTTGTTATCATGATGTTTAATCTGCCCATGCCGGGCGGAAGTTCAGCCCATGCAGTGGGAGCAGTGCTGATGGCAATTCTGTTAGGGCCCTGGGCGGCCTGTTTAGGTGTCTCAGTGGCCCTGATAATACAGGCTTTGCTGTTTGGAGATGGGGGAATCCTGGCGCTGGGAGCCAATTGTTTCAACATAGCTTTTTTAATGCCGGTGGTCGGTTATGCTGTCTACCGGTTGATAAAAGGAAACGCGGATAAGCTCTCCCTGCGGGGTATGACCGCTGCTGCCATAGCTGCCTATATAGGTCTGAATGTTGCTGCCCTGGCTACGGCGGTTATGTTTGGGTCCCAGTATCACCTGTTCCAGGCTGCTGATGGAACCCCGCTCTATTTTATGTATCCTCTGAAAGTAACCCTGGCAGTTATGATGACCGAACACCTGCTCCTGGCGGGGCCGGCAGAGGCCATTATCACTGTTCTGGGGATCTGGTTTGTGGGACGGAATTATCCGGAGCTGCTGGAACGTCCTGGATATGTCATTCCTGCTGCCAGGGAGGTGAACGGGCATGTTTAAGAAATATCGTTACCTGTGGATGGCCTTAGGGGTTCTGATAGTGCTGTCCCCTTTGGGTCTGCTGGCTGCAGGTACTGCCTTTGGCGAATGGGGTATGGATGAACTCAGCCAGGAAGTTGGTTATATACCCGCTGGTTTGCAGGAGTTTGCGGAGGTGTGGAATTATTCCTTATTTCCCGATTATTCTGTGCCTGGTCTGGCAGGTACCTTCATGCATGACGCGGGAGGTTATATATTATCCGCTTTGCTGGGAACCGGATTGGTAGCAGGAATAATGATTTTGTTAAGCCGGAGGGTTAAGGAGTAGAGCATGACCAACCTAAGCAAGGGTAAAACCCCAGAGCCTGTTCTTCCTTCATGGATGAGTGAACCGGAGAAAACTCTGCCGGGTCCTGGACGTAAAGCAGGCAGAACCCATTTCCTGCGGCGTACCATGCTGGAAATAGGAGGTGCTCTGGAACACGAACTGCATAATGAAAACATGTCCCGCCGGGATGGTTTTTTGCAGGGGATAGATGCCCGCTATAAGATAATCGCTGTCCTTACAGCCATTCTGCTGGCAGCTTTAATCCATGATGTGCGCCTCCTGCTGGTGCTTTATGGCTTGAATGTGCTTTTGATGATGGTTTCTCGCTTACCCGTCTGGACCCTGCAAAAAAGAATCTGGCTGACCATTCCCTTGCTTACACTGTTATTGGCTCTGCCCGCCACCCTGAATCTGTTTAATGATGGTACACCCTTGCTGGTTATATTCAGCTTGCCAGGGTACTTGGCGATAGGAAACTGGCAGGCTCCTGAGCAGTTATTCATAAGCTATCAGGGAGCAAGGGCAGCCCTGTTCCTTTTCCTGAGGGTGGGGTTATCATTGTCCTGGGGAGTACTGCTGGTAGCCACTACACCCTTTAGTAAACTGCTGTCAGCCTTGCACAGCTTGAAAATACCATCCATTATAATAATGGTATTGGAGATGAGCATACGTTATCTAGCCCTGCTGCTCCAATTGTCTCTGGACATGTTTGCCGCCCGCCAGTTAAGAAGCGTAGGAC
>ENA-OWPA01002192-OWPA01002192.1-bioreactor-metagenome-genome-assembly--contig:-NODE-2192-length-10290-cov-7.784001_pt1 | contig 10290 bp, 11 predicted proteins | sample MGYA00238139_ERZ651803 | MGnify/ENA primary metagenome ERZ651803 (study PRJEB26909, sample SAMN07631231) | bioreactor metagenome | isolation source: Switchgrass digestor | place: USA: Dartmouth...
TAAAACTAGGGCTTCTTATGGTCGCAGCACTGGTTTCCGTACATATATCGAAAAGGTAATAGCATTTGCGGAAGGAAGATAGACATGGGACTTGATATGTATCTTTACAGGTGCGCAAAACCGACTCATAGCAAGTTAACGGAATACTTTGAAAAAAGTGATATTGATGATGATCCGAGTATGTTTTGTGATACCTTTATGAAGTTTGCAAGAATCATAAAGAAGAAGGATAAACGCTGGGATGTCGACAAGATAAACAAGACATTTGGCGTTAAGGTAGATCATATCTACACAAATGTGCCGCTTGTATGTGTCCAGTACACTAATGATGGCGTACGTTTTATGTGTAATGACGATACAACTGTTTTCATAGACAAGAAAGACATTCTTAAGTTCACATATGATGAAGAAAAAGAAGTATATGCAATTGACCTGATAGAAGTTGCCTATCAAAGAAAAGGACTAAACGACACAGGATTGAAATTGATACCGAAGAATCTCTCTTACAGTGATGATAAAAAGAGAATAGAAAAAATGGTAAGGCTCGGCGGTTTATCAAAACAGTTTATAGAAAAATGGGTCGATGGCGAGATAGTATTTCATCCATCGTGGTAGGAGGCAGTCATGCTTAACAAGTATAGAGACTTGCACATAAACAGAATAATTGATGCTACCACGGATTTGTACAAGCAACCTGGCTCTATATGCAGGAAATGCCATGATGGCATAGAGCACATTAACTGTATTTTCTGTTATTGTCCATTATACGAACTTGATGAGTGTGGTGGTGATTACACAATCTTAAGCAACGGAGTAAAGGATTGCAGTAATTGTATAAGACCACACACTCCCGAGTTTGTTGAGGAATATATTAAGAGGGCATACAAATAACATTGGCGTGTAGTTCACTTTGTCTAATGGCGTGCAACAACAAAATTAAGAACATGGAGTGAAGTTGTAATGAAATGGCCAAGCTTACACAATCACTTTGTTTATTCCAAATTGGATTCAATGCTTCAGGTAAAAGATGCAGTTAAAAGGGCAAAAGAATATGGAATGGAAGCCTTGGCTATTACCGACCACGGCGTTGTAATAGGAATCCCGTATTTCTTTCAAGTATGTAAAGAAGAAGGTATAAAACCAATACTTGGCGTCGAGATATACTTGACTGAGAATCATTTAATCAAATCCAAAGAGGAAATGCGACGTCTTGGGAACGAGGTTTATCATCTTATCCTTTATGCGAAGAATGATGAAGGTCTTTCGAACCTTTATCAAATCTGTTCTGAAGCAGGAAACAACGGTCTTTTTGATGGCTATGAAAGAATAGATCTCCCGTTCATTGTAAAGAACAATCTTGGTAAGGGGATTATAGCGACGTCCGCATGTCTTGGCGGACCAGTTGCATCATGGTTACAAGATCAAAAGCATCGTTCAGCCAATAGAGAAAAAGCCGTTTTGTGGGCTCAAATGTTAAAAGATACTTTTGAGCATTTTTATATCGAACTTGGTTGTAATAGCATCCCGGAGCAACACAGGGTTAATAATGAATTAATATCAATTGCAAATGAGTTGGATATACCATTTATAATCTCTGGTGATACACATTATCTTGACAAAGAAGATGCAAAGATTCATGAGATACTATTGTGTATGAACACCAACTCTACACTTTCAGATCCGAATCGTTTCAGGTTCCCGACAGATGATTTCTATTTATTACACCCAGATGAGGTAGAAGCCTTTTGTAAAAAGCATAATATACCTGATATAGCTATTCAAAACACAATAGAGATAGCAAATATGTGCACAGCAGATCCTACTCCAAAAACAAAAAAAGGCTTGCTTCCACAATTTGATACTCCGAAAGAATATACTAGCGAAGGGTATCTGCATAAGAAAGCATATGATGGTCTGTTACAAAAGGCAATGAAGAAGAAGCTGGACTATGTAAAGTATTCCGAACGCCTTGCGTATGAACTTGATATTATTAATATGCAGGGTTATTCTGATTACTTCCTGATTCTCTGGGATTTAATAGAGTTCTGTAAAAGAGAAGGAATAATGACAGGTCCAGGGAGAGGTAGTGCTGCAGGAGCATTGACTTCATATGTTCTTGGTATTACCAAACTTGATCCGGTAGAACATGAACTGTATTTCGAAAGATTTTTAAATCCGGAAAAGAGTGCATTTCCGGATATTGATACGGATTTTGAGTATTTGAGAAGACAGGAAGTCATTGAATATATCTTAAAGAAGTATGGCAAAGAGAACGTTGCGCAGATAATTACACAGAATACGTTAAAACTTAAAAGCGGCACCAGGAGAATAATGAAAGTCCTTGGTTATAGTTTAAAAGAACAGGATGAAGTTGCTAAAGCTATTCCTGATAAGTTCCCGGATCAGTCCGAGGTTGAATATAGCAAGATGGTTGACATTCGTGATGATCCTGATAAATATAGACAAGAATTTGGTGACGATAAGTTCAGGAGCATAGAATCGAAAGTAAAACAGTTCTGGGAATATATGAAGAAATACCCTGATGTCAATATCGCTCTTGGGAAACTTGAAGGCTGCATTGCGGCATATGGTGTCCATCCGTCGGGCGTTGTTATAACAAACCCTGGCGCCTTAAAGTTGCATTTGCCGACAAGATATTTTGATTCAGCTCCGTTGCCGGTATGTCAGTTTGATATGGAGTCGTTGGATTTCTGTAAAGCGCTCAAACTAGATGTTCTTGGCTTAAAAACGCTGTCAATTATAGATCTTGCTTGTAAACTTGCAGGAATATCAAAAGATGTTCTGGATACTGAAGATTTTAACAGCGAACCTGAGATTTATGAAATGTTGCGTGAAGGTTTAACCAAACAGGTATTCCAGTTATCCAGTCCAGGTATTACAAAAATGGTACAAGACATGAACTTGAGTAGCTTTGAAGAATTAACAGACGCGCTGGCGTTATACCGGCCAGGCCCTCTTGGTGCAAAAGATGAGTCAACAGGACTTACAATGGTTGAAACTTATATACAGAATAAAAACAGTGGAACTATTACATCAATCCATAAGGACCTGGATGCGATATTAAAACCAACAAAAGGATGTCTGGTGTATCAGGAGCAATTGATGAGAACTGCACAGATAATTGCCGGTTATAGCCTTGGACGAGCAGATAACCAGATAAGAAAACCAGTTGGTAAAAAGAAAATCAAACTCTTTCCAGAAATACGAAAAGAGTTTGTATATGGTTCTAATGAAATGGAATGTCCGTCATGTGGAAAGAAAGATGTATTTAATATGCCGGATACAACAGGAAACCTTAACTGTCCTAACTGTGGTGTACCAATGAAATTTATAAGGGAGATTGTACCTGGTGCAGTTAAAATGAAATATCCGGAGAACTTTGGTCACAGTCTTTTCGACATGATACTGAAGTTTGGCGGTTATGGATTTAATAAATCACACTCAGCTTGTTATGCCGTAATAGCATGGATGACTGCATGGCTTAAGTATCATTATCCAGCAGAATTTATGGCCGCTGTAATGACGGTACATTGTAACAATCAGGATGAAATAATTGAAAGCATTGTTGAGTGTAAAAAACTTGGCATTGATATTCTTCCTCCAGACATTAATAAGAGCAAAGAGGGATTTACAGTTGAAGTCCTACCTGATGGAAAAAAAGCCATCCGTTATGGGCTAATGGCCATTAAAGGAATAGGGGAAGCACCAGCAAGTGAAATTGTTGCACATCAACCATATGCAAGTTTTGACGATTATATGAATAAGGTTCACGATCCTTCAATTGTCAGGATAAAAGCTGATGGCACAAAGATGACAAACCCATTAAATAAGAGGAACGAACCCACATTGATTCTTGCAGGATGTTTTGATGAACTGGAGCCAAATCGTCACAAATTGATTAATCAATATTATGCCATCCGTAAAGATAAAGATGTACAGCAAATGGATGAAAAAGCATTCGACAGAAAACTCAAGCTGGAATATGAGAAAGAGTACATGGGCATGTATATCTCAGACCATCCACTAAAAAACTATCCATTTACAAGATGGGCAGAAGTAGATGACGGAGATTTGATACAGCTCGGGGGCATTATTAGGAAACTCGAACCAAAAACAAGCCGTTTTGGTGGAGAATTTTGCACCGGTACTATCGAAACTCTTGAGGACAAACGAAGGTTTATCATGTATGATAAGGTATATACAGCTTATAAAGATAGGCTCAAGGTTGGTGCAAGAGTTGTTATCGAGGGTGTAAAGAACGAAGAATATTCCAATATCAACGTAAAAAGAATCCTGTTCGCTATACCAAGAAAGAAACTTATGAAGCCAACAGAACCAGAGGAAGATTTCTCTGTAACAGAAGAAGATCTGGAGGCGAAGGAATATGCCAGACTATAAGAAAATAACACAGGAAGTCAGAGGATACACAAAGGTATATAAAAAAATTGCAGAAGTACTCGTTGAAGAAAAAGTAAACATTCAAACTGCAATGATTGTATTGTCTGCAATGTCAGAAGCATTATTCAAATATATGGTTAATCATCCAGAGGCGTTCGATGACGGGACGCCTCTGGATGAGATATTAGGTTTAAAAGGAGAGGATTTAAAATGACACCAAATAATGTAGTAGTTTTAACCGGGCGAATAGCTGCGAAACAGTTGCAATTATCCAATGCAAGTATTCCTGTATTAAGATTTCCGCTTGCAGTGGACAGGCCAGTCGCAAAAGCAAAGAGGAATGACCCAAATGTAAAAACGGTCGATTTTTTCCAAATGGTTGCATTCAATAATGAAGCGAACTTGCTTGTACAATATGCCAGACCTGGCTCATGGATTCAAGTCATAGGAAGAGCTTCAACAGAGGAGTGGGTTGATCAGGCAACTCAACAGAAAAGAACAAGGACTGAATTTATTGTGGAATCGTTCCATTTCTTGAATACCGGCGGTAATGGACAGGCGGGACAGAACGGACAACAGACTCAAACACAACAGTATCAAACTGCACAACCACAGCAACAGCCAGCGCAACAACAATTCACAGATTTCTACCCATTAGATGATGACGATGATTTACCGTTCTAATAGTTAATATAAATACTTAAGAGGGTGACAAAGGTCATCCTCTTGTAGTCAAGGAGTGAGATAATGAAGTATTGCAAGTGGTGTCACAAAGTATATGACGACAGTATAACTAAATGTTCATGCGAACATGGAGCATATTATAATTCAGAGCTGTTACAGATACCCGAAGATGCACCAGAAATGAAATGTCGTTTATGTGGAGCTACTGAAGATTTATTGTATACGCCAAAGTTCGATGGGATACTTTCCGGTCTCGGAAATTATTTTCGCTGTGCTCCATGTACAGCAAAAATAGATGCTGATGTCAAGCGTGAAAATAATATGAAATACGCATTGATTAACAATGAAGAAGGAAAAGTAATTTTCTTCGAAAATAAGAATGAATTGGAGGATTATTTCTCAAAAGAAGTAGAAAATATATATATTTCAAGCGCAGATTACGATACAAAAGAACTGGAAATGTTTGTTATACTGAAACTTGAAGAGTTTGACTTCAATAAAAACAACTTATCGCCCAAAGATTTCAAGACTCCAAAGAACAGACATCTCTTCATATACGAAGGGGAAGTTTATTATATCGAAGGCGCATTCACCCCGTCCATTCAGTTTGATGGGGAATACTATATCGTATTCTAACAGGAGGTAAATATGGTTATTGAGAATGATAGGGGCTTACCGTTTTCAAGAATTGAGAAGATAGTAAAAATATTCATTGAAAAGCGAAGAGAAGCCAATGCAAGAATCCGTGATAAGATAAGGTATTCTACAAGAAACGAAATGACACCGGAACTATATGAAAAATTTGGACTTCAGGAACATAAGAAGGCAATTGACGAACTCGATAAGCAGATAAATGAACTTAAGGAAAAGCGCAAGGAACACGAAGAGGCAATAAGAGCAAAAACACAGTGCATCACAAATCGTTATAGCGACTATTCGGTAATTACAAGCGGCAGTGAAATATATAACTACTTACACCAAAAGGACAAGGAAATAGAGTTCATCTGTAATAGAATCAAGGACCTCTGTGATGATACGGAAGAAAAACTTTGGCTTGCAGCAGATATAGAGCAGGCAAGGGCTATCATAGAAGAATTTAATTCTTCTTGCGATATGCTCGAACAGGAAATCAAGAAGCTTACGAAAGGATGATTTCAATTGTCAAATAAGAAAGATACCATAAAGCAGGCGATGGTGGCAATAAATAAAAAGTTCGGTGCCGGTACAGTAGGTACTTTAACTGAAAAGATGAGTGAGTTTGAGATAAAATATATACCTACCAGAAGTGCCGCATTTAACTCTATGCTATATGGAGGATTTGGTGTAGGTAAAATTGTAGAAATATTCGGTCAGCAGGATTCAGGGAAAACATCAATATGTCTCGATACAATCGGGTACAATATGCAGAAAGACCCTGAATTCACTGCGGGGTGGTTTGAAACTGAAGGCCACTTTGATGTCGATTACGCAGTAAACTTCTTTGGAATTGATCCGGATAGGTTTACCGTGTGGTCAATTGAAGACTTTGGCGCAGAAAGAGGATTGGATGTCCTTGAGTCTCTGTTACGGACAGGCGCCTATAATATGATTGTGGTTAACACGGTGGCTGGTCTTACTCCGAAATCTGAACTCGAAAGCAATATGGAGGACAGATTGGTTGCAGAACAGGCAAGAATGATGTCCAAATTAATGCGTAAAGTCACTGCTGTAGCCAGCAAGAAGAAGACCACTATGATCTTCGTTAATCAGGTAAGGACCAATGTCGGTGCGTATATGGGGGGTGACGTACCGGCTGGTGGAAAGGCACTTGCTTTCTGGGCTTCCCAAAGAATTTATATGCGTAGCGGCTTCATCGACGCAGAAGACAAGAAGAGGGGGTATGACGGCGACAATTTTAAAAAAATTGACGCTCTGGTAAAGAAAAATAGGTTGTCCGCTCTGCAGAACCCGTATCAGAAGTGTACTTATTTTGTCGAATATGGAAAAGGAATCGATACCATCGGAGAACTTCCTTTAATCTGTGTTGAAATGGGTATACTCCAGAAAGCAGGTGCATTTTTTAAAGATATTGACGATAAAGGTAATATCAAAGTATTTAATGGTCATAAATTGCAGTTCCAGGGTGTCGGTGCATTAAGAGAATTCCTGCAGGCAAATCCTGACTATGTTGAAGAACTACAAAACAGGATTGCTGCTATTACTGGTAACAGAATAGAACAGAAGGCCCAGTTAATGACCGATGAGGAAATCGAGGAAGCCAAAAAAGAACAGGCCGAACTCGAATCTGGCCTTGAGGGAACGGACGAAGAGTAATTTTCTCTTCGTCTTTTTTATTAACCAGTTAAGGGAAAACGAAGAAGACAATTTTAAAACAGTGGAGACTGATGATGTTGAAAACAAGTATTAACGGCAATAAGGCGAATTTTACCCTAGAAATTAGAAGATATTTTAGGATGTTAAGAGGGGAGAGTCGTTAATGGATAAAAAATTATATTCGTTAAAGGTTAATGGCGTTAAAACCAAAGAAGAAATGGAAGAAACCCTCTATGAAATTAACTGTTGCGAATTCTGCAATAATGAAAGTTTTAAATTAAGCCTGTTACAATTTGAAAGACAAGGTTCCGTAGGAGTTGCTCTTGTGGAAGTAAAAACACAAGATGACCATGATGATGTCGAAGAAATGATGTATGAAATGCTCAATTGTGAGTTCTGTCATCCCGATATGTCATATCAGACAATGGAATAAAAATGTTATACTAAAATTATACAATATATGGAGGAGATAATATTATGAAAAAGTTACAGGAGAATTTTATTTATGTCTGAAGAAGTAAGACGCTAAGATATAAAAATGAAAATATTATCTCTGAAGCAAAAGAGAAAATGAGTATTTTTAATAAATTATGTCCTGAAGTAATATCCATAAACGATAAGAAACCTTTTATAAAATTGAAGAGTATGCCTTTTAAAGGCATTGAATATCCTGTATCATTGGAATACGCCTATTTTATCCAGAAGTTAAAGGCTCAATTTAATAAGGCATTAAAAAATTATATGGAGGTATGAATGATATGAGTATATCAGTATGGGGAATTGTCGGATTTGGTTTAAAAGTAGAAAAAGACATGTTTGACTGGAGAAAGTGCGCACAGATGATTAAGGAAAGATATGATAAGTGCGTTACTGAAGCCTTAGAGAATGTCACCAATGAAGATGAATTTTACAATTTCTTGGATGATGCCGACATTTGTTTTGACGACCTTTTGAGAGAAATTGTTGAGGGACAAAAGCATATCGACTACATCGGAGGAGCCGATTCGGATGAAGGAGACTATATCCTGTTCTTCCCAGGTTATCCGTGGGATTATGATGAAGAGGATATGAAACTGACCGAAGACATTGTAAAAGAGCAGATTTACAACTGCCTACAGCCCTATTTGAAAGATGGAATTTCAAAGGATAAGATACTATCTCAAATAGACCATGTATCAACTTACGGTTGCGGCTAAAAACAAGACTTATGAACAGAAATATTGACAGATTCAAAGCTCGATGATATTATCTTTTATAGAAGAATGTTGATACATTTTGGATTAAAAATCTATAAAACAACAAGTCAACAACCCACCACTTAAACCCTAACGGGTTTGAAGTGGGGGCTTGTAGGATAACTATAAGCCTTGTTGATTAGCCTCAGCCAGGGATTATCCATCGGGCTACGTTATGTGAGAATGATATAGGCACCAAGAGGTGCTCCACAAGCTCCTTGCTCTGCGTGTAGTGGCTAAACATCTCTGAGGGGTAGGAGAAGTGCTGCTACTGAAAACCTCACATAACATTGGCGATGTGGACCTACAGGGGTTTCTCCTGCATTACCTTTAAAGGAGGTTTTTAATGGTATATGTATTATCAATAGAAGGTAAACCTTTAATGCCCACTAATAGGCGTGGCAAGATAAGAAGACTGCTTAAAGAAGGTAAAGCTAAAGTAGTTAAGGTAAAACCTTTTACTATTCAGCTTTTATACCAAACAAAAGAATACACTCAACCTATTACTTTAGGAATAGATAGTGGTTATACCTATATAGGTTTCTCTGCTATTACAGAAAAAAGGGAACTTATATCAGGTGAGGTTAATCTTCGTAATGATGTAAGTGAACTTATTAAAGAAAAACATATGTATAGAAGAATTAGACGTAATAGACTTAGATATAGGAAACCAAGATTTAACAACAGAAAACGTAAAGAAGGATGGTTAGCACCTTCTATTCAACATAAGCTAGACTCTCATGTTAGATTTATACAAAAACTTAAAACAATACTACCCATAACTAATATAATAGTAGAAGTTGCTAACTTTGATACACAAAAGATTAAAAATCCTAACATAGGGGGTATAGAATATCAACAAGGTGAACAAAAAGGATTTTGGAATATTAGAGAGTATGTCCTATATAGAGACAACTATATTTGTCAGTTATGTGGTAAACAAGGTATTCCTCTAGAGGTTCACCATATAGGTTATTGGATACCTGATAGAACAGATAGACCAGATAACCTTATTACACTTTGTATTAAGTGCCATACTCCTAAAAACCATCAAGAAGGTGGTAAACTATGGGGTATGAAACCTAAAAGTAAACCACTTAAAGAAGCTACCTTTATGTCTACTGTAAGATGGAAATTGGTTAATACTCTTAGCTGTAAACATACCTATGGTTATATAACAAAATCTAAGAGAATAATACTAGGATTAGAAAAAACACATTACAATGATGCTTTCTGCATAGCAGGCGGAACTAACCAAGAAAGGATAACTCCTATTATGTTTGAACAGATTAAGAGAAATAACCGTTCTCTTGAAAAGTTTTATGATGCTAAGTATGTAGACATAAGAACAGGTAAAATTCTATCGGGGCAAGAACTATTTAGTGGTAGAAGGTGTAGAAACAAAAACTTAAATAGTGAAAACTTACACAAATATAGAGGACATAAACAATCAAAGGGTAGAAGAAGTATTAGAACACAAAGATATTTCTACCAACCTAAAGATATTGTCACTTATGATAGAAAACAGTATATTGTGAAGGGTATACAAAGCAAGGGTAGTTATATTAAACTAGAAGGGTTATCTAAACCAGTTAAAGTTGAGTTAGTTAAACCTTATATTTTTAGAAAAGGTATTTGT
>ENA-OWPA01002194-OWPA01002194.1-bioreactor-metagenome-genome-assembly--contig:-NODE-2194-length-10278-cov-3.098618_pt1 | contig 10278 bp, 9 predicted proteins | sample MGYA00238139_ERZ651803 | MGnify/ENA primary metagenome ERZ651803 (study PRJEB26909, sample SAMN07631231) | bioreactor metagenome | isolation source: Switchgrass digestor | place: USA: Dartmouth...
GCCGTTATAATTTCCAAAACTTGATACGAGCTTGTAATCTTCAGGAACATCGAAGTATGATTTAGCTGTCTTAATGGCTTTTTCAAGCCCTTTGCTATCCTCTGCTGCAAAGCTGTGCAGCGGGGATAAAACTGATACAAGCATAAAGATTGTAAGAACTACCGCTAACTTTCTTTTCAATGAGACCACCTCTTTAATTTTTTTATTTTTTATTCATTTATTGTATAGATAATTAACTATAAATTTAAATAATTAACTATGAATTCAGGCTGGTTTTTTATAGTTAAATATCTATAACATGCAATCTTTAGTAATTTAGACTGGTTAATTGTTAGTATAGTTCCAATATATTCATTGATTTTTTATAAAATTAGCGATTTTGTTGCCGATTTATTTTCATATCTTTCTTATTTAATAATTTAAACATATCTGGGTAATTTTCAATGATAAAATTAAAACACCTCAGGACGCTTCCTGAGGTGTTTTTAGTTACTATAGTAATATTAAACTACCCTATATTTTACTATTTATTGCCTTGCAAAAGGCTTTTTCTGTATTTTTCGCTTTCCCAGTTCTTTATAAAGGATATCTGCTCTTGTGTCATTGTCTGTAACTTAAGTCCGCTTCTTTTTACCCAATCAATGACATATATATATGCCATGAGCGTCTCCTCAATCGTTGAGGCTTCATTATAATTTGCTCTATAAAGGATCCTGCCTGTGGAAGTATCGATATTAATCCTTCCGTCTTCATTCCCAAAGCTTATACCATCATTCAGATATACAAGCTGGTCGGGATACAGTACATTTCTTTCGAAGAATTCTTCATCGACGTTATTGTTTTTGAAATAATCGGAAAGGTATTCCGTCTTACTGACGAAAATATCTTCACCGGCTTTTTCCAGAGATATTTCCGGATAATTTTCTTTTATCCCCAGATAATCCCTTATAGCATTGTTTATCCTGTCGTGCAGCTCAATGCATCTGTCAAGATCATCAGAGTTAACTATTAAACCGTGATTTTGCATGAAAACTGCTTCAGGCTTCTTGCCGCTTTTTGCTAAAGTCTCGGCTATTCCATCCTTTATCTTCAATGTAAGGGAAAAGCCCGGGTTAATGTAAGGTACCCATATAAACGCAAAATCCTCGTCTTTGAAGATTTTTTCAGCAATCTCCCGGCCTTCTTCAGAGCAACATAGAATATTTGCGTAAACGGAATGGGTATGTATTACATAAGTACCCAATATTGAATGGAAGCCCGCTTCTACTGAAGGTCTCAACTGCTTAGGAGCGCTCACTCCCTTTATTTTCTCAAGGTCTACAATATTTTTCTTTACGAACTCGTTGCTGTCCTTCTCATAATCTACGCCAGAGTTCAAGTCAACTTTATCATAGTACTCTGCAATATTTTTATAATTTACAACAACGTATCCATCATTTTCTGTAATCTGGTTTAACTTGTATCCTGATGCCTTTACGGCCATATATTCTTCATTGAGCTTTACTGACGTATTACCTCCGCCGCCTTGCACATAATCTATGCGCTTTCCTACAGACTGGGATATAGTTTCAAGCTCTTTTAATCTTGTATCAAACATGTCAATTCCTCCATATGTGAGCTTATTATCTCTTAGCAAGAACTTCAGCTTCGTACCCTGCAACATCGCTTAACCAGTCAGTTCCGACCGGTACTCCTTTATCCAGGCAATACTTATTCCATACTGCAGAATATGGCAACATTTTGAACTCTTCCATAAGTGCAAGCCTGTTAGCCAGTCTTCCTGCATTTTCCTCTTCAATGAGCATATTTGTTGGCTCAAGCATAGCAATCATTATTGATTTCAACGCTGCTCTTGATCCTGTAACCCATGCTGCTATTCTATTTATACTTGCATCAAAGTAATCCAGTGCAAAATGTACACGGCCAAAAGCGTTACTTCTCTTAACTTCCTGCGCAATAGCAAGCAGGTCATCACTCAAAATAGCAACGTGGTCACTGTCCCAACGTACTCCCCTGCTGACATGCAATAGAAGCTCATCCATGAAGTTCAGCAATGCAGGTATCTTATCGGAAATAGTCTCTGTCGGATGGAAATGTCCGGCATCAAGACAGAGCATCAAATCGTTTTTCAGCGCATAACCCATATAAAACTCATGAGAACCTACAACGTAGCTTTCTGAGCCTATACCGAAAAGTTTGCTTTCTACCGCATCAAGCATATAATTTTTGTCATATTTTTCAGCAAAAAGTTCATCAAGGGAATCTTTTAAAATTTTTCTGTATTCCATTCTGTTTGCAGGCAGATCCTTTGAACCGTCTGGTATCCATGTGTTAATTATACATGGTGTACCAAGTTCCTTTCCTATATCCGCTGCTATTTTACGGCATCTTTTTCCGTGCTCTAACCAGAAAGAACGAACTTCACTGTCTTTGCTGGAAAGGGTATAACCTGAATCGGCCATTTTATGTGAGAAGAATGTACCGTTAAAGTCAATTCCTATTTTCCTTTCTTTTGCCCAATTGATCCAGCGTTCAAAGTGCTCTGTAGAAACCTCGTTCCTGTCTACAGGCTTTCCGTCTGTCTCTAAATATATAGCATGAAGGTTTACTCTGTGTTTTCCAGGAATCAAGCTGAATGCCTTATCTAAATCCTGACGCAGTTCTTCAGCATTGCGGGCACGTCCGGGATAATTTCCTGTTGCAAGTATACCACCACCGGAGATTCCATCAGCCCCTGTCTCAAAGCCGGTTACATCATCACCCTGCCAGCAGTGAATAGATAAATGAATATCATCCATCTTTTTTATTACTTCGTCTGTATCTACACCAAATGCTGCATAAGCCTTTTTTGCCAATTCATAATTCTTTTCAACATATTCTTTGTCGAATTTAAACATACAATCCACCCCTCGGATTTTTATTAGTATAATGCTAAGCGTATTGCGCCTTTTCACCTAAAAGGTGTGAGATGTGATGTATATCACACTTTTCATTTAAAAAGCACGAGATGCGAAACATATCACGCATTTTAGGTTAAGGGATATGCCATGGTAGTCATCAATGCCATCTCAGCCTGTGTAGTATCCATCCTGCTATACTGTACAATGATATCTACATCACTTCTTACCATCGCTGCATAGCTTACGCCCTTTGGCACTGGTTCTCCCTTATCATTTACCAGTTTATCCATTCTGACATGTTTTGTTCTTTCTGCTTCGCAAACAATTTTGAATCCGTCGACTTTTTCCCTGTCTTCAAAATAAAGGGTTATTTCAATATTTGCATCAGTTTTGCCAGGATTCAGAACGCATATCGCTTCGTGACTTGGAAATAGACCGCTGCTTTTCTCAGGATAAAAACAATCAGGTATATACCATACCTTTGCTCCTCCGCTTGAACTCAAAATGAGCACCTCCTTGCATAAAATATATTAATAGTCATTATCCGCTACCTTATATTATTTCTATATTAATATAATTCTATAGTATTTTCTTTCATCCTTCATTGGTTTATGTTATTCTTTTATTGGACGATTTTATTATTATATAGGATAATCAAATTGTACAGTCCTGATATATGGTGATGATATCTGGAAATGATATTTGGTGATGATATTTGGCAATGATATTTGGGAGGAGTGGGAAGTTGGATAACTATCCTGTATTGAAAGGCAATACTCTTTTTAGAAAAGGTGAGCTTGTCTATGTAAATAAATCGGATGAGCTCCGTCAATATAGCAATATTATGCATAAACATGATTTTATTGAAATTGCCTATGTTATTGAAGGGTCCGGCATCCATATCGTTGGAGGAAAAGAGTACAAAACCTCACCAGGTGACCTTTTTATAATAAATTACGATATACCCCATGGTTTTTTTTCTGAAGATAAAGATAAGCCTTCTCCTATAGTAGTATATAATTGCGTGTTCATGCCGGAGTTTCTGGACACTTCCCTTTTTGCCAGCTATAATTTTCATGATATTACTTCATCTTTTCTTTTTAACTCTCTTTTTCCTGAAGACTTTAAGCCAAGCCCCGAACTGAAACTCACAGGTACGGAGTTCAGTGAAATAGGAGAATTATTCAGTAAAATGTATTCAGAATATAAATCTATGCAAAAGGGTTATTGCGATATAATCAGAGCTTATCTCATCGAACTGATTATCAAAGTTTTCAGATTGTGGGAAATTAAAAATGAAAAAGTACCTGCATCAAAAAATGCAGAGCTTATAGCCAAAGCTATTGAATATATGAAACAGAATCTTGATTCTGATATAAAACTTGACGCTCTGGCACTCAAGTCTTTTATGAGCAAAACTTATTTCAGCAGACTCTTCAAAGAAACTACAGGCATGAATTTCAGTGACTATATACAGCAGCTTCGGATAGACAAAGCCTGCAACCTCTTGAAAACGACGGACATGAAAATTGTTGATATTGCTGTGGATTCTGGATTTAATGATTTAAAGTTCTTTTATAAAGTATTTAAAAAAATCACCGGAAAAACTCCCGGTGATTTTAGAAAAAGTCTTTAGAAAAATCCAATATTTTAAAATATCTTTGCTGCAATATCAAATATTACTGCATTATCAAATATATTAAGCACTCATCAAACATATTATTTATTATCAGTTGCCAACTACCTTAAGGAATCTTGCATAAGCTTCTTCCCAACGTTCTTTATCTTCAGGCAGATAATCTTTTGTCGGGAATGATTCTCTCACAACCGCTCTTGCCTGATTAAGGTCTGCAACTTCTCCAAGAGCAACCAGCTGGCAAATAAGGTTACCTGTAGATGTAGCTTCATCAGGTCCTGCTTTAACCGGTCTTCCAATTGCATTGGCAGTAAACTGTGAAAGTATTACATTCTTGCAGCCTCCACCGACAATATGCAGAACCGGTATTTCGTATCCTATTATCTTCTCAAGACCTTCAATTGCCTGACGGTATCTAAATGCAAGACTTTCAATTACGCATCTTAATATCTGAGCTTTGCTGTCAGGTACCCTCTGACCAGTCTTCCGGCAGTATTCAACTATTTTTTCAGGCATTTGTCCTGGACTGTAGAACATGTCACTGTCAGGATCGATAAATGCAACAAAAGGTTCAGCATCAAGAATCATTCGATCGAGCTCATCGAAGGTGAAGGTTTCACCTTTCTTCTCCCAATCTCTTCTGCATTCCTGATAAATCCAAAGTCCCATTATATTCTTCAGAAGTCTGACTGTATTGTTGAAGCCACCCTCATTTGTATAATTCAGATTATATGTATCATCATTTATTACAGGCTTGTCAAGTTCTACTCCAAGGAGTGACCATGTTCCGCTGCTGAGGTATGCATATTTGCCCTCTTCTGCAGGTACAGATACAACCGCGCTTCCTGTATCATGCTCAGCAACTGCTATAACTGGTATGTCGCTGACACCAAGTTCTTCACAGACTGATTTGCTTAACCTTCCTGTTACCTTACCTGGATTAATAATATCCGTATAAATATTATCCGGCAATCCTAACTTTCTAAGCAAGGTAAAATCCCATCCACCATTTTTTGCATCAAGCATTTGTGCTGTGCTGGCAATTGTAAACTCTGTTGACTTTTCGCCTGTAAGGAAATACCTTAAAAGGTCCGGCATAAAGAGCAAAGTTGATGCCTTCTCTAATATTGGCGAATTGCTGTGCTTCATGGCCAAAAGCTGATATAGTGAATTAAACTTCTGGAAAGCTATACCGGTACGCTCAAAAATTTCTCTTTTAGGCACTATTTTGCTGGCTTCTTCAATCATACCTTCTGTTCTGCTGTCTCTATAGTGAACAGGGTTTCCAAGGAGTTCTCCTGATGGCCCTAAAAGTCCAAAGTCAACTCCCCAGGTGTCAACTCCTATTCCTGCAATATCGCCATTTCCGCTTTTTACACACTTTAGAATTCCTTGCTTCATTTCATGGTAAAGCCTCAAAACATCCCAATAAAATGTACCGTTTACCATTACAGGATCATTGGGGAACCTGTGCACTTCATCGAGTTTAAGCTTCCTGCCGTCAAAACTGCCAAGAATGGCACGTCCGTTGCTGGCACCGTAGTCAAACGCAAGTAATTTTAGCATTATAATACCTCCTCTTTATAGAGATTTATCATTTCCCATTATTTCCCTGCCAATCTTGCAGTATTCTTTAATTCTTTCATTGATATCAGGATATTTCGCAATGGTTTCATCTGAGAAAAGCCCTTTACGTTTATCCTGTGTTGCCATATACTCATGTCCGATTAAGGCCCATGTTGACTCTATAAGATTTTTAAATTCTTCATTTCTAAGTGCAGTACAAATAAAGGATTGCCTTGGAGTATTTATATCTTCTCCGCTTATTTGGAACATATCATATTTTTCACACAACTGTTTTAGTCTTTTTAGCTGTTCCATTGTATTACGTGATGGCATGTATGTAACTGCGTTGAAACCAAGCTCCTTAATGACGTCAAAAAGTTCATCGAGATAATCATCCTCAAATTTCTGACTCTTTTTATCACCTGTTACTGAACTGCCTACATCGCCAAGGTATGCATAAGCAGATATTGCTCCTATTTCCCGTGCAAAATCAATTACTTCTTTTATATCCGGACATTCTGCTGTTGCATCTATATAAAATTTTTCAACAAGATCACTTTTGAGAGCTCCAAGCAGGTCATACGAATAGTGTTCATTATTGCTGTCCAATAAGTAATTCTCAACCTTGCTGCTTAAATTAAGTTTCAATTCATTTTTGAGGAAATCAACAAGCCGATCTCCTTTTCCAAATACTTAAATTAGCCTTAGTGAAAGAGCGTAAAGTATATGTCTTTCAGTGATGCTTCCCTGCTCAGCACTCTTTGAAAGAGGCACCACATCCGCATCAAAATCAATTTTTACACCATACTGGCTGAATATATCATTTATTCTGTCCACCATCAGCCTGTTTCTTTTATTTCTTTCTTCTAAATATGGCTTAAAAAACTCTTTAACTCTATCTATTTCTGTATGAGGTATACCGTGCAGGGCCACATAAGCAACGGACTTCTGATCAGGATTGTTTATTCTCCTTCCGTTGAGAGGAGTCTTTGAAAAATCAGCTCTGCATTCTACACCAATTGTAGTTGCAATACCAATAATTTTTCCTGCTTCAATAAACTCACGAGCACCACTTATGGAGTCATGATCCATTATACCTGCAGTTGTAAGACCTGCAGTGTAAGCCATCCACACTGCTTTTGAAGGGGAATACGGAGAAAAGGAATAAGTTGTATGAATATGGTTGTTTACATCTTCAAGGCTTACCGGCCTTTCAATTTCTCCCTTTTCAATACCTTCTTTTAGAGCTCTAATGCTATCAAGCCTAACGTTAACATCATCATCATTCAATTTTTCAACATATTTTAAATATTCTTTATTCATATCAACCTCTCAGAACTATTTGATATATTAAGTTAAATACGACGCTTATCACGCTTTTTGGCTATATCATCAGTTTGTAAGCGGCTAGAAGCGAGCAGTGCAAGGCGTGCGAGGCGAGAAGTGCGGAGCATATTGTTATATGTGAGCACTTCGAGCCGATGCACAACGCAGCAATGCGACGCTTATTGACGCTTACAGGTTAGCGCATCTCTTGTCCACCTGTCACATTAATCGCCTGTCCGGTCATGTAACTAGCCTGATCCGAAGCAAGGAATACCATTACATTTGCTACATCTTCATATTTGCAGCCTCTTCCAAGAGGAACCTGATTGAGATATTTCTGACGTACTTCTTCTGGTGTTATACCCTGATTCTTAGCATATTGGTCATACAGGCTGTTTACCCACAACGGTGAATCAAGCAGGTTTCCAGGGCATATTGCATTAACTCTTATATTATATTCTGCAAGCTCCAAGGCAAGGCTCTGAGTAAGTCCTATACCACCGAATTTAGATGCAGCATATGCTGAGTTCTTGTATGAACCTTTTTTACCTGACTTACTGTTTATCTGTATAATGTTTCCGCTTCTGTTTGGAATCATAACCTTTGCTGCTGCTTTTGCACAAAGGAAATATCCATAAAGATTTACATCCATCATCTTTCTCCACTTTTCAGCGGGGAACTCTACAACTGGACCTGAAATTAATATAGCTGCATTTGATACTAACAAATCAAGTTTTCCATATTTCTTAACAGCTGCATCTACCATTGCTTCAACCTGTTCTTCATTGCTGACATCAACCTTTACAGCAATGGCATCTGTAAGACTGTCTGCTACTTTTTGCGCTGCTTCTAAATTTAAGTCTGCTACAACTACTTTGCAGCCTTCCTGATCAAGTCTTCTGGCAAGTGCCTCTCCTAAACCCTGTGCAGCGCCTGTTACGATGGCTACCTGACCGTCAAGTTTCTTATATACACATTCACTCACGTTTATTTCCTCCTTGCTATGTTTAATGCTTATTATTTGCATAATTTACAGGTATAATTAATTAAATTTGCTTTTTATATTAATCATTAATTTGTTTGTTACACAAACAGACAGTTATTGCGAAATATTCAAACTTCGCTCTTACTTTCACCGGCTCGCCTATAACTAAGCTATAAGTTTGAGCTATCTTTATTATTCCCTTAATTTCCCTATACAATAGATTAATTAACTATTATGTCTCAATTATTATAAATGCTCTGTACTTTGCATCATTTAGTCTGCTTCATTTATTGTTTATTGTGCTCTGTTTATAGTTCTTCCTTTAATCTGTTTTCATTGCGTGAAATATTGATAATTAGTTTATAATATCTCAACATTATATTTTTTGGCCTCAGCTTCTATTTCCGGCGGAAGGTTAGCATCACAAACCCATACATTAATATCTTCCAGATTTGCGAAAGTAAATGCAAGGTCCTTATTAATTTTACTGGTATCCATAAGCATAATTACTTTCTTTGCTCTTTTTATCACCTTACGTTTTAATTCGCACTCATATATATTCGATATTGTAAAACCGTTATCTATGGAAAATCCGGATGCCGCCATAAAAGCCAGGTCAATATTTATTGTATCTAAAAGAGAAAGTGCATTAGGACCCGACATAGATAATGTATTCCTGTTTACAAGTCCTCCAAGTGCCACCACTGACGTACGCAGCTTTTTCACCAGTTCAAGTGAAATATTTGCGCTACTGGTGACAATAGAATAACTATCATCAGGTAATATCTTAGCCAGGCACATAAGGGTACTTCCCGCATCAAAATAAATTGAACGGCCTTTCTCGACTAATGGCAGGGCTTTTTCAGCGATTTCCATTTTGGCTTCCACGTTCTCCTGCGCACGCATGGAATACGCATCTTCCTCACCGTTTAGGTCAGAAACTTTTTTTACACTGACCGCACCACCATATGTCCTTATTAGATGCCCCTCATTCTCAAGGCTTATCAAATCCCTGCGCAATGTCATCATTGAAACTTCAGGGAACAGGTCTTTTAGCTGTTGTAATTGGATCTCTCCCTTTTGCTCAATCAAACGCAGTATTCGCTTTTGCCGTCCATTACTCACATAACCACACCCCATAAAGTATTAGTTAATCCTCTCTCATATAAAACCTAACACTATATTGTTCATTTCTACTTCATTAACAATATTATCATCCCACACCCATCTATTGTCAATGGGTAAGAGAGTGTCCCCTATAAGAGGACACTCTTTTACATACTTTACATATAAGTTATTGGAATAATTAAACCCCAAGTTTATTTCTTCTTATTATTTCATTGTCAGTAAAGTTGTTCTTTACTGTATGTCCCTTCAGGGGCATGATTTTTTCATGTATTGCATCGATAATCCAGTCAGCCTGCGGGAAGAAGAATTCTTCAAGCTCGTGAGCAGGTGTTATCCAGTTTCTTGAACCTACAACAACCGGTGGTGCATCAAGATAATCAAATGCAAGCTCGCTTATAGTTTGTGCCATATCTTTCAAGTGAGATCCGCGTTCACAAGCATCACTTGCCAGAACAATCTTTCCTGTCTTCTTGACGGACTCAATTACTTTCTCATAGTTGAAAGGAGTAATTGTACGTGCGTCAATAACTTCTGCAGACAAGCCGTATTCTTTCTCAAGGATATCTGCTGCTTCAATTGCTTTATAAAGTGTAGTTCCGATAGTAAGAATAGTAATATCCTTACCTTCTCTCTTGATATCGGGTTCGCCTATAGGAACTTCATAATATCCTTCCGGAACTCCACCCTCGTGGAACAGTTCACCTATATCATAGACTCTCTGGCTCTCAAAGAATACT
>ENA-OWPA01002198-OWPA01002198.1-bioreactor-metagenome-genome-assembly--contig:-NODE-2198-length-10263-cov-5.781367_pt1 | contig 10263 bp, 7 predicted proteins | sample MGYA00238139_ERZ651803 | MGnify/ENA primary metagenome ERZ651803 (study PRJEB26909, sample SAMN07631231) | bioreactor metagenome | isolation source: Switchgrass digestor | place: USA: Dartmouth...
CTCCCCTGCCTGCGCATCGGCGTGGGACGGGATTCCTCGTACTTGCTCCTGCGGCCTTTCAGCTGCTCCTGCACCTGTTCAAATTGCTCGGATGAAATGATTTGAAGATGCGGGAAAGGCTCCGAATAGCTCTCTCCACTGCGGAGCACTCCCGTATACAGGATATTCTTGAGGATATTTTGTATCGTGGAATAGTGGAAGTGCTCTCCATTGCGGTTGTAAATGCCTTCTTCCGCCAAGAGAGACGCGATTTTTCTGCCCCCGTAACCGTAATGAGAGGCCAATTCAAAGATGCGCCTGACCACTTCCGCCTCCTGCTCGTCAATAAGAATCTCGTTGACCTCGTTGCCAAGGCGATTTACTCGCCCCTGCTTCTCCAACCGATACCCATAGGGTACATGCCCGCCACGGAAATGCCCTTCCTGTACGATTTGACCCAAGCGGGTTTTGGTGCGGATAGAGGTCTTGATGCTCTCTCCCTGCGCCTGCCAGAAGCGGATGAAGTTCAGCAAGGAGTCCGTGTGGTTGTCAAAACGCTGCTGCCCTTCTATGGCGCTCCAGACCTCAATCCCATTATCCACAAACCATTTAAGCACAAAGGGCGTTTCATCTTCACGCCGGCCAAGGCGGTCAAACATGTACACCAGCAATATATCGAATTTCTTCTCCAAGGCCGCCTGACGGATTTCTTGAATCGCATCCCTGTCTTCCGCCGAAACCTTGAATCCGGATACATTCTTCTCGGAAAACTCTTTGACGATTTGCCAATCCTGCTGGCGAGCGGCAAACTCACGGCAAAACTGCTTCTGCATGGGGATGTCGTCCTCTATGACCTGCTTCTGGGTTGAGACTCGGTAGAGGCAATACACGCGTTTGGACATGGAGTCCCATCATCTCCTTTCTCAAGCTGTTCCTGCACCATGGCGCCTAACATGAAACTCAGGCGCGAGAGCAGTTCAGGTGACGTTGTTTCCGGGAACAGCAGGCGTACTTTGCGCCCATCGGCGCGGGTCTGGGTTACGATATGCATATATGCTCCTCTCCGCCGCGGGAAAGGTGCTTTGTCTTTAACTGGGTGTTAATAATCTTCTGGCTTCTATGAGATGAGAAATTCCCTGCGACTTAATTATTTGAGAAAACTTCTCATTAGCAGTATGCATGAAACCCTCTAATTTGGTTCGACGGAGAGAGACCACAGTAAGCATACGGGGCGGAGCCTGTGTCTGCTCCACCCCGCTGTTTGTGCTAGCTTATTAGTGCCACTACTTCTAGTCACCGTTTGCAATCCACTTGCGCACATATTCATTATATGTAATGCTCATGGGCCAGGCCGTGATAGCCGACAGAAAGCGAATCAGACATTGAATCGTTTCCGGGAGGTCACCTGTATCTACCGCCGACAGCAAGGAGAAGGTCAATGCGAGTATAGACTGATTAGTCAAAGCGTCCATATCGGGGCTGGAGGCTGCATGGAGCAAAAACTCGCTCCAATTATTCGACAGCTTGCCAACGTCCAAATCCGTGCAAACCTTATGAAGGTCAAACTGAGCGTAGATGAAGTTGTCTACCGCCCGGTCGTAATCCTGGTCTTCAACCGACTCCGTAAGACCTCTCAGCCCGTCGCGGAGCAGGTCCCCAAGATACTTTGCGAGCAGTACTGTCGTCTCGGAAACCTCCGCCCAATCAGCCGAGCTCTTAACTGCATCCAGAACAGCGCGCGCAGACTTATGGATCAGTAAATCTATATAGCCGTGATAAGCGAGAATGTCCAGATGGATAAATCCGGGAATAAGGGTCTCCAGCTTTTTGCGCAGGGTCGTTGAATCCTCTTCTTCATACAAATTTTCCGGTGTAAGGACCTCAAAACGTCCGTTTTCAAAATAGAGGAAATCCAGCGGGTAGCCGTAGTAATTGAGGTCCTGAGTTGCGACCAGCAAACTCAAACGGTATTGGGCAAGACTAGAGCGATTTACGCTAAAGAAGGCTTCCATATAGGCGCCGATGATTTCGTATTCAATCTCCCAACGCAGGCGGCTGTAACCTTCTTCACAATACTCCGGATGCTGGTCAAAATTCGCAGAGAGTTCATCCACAAGGGCACGGATTTCGGTTTCGGATTCGCAGTTGCCCAGTTCATTAATGCGAGCCCAGAGGCTCCACAGACGATTGGCATCCTTCACATCAAAGCGTGATTTAGCGCATTTGCCTTCGAGCCTCGACCGAAGCTCAACGAGAGGACGCACAAATTCAGGATAAAGCCCCGGGTTAGTCTCGTAGTCCGTCAGAGCATCTGACAGGACATTTTCGCGCACCATATCATGCAGGTACTCCCGAGCTTTGTCAATAACTTCCACACTCGTCTCGGCGCTTAAAACTTCTTTCAGGTGCTCCCAGGCTGCATACTGCTCAATGACGTTGCTGGCGCGATACAGCTGGGTAACAGCGTTAGTAAGTTCATTCAAAGAATTATCCATCGTTCAATTCCTCCTTGGTATTATCTGCAAGTGCAGTTTTGTGGGGTTGTGATATGTAGACTTTCAAGTGGGAGGGAGCTTAGTGTGGGGATACACATAATGCAGAGGTTGAATTTTTCTGTTATTTTCACCTCCAATGGAGTCGCCAATGTTTTGCTATAGTTTAATTTTCTGTCTCACGATGTAATATTACACTATGTCGAAACATTTGTCAACACTCTAATGAAACAAAATTTCCGATATTGTAGAAAAAGTTGTGCTATAGTATAATTGTTGTAGTCTCACAAGAGGGGGAGCTATATGGAGTCAGAGCGTCAAAATGAAATCAGAAATGAAATTAAAGCCTATATTGCCCGAAGCGGATGGACCATGACTGACATTGTCAAGGAAATGAATAAGACCCGCCCAGAAGATCAGCAGACCACGACTCAAAATATTACGAATAAGCTGGCGCGCGGGACAATTAAATACAGCGAGGTTTTGGAAATTGCGAAAATCATCGGGTATGAGATAAAATGGGAGCCGAAAAAGGGTTTGTAGGCTAGAGGCTTATTATTTAATGTATAAGAAATGATATAAGCTTGAGTATTGGAAACCTGAGTTTTAACAAACGAAAACATAAAGAAAACCCACACTTGAACAATTGACAGTCCAAGTGTGGGTTTTCTCATTGCCGAAATTCGGCTGTTGCTAGAATGGTATTTGTTTTTAACAATACTCTCGGGTGACCGGAAACTAATACCGCGCCAGAGCCCATCATTGTGCAAACAGTTTCATTAGAGTTTCTCCCTTGATTCTCCTGTGTGCCAAGAGATTCATGCAAGCTTGCCAGCCAAAAATACTGTTGAGCCATTCTGCATTGCCGACAAACTAGCTTCCGCTTCACTATAGGGTAGCAGGCTAGCCTTTTGCCCATCAAGCTGTTATTATAGAATAACATTATTTTTTGCCATTCTCACTACAGGTATAATTATTTAGCGCTTTTCTTCTGGTTGAACGAAATGGTAGGCTTAATGATTTTTGGCCGGACACCTTTCTGAAAGTCATAGGACACAATCCAGTTTTCCGAGCTACTGATTGGATTTTTCTTTTGCACCGCCTCACGGATGCAAACCAATGTGGTAATACGCACTTTGACCGACATGAGGGCCATCTGACCGCGTTTTGCAACCCAAGTGTCAACTTTCCGTGAGAGACCCAATGCATTTTCACGGTTATTAGCGACAATATAAACACATTTGACTGAGTTCTTTTCCGCACGAAGGGCTTGAAGACTACGTTCCATCTTTTTTTCGAAGTTTTCCTGAGTGTGCGTGTTGCGCTCATATTCGAAAAATGCTATATGCGGTTCACTGCGATTAGGTGCATGGCTTTTAGCGACAACATCCGGAATATAGGTTTCCCCACTGAGCAACGTCAGAGTCGTTTCATTCCTACCGCAGCTCACCCAATAATATTCAGAGCTTTGACGCAGAAAATCGCATAGGGTTATGACACCCAACCCGTGCTCCAAGTTGTCGTGTTCGCGGATAATCTTCCAAAACAGCGGCTCTACAGGTTGGTGGCCAAAAGCCTGATAGTAAATTTCACGCCCCTTTCCCGTCAACGAGTAAACAGCATATTGGCTTTTCAGCGGGTGTGCTACCTTTTCCTGATTGACAAACCCGGCTTGTATAAGCTTATTGATGTGGTATAGACAATGCCCGTCTGTCAGCATTTTATCTGTTAGGTCCAGAGCCACACAAGCTTCGTTAAATGCCTGATAAATGTCAGCCTGTTCATATTTACCAGTACTACCCAAGATTTCTATCAACAACATCTGCTTTTCCGGAAGGGACTTTGGCAATATCGCAGGTTCTTGCTTGTAAATCGCCTTGTACAAGCATTTGTACATCTTTTTGATAAATTCGTTGGAGTCCATAGCAACACGAACTAGAATATCATCAAAAAACTCATCAATCGCATTATCATCTCTAACCTCGGGATGTTTTAAGTACTCGTCAAATTCCGCCCCATGACGTGCATCAGGGGCCATGTCTTGTAATTCAATAAGTATTTCATAAAGTAATGTTAAAAGCGACATAGCTGTGTTTTTCTGGTCATCACTCTGCTGAATGATACGATTTATTTCCTCTACAGCAGCACTAAAACTAATTTTATCGTCCATAATATCCCTTTCTTTCATTATAATTTCCGGGGGTAAAATTAGATATTTGGAGGCCGTGTTTAAGAATATTTGGTATTAAATGTGAGGTAGCCCCAACTATCGAGTATTTTCAATAGATATTTGGACTTTTTGCAATTTATGATTTTTCAGCAGCACCTCAAACATTTAGAGGTTCGCATGGCTGAAACCATTGAAAAACAATGGGTTTTCGGATTTGGACTAGATTTAAAATATTTGGTACTCTAATAAGGGTTTTAGCCGGGTGGTCCAAATATCTCTGCCGCCGAGCCGCAAGGCGAGGCAGCAGAGGGCATCAAGACTGCTCGAACTACTTATGTGGCGCGAGGGGGCAAGTCACATAAATATCGCCATAGCGATATTTGGGGACGAGAAAACGAGCGCCTGTTTATGTGCTGGCTAATTTGACATGCTGGACATTCAAAACCTGACAGGATAAGCAAGGTATTATCAGGTCCATTATTCGGCCCAAAACGGCTGTAAGACGGAAGAAGAACAGGTTTATTAATTCGATTTCCATTCATGCTATCACAATATAGATTAAGTTCTGTCAATATTCCCTGTTTCCGTTTCCGTCGGATACCCCGTTTCTAAACAATTTGACATTCAAATATCTGCTTCAGTCCCTCCATTAGCATTATGTCAGAATGGGCATAAAAAAAGAAAACGGTTAAAAACCGAAGTTAGCCGGGTGTTATGGTGAGATTACTCTGGAATAGTGCATTCTTCGCCAATCTTGAAATACCTCAAATCGTTGTGTTCGTGAATCCTGGACTTTTCTAATATGCCTTCAGTTTCAGAATACGAAGTTAGCCAGGGAAACGGAATGTTGCCTTAATAAAACTGGCCCTCCGAAGATTCTCACTACCTGACTTCATATTTGTATACATTAAAATTGCGTAAACGCTGGCATATCAATGAATAATTATTAATTCTTGCTTAAGGTCGGAAGTAAGCGGAGAACCAATGAGCTCGAATTACCCCCATACCCCGTGTTCACCCCCAAAACACCCCGTGTTTATATGTGAAATACCCCGTGTTCTTTTTTATACCCCGTGTTTGAACACGGGGTATACCGGTAATATACAGCGCATGTAAGAGATAATTGATGTAATTATATACATAAACATTGCATGGACATTCATTTTTTGGTCATATATCGAAAGTGTCAAATGTTTACGACGTGGTAATCAAAATACTACAAATTGAGAGTTTCTAAGTCGAAAGTTCTTCGCCATTTGAGGAGTTTTTGCTACTAATTTTGAACATTGTCAATCCAAAATAATATTCGATTTGGTAAAATTTTATGTTATAATGAACCAAAGTGTCTGAAAATCTGCTATATTATAAGTTAAAGCACTATTTAATTGAAAAAGTCACTTGTTCTATTCAGTGATAGACACACAGGAGGCAACTCAAATGGCTAATGGGAATAATACGGCTTCAATAGGATTTGAACAGCAAATATGGGCTGCAGCGGATATCCTGCGCGGCAATTTGGACGCAGCGGAATACAAGCACGTTGTGCTGGGGCTCATTTTTCTTAAATACATCTCGGACAAGTTCGAGGAACGCTACAACGAACTGCTGGCCGATAACGACGATGTGGAGGATAAAGACGCTTACCTGGAGAAAAACGTATTCTACGTCCCTCCTCAGGCCCGGTGGAGTGTCATTGCCGAGGCAGCCCATAAGGAGGAAATCGGCACGGTCATTGATGAGGCTATGCGGGCGATTGAGAAGGAAAATAAGCGTCTGAAAGACGTTTTGCCGAAAAACTACGCCCGCAGCGAGCTGGACAAGCGCCGCTTGGGGAACGTCGTCGACCTTTTCACCAACATTAAGATGATTGAGCACGGAACGGATAAAGATATCCTGGGTCGTGCTTATGAATACTGCCTCGCCAGATTCGCCGAGCAGGAAGGTAAGCGGGCCGGCGAATTCTACACGCCCTCATGCGTAGTCCGGACTCTTGTAGAGGTTTTACAGCCGTTTAAAGGGCGCGTCTACGACCCCTGCTGCGGCTCCGGCGGCATGTTCATTCAGTCATCTAAATTCGTTGAGAGCCATTCCGGGAATATTGGCAATCTTTCCATTTACGGGCAGGACTCAAACCCCACAACCCGCAAAATGGCCGTCATGAACCTGGCCATCCACGGCATTGAGGCCGACCTGGGCCCCTACCATGCCGACACGTTCTTTAACGACCTGCATCCGACGCTGAAAGCCGACTACATTCTCGCCAACCCGCCATTTAACCTTTCTGGCTGGAACGACGGCTCGCTAAACGACGACCCGCGCTGGAAGTACGGCCTGCCGCCAGCAGGTAACGCCAACTTTGCGTGGCTCCAGCACATGATTTACCACCTAGCCCCCAATGGAAAAATGGGGGTAGTTCTCGCCAACGGCTCCCTTTCGTCTCAGAGCGGCGGTGAGGGCGATATTCGCCGCAAAATCATTGAAGACGACCTCGTGGAAGGCATCGTGGCGATGCCCACGCAGCTCTTTTACACCCCGCAGATTCCTGTTTCGCTCTGGTTTATCACCCGGAATAAGAAGCAAAAGGGTAAGACGCTGTTTGTTGACGCCCGCAATATGGGCACGATGGTTACCCGCCGCCTTAGGGAGATGACAGATGAGGACATCGCCAAGATTGCCAACACATTCAAGGCGTTTAACGACGGAACGCTGGAGGAAGTTAAGGGCTTTTGTGCCGTGGCTACAACGGAGGAAATCGCCAAGAATGACTATATCCTTACGCCCGGGCGCTACGTCGGCATCGAGGAGCAGGAGGATGACGGGGAGCCTTTCGAAGAGAAAATGACGCGGCTGACAAGCGAGCTTTCGGAGATGTTTAAGCGCTCCCATGAGCTGGAAGAGGAAATCCGCAAAAAACTGGGGGCGATTGGGTATGAGCTTTAATGATTGGAAATTAGTACGGTTAGGTGATATTTGTATAGTCAATCAAAAAACGTACTCTTTATCAGAAAACTGGCCTTTCGTTAATTACTTGGATACTGGTAACGTAACCGAAAACAGGATTTATGATATCCAACATATTGTTATTGGACAGGATGCACTTCCAAGCAGGGCACGGCGCAAAGTTGATATTGATGACATTATCTATTCAACAGTACGACCTAACCAAAAGCACTATGCAATAATAAAGAACAAACTACCTAATATGCTGGTTTCCACTGGTTTTGCCGTTATAACTGTAGATAAAAAAGTAGCTGACAGTGATTTCGTTTATTATTTTCTAACTCAAACCAGCATAGTAGATAAACTCCATTCAATTGCTGAACAAAGCGTGTCAACGTATCCATCCATAAAGCCCTCAGATATTGAGAATATAGAATTAATGTTGCCACCGCTGGATGAACAAAAGCAAATTGGTTGTCTCTTTCGGATATTAGATGATAAAATTGCCATCAACACTGCGATAAACCAGCGTTTAGAGCAGATAGCGCAGGCCATTTTCAAGTCGTGGTTCGTGGACTTCGAGCCGTTCGGCGGAGAGATGCCAAGCGATTGGCAGGAAGTTCCGCTTAGCGAGGTTGTAGAGATTAATACGAAAACACTCAATCCTCAATCTTGCCCAGATGTTATCATGGAGCATTATAGCATCCCTGCATTTGATGAGAACCGCTTGCCTGTTTTCGAAGCAGCTTCAGAAATTAAGAGCAATAAGTATATCGTAGATAAAGACTGCTTCTTGATTTCCAAGCTCAATCCAGCCACTAAACGTATCTGGAGGCCATACTGTATCAGCAGCTATCCAGTATGTTCAACTGAATTCATAGTTTATCGGGCCAAGGACCCTGCTCATAAAGACTTCTATTACGCGGTCATTGACAGCCCAGCATTTACTGATTTCCTATTATCTCACATCACTGGGTCGACAGGCAGTCGACAACGAGCAATACCGAGTGAAACGCTCTCATTTACCGTGGTTCTCCCCCCCGATGACATCATCGATTGTTTCTGTGATAAGGTAGCTGCTATTTACGCTCTATTTGAACAGAATTACCTTGAAATTCTGCGGCTACGTCAGATTAGAGACACCCTCATCCCTCGCCTGATGTCAGGCGAGTTGTTCGTTGCCGACCTGAAAGATATCACTTAACAACCAAACACCGTCAAACCTCACGATAAAAAGCCCGCAAGGAGGTAATCCGAATGACCGAGGCCAGCTTCGAAAACGCGGTCATTGAAATCTTCCGCGACACGTTAGGATATAAACACGTCTACGCGCCCGAGCTGGAGCGGGACTATACCGAACCGCTTTATTTGGACGAGCTCCTGCCCGCTCTGCGCCGGGTCAACCCCACCCTGCCCGCAGCGGCCCTTAATGAAGCCGTCTACAAGCTGCGCAATATGGAGGGCGGCTCGCTCATCAACAAGAACAAGCAGTTTATGGATTACCTCCAGAACGGTGTATCCGTGAATTTTTTTCATGACGGCGAACAGAGCTCCTCCCTCGTGTATTTGGCTGATTACCAGAATACTGAAAACAACACATTCACCGTGGCCAATCAATGGACCATCGTTGAAAACAGCACGAAGCGCCCGGACGTTATCGTATTTCTGAACGGCCTTCCTATCGTCGTCTTTGAGCTCAAATCCCCCTCCCGCGAGGAGACGGACGCCTCCGAGGCCTATCTCCAGCTGCGCAACTACATGTACGAAATCCCGTCCCTGTTCGTCTACAACGCCTTGCTTGTGATGAGCGACCTCGCTATCTCAAAAGCAGGCACCATCACGGCGGGCGAAGACCGCTTCATGGAGTGGAAAACGAAGGACGGCAGTTACGAAAACACAAAATATGCCCAGTTTGACACCTTAGTTGAAGGGATGTTCGAAAAGGCGCGGCTACTGGACATTATAAAAAACTTTATCTGCTTCTCCGGAGATGCGAAGATTTTAGCCGGTTATCACCAGTATTTCGCCGTGCGGAAAGCCATTGAGTCCACAAAAAAGGCGGCAGACACGGACGGCAAGGGCGGCGTCTTCTGGCACACACAGGGCAGCGGCAAGTCGTTGTCCATGGTCTTTTACGCCCATCTGCTGCAGGAGACCATGAGCTCTCCCACCATCGTCGTCATTACGGACCGCAACGATTTGGATGACCAGCTCTTCGGTCAATTCGGCAAGTGTTCAAACTTCCTGCGACAAACCCCCGTTCATGCGGAAAGCCGCAAGCATTTAAGAGAATTGCTTGCCGGGCGCCAGGCGAACGGGATTATTTTCACGACGGCGCAGAAATTCGAGGAGTCCGATGAGGTGCTGTCCGACCGTCGGAACATCGTCGTCATGACCGACGAGGCCCACCGGAGCCAGTACGTGGAAGCAAAGGTGGATGCGGAGACCGGGCGGGTCAAAAAGTCCTTCGGACTCATTATTCGGGAAAGCCTGCCCAACGCCACATATATCGGCTTTACTGGTACCCCCATTTCCAGCAAAGACCGCTCCACCATCGAAGTCTTCGGCAACTATATCGACATCTACGATATGACCCAGGCCGTGGAAGACGGCGCAACCCGCCCAGTTTACTACGAGAGCCGCGTAATCCACTTAAAGCTGAACGAAGACGTTCTTCGGATG
>ENA-OWPA01002200-OWPA01002200.1-bioreactor-metagenome-genome-assembly--contig:-NODE-2200-length-10243-cov-736.518985_pt1 | contig 10243 bp, 7 predicted proteins | sample MGYA00238139_ERZ651803 | MGnify/ENA primary metagenome ERZ651803 (study PRJEB26909, sample SAMN07631231) | bioreactor metagenome | isolation source: Switchgrass digestor | place: USA: Dartmouth...
CTGTACTCCACTGTTTCCGGGGGCAGACTGCTCCCTGTGTGGACAGACTTGCTTGCCGGCATTTCATACCTGTATGTACGGAGGTCCCATACCTCCACATTAGAAAGGATATTGGCCGAGCGCAGAGAGTTGTTGATCTCGATCCTGTTGTCCTTGACATATCTCACATCCTCTTCAGCAAGCCCGGAGTCCAGCATTATGAACGTGTCGATCTGCGGCCTGTTGAGAGGCATACTGATATACAGGCCTGCCATGGGCTGTATGTTGTCCACCAATATTTCCCGCTCCAAGGTCCTGGTTACACGATCGCTTTCAGTGATGAACTCTTCGATCGTATCTTCACCAAAACTTTCCTCTACTGTATTGACAAATTTATATCTCCCTAGCCCAACCGGACGGAACTCCGGGAAACCGTTCCTTCCGTCGTAAGTCTCAAGCAGCTTGTCATATTCTCCGTCATTGTCACTGTCGTACCAGAGTTCGATGATATTTTTGCTGATTACGTCATTGTCCGTACTGCATGCATTGTAATTCCAGGCGCTGACCGTTTCCATCCTGGAGATCACAGAATTGTCGAGATCTATTTCAAGTGCCGGCTCATAGTCGGGAAAGATTTCGAACCTTATGATATATGGCTCAGATACACGGCCCAACATATTCGTAACGGTAAGTTCAACCTCGTACGAACCGGGTTTTTTGAACAGCAGATCCTTTTGAGTTTTGCTGATATCCTTCTTCCTTATGGATGACGGATCCCCGCTGACAGCCCTGATCTTCCATGACCAGGATTTTATCGGATAAGCACTGTTGACGATATCACTGCCCGCCAGATGCGATATGTCCGTGACAGTCAGCTTTCTGTTCTGTTTGAAAGTGCCTGAGAATCTGAATTGTGCTGTTGGCCTGGTGTTATGTATGTAAGCCCATGTACTGTGAAAGGCTGTATTTCCATTATAATCCGTGTAATATACGTCTATTTTCTTCAATCCGTCCTGGCCGTCGCCAAAAATGAATTTTCCGCTGAAAAAGAGATCATCATCCACTTCTACGCCATTTATCAGCACCTTGCGTTCTGCTATCCCATTCATGTCCGTGCCGTCATAAGCAACGAACTCCACTATGTCGAAGCCTGTCTGCGGTATGACACACTTTGGTTCCATCAGAAAGGGCGGTTCATTTTGAACAATGTACTCTTCTATATTGAAATCTGCATTGCACTGGTTGCTTCCCTCGTCATACCTGCCGTCGAAATATATGCATCGGGCCGTTGCCCTGAATGAGAAATTTCGTCCTTCCAGGGCTTTTATCTGGCCTTTTGTCATTGGGACCACGAATATGGCTTTTGCCATGTTGTCAAAAATCTGGATATCTTCCTGCGGGGCTGCCTCGCCGTTCAGACTGACCTCCCACTTCTCCCTGTCTTCCCTGGTATAATACACGGCTCTGGCGAGCGGATCCTCCATATGTTTTTCATCTTTAAGTCTCGCAGTCACTTCGACTTTTACGCCGATCACCTGCTTTTCGAAACCTTCAGGGTTGTTTTTCCCATAGTCGATAAAGTTAAGTTCATCCTGGTTTATTACTTTAACCGAGACTTCCACCGGTGTATGCTCTTTTTGATACTTTTTAATAGTGAACCCCATGTAAAACAGTTTGCCTTTACTGTCGAACCTGAACATCCTGCCTTCCCCGTTGAACTTGGCCGACGGCGCGGATTGGACATTAAGAAAGTTGTGGAAGTCCCAGGTGCCGTCTGGTTTTCTGTCGGGAGCCGGATAGTTCAGCCCTTTATCAAGCACACCATTTCGTATCCTAAACTCAGTTATACCATTATTTATCCACTCACGAGTTTTTTGCCCGATTATTGTAGTATCTGAAATTGCTGCTCTTGTATATATGCTAACTTCTGCCGCAGGTTCACCTTTAAACATAGATCTCACATAATCACTCTTCCAGTACTGATATATCCATGCTATATCTTCAAGCGGCGTAATCCGCTTTACGTCGGGAGGAAAATTCGTATTTGCATACAGATTCCCTTCGATGGTGTATCCGTCATACCTGTACTCACCACGTTTATATCCCGGCTTTTTATAGAAGCCTATGCCGTTTTCGTTGAGAGTTTCCTCTTTGTAATTCTTCCTGTAGCTTTCATTGGCGTTTGCCTCTTCTGGCGTCCCGTATACGACGATACCTTTTCCGAACCAAATACGGTAATTGAATGGTCTTCCCTTTGCTACGGGTGTAACTCCATACGGAAGCCCGGTAAGTTTTTCAAAGAGATCTGGGTTGTCGAAATATGTTTCCCACTTACAGCTTGTTTCATAATAACGTGTATCATCCATAGCAGTGGTAATATTTGGTAACAACAAAGTCAAAATGAGCACACATATGAAAATTTTCTTTTTCATAATAACCTGCAACTCCTCTATTTAGAATTGCTAATTATTGATGTTACAGACTATGGATTGAAAGAGAAAATCCGTCTTTACTGCCTACTTTATAAAAGAACATTTTGCGGCCGTTATATATGATCTCCTCTACACGGTGTTCCTTGTCGTTTTCAACTGCATATCCTAGATACCTATCGAACTGTGCCATAGCCTTATCGGCTTCATTACCAAACCAGAATCTGAACATCTCAAATATTACATCTCTATGAAGACGCTGTACTGCCCCAGCGTCATAGAGTGTCATATGATACGGATTATCCAGAAGATAAATGTCATTTATTGTATCAAAGTGAATAGTCATTTGGATATTATGAATACTGTCTTCCTTGTACTTATCCTCACTCTCATAAAAGTCATAAAATATGACATGTCCTACTTCGCTGAACCCTGAAACGACAAATCCTTTTGACTTCTGTCCGACATTCCTGAATGAGTTCGCAGCATCAATTATCTCTTTTTTCAAAGGAGGCCACACTGTCACAACTGTACCATCTGGATTTACGCATGTATATACCTCATCCTCTGCCGCAGTAAAAGGCACACGTGAAGCGTTATCCAGGTACCTTATCATGATGGTCGCCGCTTCCGCACGCGTCAGCGTGTCAGCCGGCCTGAACCAGCCTCCGGCCCCCCTGATGAGTCCGATCTCATAGGACTGCAGCACATATTGCTTGTTTTCATCCTTTATTTTCGCATAGTCCTTTATCTTGGACCGCACAAGATTGTCCGGGTTATTATAAGGGTCATTGTAGGGTAACTCTTCTTTCAACAGAGTTGCCTTTACTATGATCCTCGTTGCCTCCTCGCGGGTAATGGGGCGCCTGTAATCGGAAAAGTCGCCTTTTGCGATCAGCTTTTGCTGAAGCGCTATGTCTATATAATTCTGAGCCCAGTATTTCGTGTTCTCACCAGGGGCAAATCCCATCGACCTCACAGTCATCTTGAGAAACTGATCGACCTGCACCGGATCGTCAGGATGAAACATGCCGTTATCTCCATTGATAATGCCAAGCAGCGACAGCATCCCGACCTCTTTGCGGCTCCAGTGGGACTGCATGTCGCCATACGAGTCCAGCAGGTTTTCTATCTCTTCGTTTTTCAACTCAGCAAGCTTTTCCTGCAGCGGCTTTATCCTGAAGGCTGTTTCATTTTCATACGTTCCTTCGGATTCACCGGCATATGCGCACATCGGCGGGAATAATGCCAAAATACCGAATAGCATGGCCATCAGAATTATTTCGGTGCATATTCTTATAACATGCCTGCCATGCCATACAAACTTTCTGCCATACATGTTTCGGCCTCCTTGTCACTATCCTGTCTATCAGGCTTATTCTCATGCCTGCAGCTAAAAACAAACTCGCAGTTTGCCAGCCTCAGGATGTCATTGTTTTTCAGCAGCATCTCCTTGTTGCTCTCAATCCGTTTGCCATTTATATAAGTGCCGTTCATGGAATTCAGATCCTTGACATAACAGCATCCATTCCTTCGTATGAAAACGGCATGCAGCTTACCCACGGCATTATTGTACAGTACATGGTCCACATGGCCGGCAAGTCTGCCGACGATAAATTCATCCCTGTCGATCACTATGTTCTTCTCTCCCGGCTGCCCGTTCATATTTATCAGTACAAATTCACCTTCATTTTGCCTTTCAAGGCTTTCGGTCTTCTGAGAAAGGCAATTCGTCCTTGGGTCCGTAGGCAGTGCCATATCCCTCGTTTCTAAAATAGCCCTGATTTCTTCAGTGCTTTCGCATTGCGGTATACTAGTCTCATTTCTTACAGTTGCCTTTTCCACAATTGCATCCTTCCGACTGTCGGTCTCACAATCCGCAATATTCTTTCGCATAAGACCTGTCGCATGTTTAAATGCATTTTGATTGTGTGTCATTGCACCAACAGGTACGGCAAGCCCACTGTCCTTATTCATACTGATACTGGCTATATCCCTGATGCAGAAAAGTTTCATTGCCTGCAGTTTTCTGAAGATCAAAACTTCAATCGCAAGAATTATCAGCGCGACAGCAATATAATTCACTGTGGCATCATTCCCCGTACCGGCAATGATCCCGCGGCACATATATATCGCTATACCCATTGCAAGCTGCAGCAACACTGCAATAGCAACTGCAGGCGATGGTTTTTTCTTCCTTATATTCTCCATTGCTTCCTTCTTTTCCTCTTTCTTATATTTTTCTCTATTTTCTTCGGCCATTTTTATGCATATTTCCGGCTCGTACGGCGGTTTTTGCTTTTCTCTGATGTCCGGACTGTACAGCAATTCGTTTACAAGTGTAATCAATCCCCTGATGCTGAATGTTTCGCTTTTCACCTCCGATAATATACGCTGGACGAGATTACCGCTGCTAAAACCTTCTTCGTTTATATGCTGCATCAGCAATTCAGAAACCAGTGTCTGCAATGACCCGGCATCATCATGCCGGAATTTTGCCGGTATGTACACGGTCATGACATCCAGCGTCCCGGGATCGATATATATGAATTCCGGTTTCATCAGAAAATTGTATGGGTACAGCAGATACCCGGCTGAATTGTTCATACAGGCAGCTATGTTCAGGATCAGCCTGAGAAAAGCCTCCCTGCTGAGCTTATTCCTTTTCAGGAATATTGATAGCGGTATCCGGGAGGTTATATTATAGTAAAAATAGTTGATGTCCTCTTTCTTTACTATTTCCATAGGAATGATGTATTCGATATCATTATTTTCGATCATGCTGGCCTGATACCCTATGACGTTCCCTGCACACTTGATTACAAGAAAGCTGGACGCAGCATCGCTTTCATATATAAACTCCAGTTCCTTAATTGCTTCTGCAGCAGCCCCGGACATAGCCGACTTCCTCCAAAACATCACTTTTAAATGCGCAGTCGTCAGAACTGCACTCTCAATTGATCTGGTTATTTTGTCTGATAAGCTGGCTGTTTACATCGTTCGTGACAGAATCACTTGCAAAGATGCTTTTCATGATATCAGTAACAAACTTGATGATCGCATCTCTGAATATGAGCGCTATACCTACAAGAACAGCGATAATAACAACTATTTCCACTGTTCCGAGTCCATCCTCCTCGCTCAGGAAACTTTTTACCAGTTTGTTCATCATACCACCTCCGATCCTCATATATTTCTCAGGGCCAGGACTGCAGGCATCCCGACTATGAGCAGTATTGCAATGAACATCAGCATCATCGGCAGCAGCAGCTTGGTCGACGCTTCTTCTCCAAACTTCTTTGCTGCATTCTTCCGCATTTCCCAGCATTCATCTGACAGTAGCCTAAGTACAGGGACCAGCTCAGAATTGCCTTTCCTGATGTTTTGCAGCACTACGGTCACGAAGCGTGTTACTGCAGGGACATGGCACCTTTTTGCGAACTCCTCATATGCTTTATGTTCAGATACTCCTGATCTGACAGCCTGCACCGTGATGCAAAGCTCTTTATAGAGCGGAGTCTCCCGCTGAGAGTCCATCGCAGCCTTCTCCCATGCTTTTGATACAGTCAGCCCGGCATTGACAAGCAATGTCAGTTTATTGACAAAGTCCGGGAACTCGAGTTGGATCGCCTGACGTCTTTTCCTGACTTTCTCATGCAGTTCACGGTCGCTAAGCACAACAGATGCTGCAACCAGCAGAGCACAGAAAAACAGATAACCGCCGTCAAAATCGGCAAACATCCCCACAAAACTGGCAAACATCAATGCCAGAAGTACCAGCGATATTTTGCTTCCCCAATGTACACGGAGCATTAGCAGGGCTTTCCTGTGCCCATAAAGTTCAGCAACTGCCATGGTCAGCTTCCTGTCATATCCGGTGTTGTAACTATGTTTGAAAGTGTCCAGAATAAGCATGCTTACCGGAAGGAACCCTTTCAGCGGAAACTCTTTTTTGTCCAGCACGCATATGATATCCGCATACCTGCCCCTTGATAAAAAGTACAATATTAAATAAATAATAACTAAAACAGCGAAAAAAACAGCCATTGCAGACCTCTCCGCAATATCATCTGATCTCTCGGCAGTGTTTTTCGCTTTATAGCGATTTTTCATTGGTGACGCTAAGAAATTTATGGTATGGTATAATGTCAGCATCTTTTACGCGTATTCATGAAAAAATTTCACGGTATTTCGAGCAGGTACGTTTAAACGTCTGTTGTATCAGTCAAACCTTTATGTCATTCAGCTTCGCTGAGATGAACCATGCCAGCGCCATCATTGCCAGGGCAATGGTCATCGTCAGCCGCCCGGCAGCAGTGTTGAAAACCGGGTACATATAGTCGGGCGCACTGACTGACAGCAGCACAATCATGAACACCGGAACGGCATTCAGCACCTTCTGTTCAAACCTGCGTTCAGCCAGCATCATATCGATTTCCTGGCCAACTTCTATCCTGTCGCTTATGATAGATGAAGTATTCCTAATAATCTGGGCTGTATTCCCGCCCGTCCTCTTGCTAATACTGAGGACATTTACGAAATTATCTATATCCTCGAGTCCGGCACGGCCTGCAAATTCTGACAATGCAGATTCAAGTGTTTCATTGGTATCGAGCCTGCTGATTATGTTCCTGACTTCAGCAAGCATATATGTGGACGGTTCCGGATAAAGCACGGAAAGGTCCTCCAGCGCCGCTCTGAATGCAGATTCGATGGATTTGCCTGCAGAAACAGATGAAGCCAGGGAATACAGCAGGTCTTTAAACTGGATGTTCAGTTCCTTCTTCCTTCGCCTGACCAGGTCCTTTGCCTTTATTCCAGGGTACAGCAGCGCAAGCGGTGTAAGAAGGGCAGATATTAGTACGTTTCTGTAAAACAGAAAACCTGCTGCAAAAATTACAGCTGCCGCTGCCAAAATGTAAAGTATCTTTTGCTTTGTCCCCATAACATATAAGTTATAATCCGTCATTGCATACCACCGCCCAGTCGGCAACGGATACCCGCCATTTTCAGCTTGAAAGTCCTGGTAAGCATGTTTCCGGTCCACTTGAGGCAGCCCGTTACAGGTTGGCTTTCATCTGTCTGAACGTCGACTGTCCGGCAAACAGCCGGCTTTATGGCATATCCTGTTCCTGTATCGTCTGCACCAGTATCACCGATGTGTATGTCGGGGCCATCACTGCTCCACTGTCCTGTTTCCTCGAATACAAACAGTGGATTCAGAATGATCCGACCATTGCTGTAACCCGCTACTTCGCTTATTTCAAGTACTCTCCTGGTCTTGTCCCTCAGCCTGGCAAGATGCACCATTATGTCTATGGCTGAAGCGATCTGCTGCCGTATTGCATCCAGAGGTATTGGAGCAGCGCTGACGACCATGGTTTCCAGCCTTTTAAGCATGTCTTCGGCAGAATTGGCATGTCCGGTGGACAATGACCCGTCATGGCCTGTATTCATTGCCTGCAGCATATCAAGGGCCTCCTCGCCCCTTACCTCGCCAACTATTATCCTCTCGGGCCTCATCCTCAATGACGTCCTGATAAGGTCACGGATGGTGATCATTCCTTTACCTTCGCTGTTTGCATTCCTGGTCTCCAGCCTGACGAGGTTATCCACCCCCATGATCTGAAGCTCCGCTGAATCTTCAATCGTGATTATACGCTCATCCGGAGGTATCCTGGCTGCGAGTGCGTTCAGAAACGTTGTTTTACCGCTTCCAGTACCTCCACATATAAAAATGTTGTATTTTGCCTTTACAAGACAATCCAGCACCTCCGCGGCCTCAGCGCTCAATGAGCCTGCCTCCGTCAGCTGCTCCAGGGTCATGGGTTTATCAGGAAACTTCCGTATCGTCATTATCGGTCCGTTCAGCGCCACTGGCTTGAGCACCACATTCACCCTGGATCCGTCCGGCAAAACGAAGTCGACTATCGGAGATGCCTCGTTGACGGTCCTGTTGGTCCGTGAAACTATATTATGTATCACATCCTCCAGTTTCTGCTGATCGGCAAATGCCGCTTCTGTCCTGTATATGCGGCCTGCGCGCTCTATGAATATCTTGTCCGGCCCGTTGACCATTATTTCAGTAATGCTTTTGTCATCCAGCAAAGGCTGTAATATGTCGAGCCTTCGCATCGAGTTGTATACCATGTCGGCCAGTTCGCGTTTTTGCGCGATATTGAGCCATGAAACCCGCGATCTGCGGAAGACCGCTTCTGTCACCATTTCCATAAGTTCGTCGTCATCGATATCCCTGGTCCTGTCCAGTTCCTGCGCGATTTCCGCCCTTATCTCCTCTGCCAGTTTCAAATCTCCCGGCATCCTGCCCGGACTGTATCCGGCGTTGCAGATTTCAGCAACTTCAGGCAACGGATCCACCTCCGTCCCTGAAAACACCTGCCGGCGACCTGCCGGCCAGTATCTGCTCCACAATACTGTTAAGGCTCTTGATGAATGAAGCTTCACCAAAAAGGCTGCCGGCTGCAGTACCGTCGTGCATTCCGGAACAGTCTGATATCACGGCGGCAGGCCTGTATCCATAAACAGAACCACAGTCTGTAAATCCAGATGAAAAATTCAATATAGGTAAAAGTTTGTCCGCCAATACCGACTTCCATCTGTTTTCCAACAGATCGAGGCCCTTGATGAAAATATTGGCCTTTGAATCTATGACAGGGTCAAGGGCAAAGACCAGCAGAATGGTATCGGAATGCCTCAACACTTCCGCATTTATATCGCTCAGACCCGAGGACAGGTCAATAAAAACCATGTCATACACACGACTCGATCTGAATTCCCTGATAAGGCGGACTGCATCCTGTTCATCAAACTCATTCATTTCCAGTATGCTTTCAGGAGGCTTGTAAAAATGCACACCACTCCTGATATCCGTGCACTTTGCGGACTCCAGTCTGAGCCACAGGGAGTTGCTGCCTTTCAAGTGATATATCACATTGGAAAAGCTTTGATCTGATTCTCCTCTGAAGAAACTGTCCGTTGAAGGAGTATTTTCAAGATTCAGGTAAAATGTCCGGAACCCAAGGCCTGCGCACAACATACTGCAGCCTGCTGCAATACTGCTTTTTCCGACGCCGCCGGCAGGTGAGGCAACACTGACGATACATGTATTTTTACGCCCCTTTACAGAATGATCCCTGTCTGTACTAGCAGAATAAATCCTCAATATCTCAGATACCAGCCTGTCGATGTGCTGATATTTCATGATCGAGACGGGCGCCGAATCACAACATTGGGGTGCCTGCCCCGGTCTCACTTCCGCAAGAATCAACACAAGTCCGCGGTCGTATTGCCCGATTTTTTCATCGTACATAAGGCTGTTCACAAGGACGATATCAGCAGACTCAAGACTGTCAAGGAAACCATGCAGGGCCTGGGGAGATGAAAAAGATGTCAGTTCGAATCTCCCGGGGTAGTTTATGATAAGGTATTTTTCTAAATTCCGAATATATTCGGCATCATAATCAGCTATAACAAGACTGAGCCTCCCCAAAGCGCTCCCTCCACGGCTTACAATTACAATTATTTTTGTAAAATTTTGGTTTTGATAATATTATATGGGCAGGCTCAGTTTCTGTCAATTCCTATTTTTCAAAATTTTCCAGTAATTTGGGCGCTGGATTCGCAAAATCCTACGGCAGTCACTGTTTTGAATACTTTCCGATAAGATCTTCCTGCTCTTTTCTGACGAAGTTTTTGATCTGGTTGAAGACTAGAGGGCCGTTATGCCTTATTTTGAGCCCGTATTCGAAATATCCGTTATGATCGGCTTTCCTCACTATTTCCGCAGTGAGAGACAGAATGTCTCTCGCAAGGTA
>ENA-OWPA01002201-OWPA01002201.1-bioreactor-metagenome-genome-assembly--contig:-NODE-2201-length-10239-cov-4.245031_pt1 | contig 10239 bp, 9 predicted proteins | sample MGYA00238139_ERZ651803 | MGnify/ENA primary metagenome ERZ651803 (study PRJEB26909, sample SAMN07631231) | bioreactor metagenome | isolation source: Switchgrass digestor | place: USA: Dartmouth...
GGGAAGAACCCGGTATTGGAGAACGTGGAGGCCCTGGGCACCACATCGGTTCCGACCCAGAAGCAGAATATCCACTGCCTGAGCATCATCGGGCAGGTGGAGGGGCACCTGGTGCTGCCGCCCCAGAACAAAACTACCAAGTATGAGCACATCATCCCCCAGCTCGTCGCCGTGGAGCAAAATCCGGAAATCGAAGGGCTGATGGTGATCCTGAACACGGTGGGCGGCGACGTGGAGGCGGGGCTCGCCATAGCGGAGATGATTGCCAGCCTTTCCAAGCCCTCCGTCTCTCTGGTGCTGGGCGGCGGCCACAGCATTGGCGTGCCCATCGCGGTGGCAACTACCAAGTCCTTCATCGCATCTACGGCCACCATGACCATCCATCCCATCCGGCTCACTGGACTGGTAATCGGGGTGCCCCAGACCTACGAGTATATAGACAAGATGTCGGATCGTGTAATCCGCTTTGTGGTGGAGAACTCCAAGATCAGCGAGGAGAAGTTTCGGGAGTTGATGTTCCGCACTGGTGAACTGGCCAGAGACGTGGGCACGGTGGTGGTGGGCGGGGATGCCGTCAAGCTGGGCCTGATCGACGAGGTTGGGGGTGTGGCCCAGGCGGTGGCAGCCCTGCAGGCGATGATTGCCGAGCGGCGCACTGCAGCGGGCGAGGTGATGCAGTGATGGAGAGCAGCACCAGCCTGCTCTGGACTGCCCTGCCCCTGGAACTGGTGCTGGCAGAAGCTGCTGCCCCGGTTTCCCCCTGCATCAACCTGGTGCAGGGAGGCCGCATCCTGGAAGTGCTGCCGGTGGGGCAAGGGATGGGCGTCATCCAGCGCCTGATCTCTACCGATCCGCAGGACTACCTGGATCCGGCGTGGCAGCCGGGCACCCGGGTGCCGCTGGCCTAGCCACGAGTCTGGGACAGGGTGCAGGAAAGGTCGGGAAAGGTCGGGAAAGGTCGGACTCACGGCAGGAATCCCTTACTTGCCGCCCGAATAAATCTGTAAGCTTTACCGGCTCGAAGCGAAGCGGGGCGCGGCAGCCCTCGGGGCTCCAGGCGGCGCAGCCGGTAGCAGTATTCGGGAGAGAGGGTGACGTCCGTGCCTTTGATGCTGAAGGACATCTATGCCAGGCTGCTCGAACGTGGGCACAAGCTGACCCCCCAGCGCTGGGCGATCATCGCGATCTTCCTGATGAACAAGGGCCGGCACCTCTCAGCGGATGACGTCTACAGCCTCCTGCGTGAGACGTATCCCAACAACGGCATTGCCACAGTGTACCGCACGCTGGAGTTGCTGGAAGAGATCGACGTCCTCCGGAAGGTGGACTTCGGCGAAGGCCGGGCGCGCTATGAACTCAACGATGGGGAGTCCCACAACCATCACCACCTGGTCTGCACCCGCTGCGGCCGGATCACAGAGTTTGAGGATGAACTGCTGCTGAGCCTCGAGGAGGCCATCACCCGGAAGACTGGTTTTTTGATTCGGGAACATCACGCCAAGTTTTACGGGCTCTGTGCAGAGTGTCAGGCAGCATCCGACGAGAAGAAGGACTGAGACCCGGTACCGCTCTGCGGTGCCGGGCCTCTTCGCGCGCGTACGGGAGGCTGCGGGTTTGGGAGGGAATGGCTCTGCAGCCGGAATTTCGTAGCCTCCATGGGTGTGATATACTGTTACATATCATAGGGTGCCCTGGACTCTGCTTGGCTTCCAGGGCTCTGCTCTGCAGGAGGGTTACGCTCGTGGCACAGCGGTCGGCGCGAAAACGACATGTGAAGACATCTGCCAGAGCGCGAACCAAACAGGGGTCCGACCTTCGCCAGGAGGTGCTGGGGCTCCTTCTGGCCGCGTCCGGCATCTGGTTCTTCCTCTCGCTGGCGGGCAGCGGCGGGGGAGTGCTGGGCCAGTGGCTGAGCACCGGGATCAAGGTGGTGGCGGGGGGAACCGGCGCCTGGGTGGTGGCCGGGGCCCTGGTGCTGGCCGGCGGCCACCTCATCTACCTGCGGGTGAATGATCAGGTATTTCACTGGAGCCGGCGGGCGTGGGGCATCGTGATGCTGCTGTTGGGGATTGAAGTCGTCATCCAGCTGGCAGCCTACCCGGAGCACCCGATGGGGGGCGAGCTGGAGAACGCACTCAGGGGCTTCGGGGGCGGCGTCACGGGCTTTGCCCTGGCCTACGCCCTTACCCGGGCCTTCGGCACTGCCGGCCGGTGGGTGGTGCTGGTGACGGCGGCGCTTCTGGGGGTACTGCTGAATACCAACCTGACCCTGGGCGGCGTGCTGCGGTGGATGCGGAGCGGCGTCCGGTCCATGGGTCAGGGAGTAAGCGGCGCTGCAGCCGAACTGCATACCCTGCTTTCTGACCGCGAACTGGCGAACGGGACGGCAGAGGGTGCTGCAAAGCCCCGGCGCGCTGCTGCCACGGAGGAGCTGAATACCCTGGGGGATCCTGAGCCCGCGGCACCGGCTGCGCCTGCGTCTGAGCCGCCGGCGGTCGGGCCCGCTCCTGCTGCGGCGCCCGTGGAGCAGCCGGCGGAGACGCCTCCATCCGAGCCGGTGATCCGGCAGGCGGTGCGGCATCCCAAACCTCCGGCCGAGGAGGCTCCGGCGGTGCCCCTGGTGGCGGACGGGAAGGGGCAACTCAGTCTGGATCCCGACAAACTGGGGGACGCGTATCAACTGCCGCCTATCACCATGCTGCCGAAACCTGCGAGCCAGGGCGGCCCCACCGCGCAGGACCACAAGGAGCGGGCGGACCTGTTGGTACGCACGCTGAAAAGCTTCGGCGTGGAGGCCAGGGTGGTGGAGATCAGCCCCGGGCCGGCGGTGACCCGCTACGAACTGCAGCCCGGCCCCGGCGTCCGGGTCAACAAGTTTACGGCCCTGGCCGATGATCTGGCCCTGGCTCTGGCAGCGGAGGACATCCGCATCGAGGCGCCCATCCCCGGCAAGGCGGCGGTGGGCATCGAGGTGCCCAACAAGCAGCGGCGGGCAGTTCCCCTGCGGGAAGTGATGGAGACCCCCGCTTTCCTGAACAGCCCATCGAAGCTGACAGTGGCCTTCGGCGAGGACAACGCCGGAAACCCGGTGGTGTGGGACCTGGGCAAGATGCCCCATCTCTTGATCGCCGGCTCCACTGGTTCGGGCAAGTCGGTCTGCATGAACACCATCATCTGTTCGCTTCTCTTCAAGGCCAGGCCTGACGAGGTCAAGATGCTGATGATTGACCCGAAGATGGTGGAGCTTTCCACCTACAACGGCATCCCGCACCTGATGGCGCCGGTGATTACCGATGCCAAAAAGGCGGCTGGCTACCTGAAGGGCGCCGTGAAGGAGATGGAGAACCGCTATGAGCTCTTTGCGGCGGCGGGCGCCCGGAATATTCAGCAGTACAACCAGATGTGCCTGAACGACCCCGGGCCCGATCCGGAGCACCCCCGGCAGCCGCTGCCCTACGTGGTGATCTTCATCGACGAGCTGGCTGACCTGATGATGGTGGCCCCGGTGGACGTGGAAGATGCCATCTGCCGCCTGGCGCAGATGGCCCGGGCCTGCGGCATGCACCTGGTAATCGCCACCCAGTCGCCCCGGGTGGATGTCATCACCGGCCTCATCAAGGCCAACATCCCGTCCCGCATCGCCTTCGCCGTCTCCTCCCAGGTGGACTCGCGGGTCATCCTGGACTACGCCGGGGCCGAGCGGCTCCTGGGCCGGGGCGACATGCTCTTCCACCCCAGCGGCCTCTCCCGCGCGGTGCGGGCCCAGGGGGCCTTCATCGGGGAGAAGGAGGTAGACAGCCTGGTCAAGTTCGTCAAGGCCCAGGCCAAGCCGGTCTACACTGCCGAGGAGGTGGCGGTGGAGGTAGGCCAGACCAAGCGGGGCGGCGGTCCTGCCGAAGGAGAGCCTGTTTCGGCGGTAGATGCCGTCTTCCCCCAGGCCGTGCGGGTCGTGATTGAACATGGTCAAGCCTCCGTCTCCATCCTGCAGCGGCGGCTGCGGTGCAATTACAACAAGGCAGCCCGTCTGATTGACATGATGGAGGAGCGGGGCTTTATCGGGCCGCACCAGGGGTCAAAGCCGCGCGAGGTGCTGATTACGCTGCCCCAGTGGCAGGAACTCTTTGGCGACACGGAGGCCGGGGGCGAGAGCCCGACCCGTTCCGAAAAGGCATAAAGCAAAACCAACCGGTGGGGAGCCCTGCGGGCTCGCCCACCGGTTTTTCATGTACCGGGCTCGAGGCTGCCGGTCATCACCTGAGGCCAGTGGGGGTCAGGGCTGGGCGCGGTCCGGTCATCGGCGGTAATCAGCAGGGTGTCGTAGCGGGCCACGGGCAGTCCTGGCCCTTCCTCCACCCGGTAGTTTTCACCCCAGACTCGGGTAAGGACGCCCAGGGGCAGCCGGCTTCCGGAGCGCTGGCTGACCAGCCAGAGCCGGTATCCGTTAAAGGGGCGATTCTGGCCCGGGGTGCGGCCCAAGGCCACAGGGCTGGGTAGGCCCCGCAGGGTGGCGGAGATGCGCCCCTCCTGGAGGTGGAGTACCGCACTGCCTACGGCCCGGGGCGCCATGGGATGGCAGCTCTGCAGGGTGATGCTCCGGGTGGCGGGCCGGAGAAGGGGAGGAGGCGGCGCTTCAGCCGGCTCCGCTTCCTGTGCCGGCGGATTGCGCAGTTCGGCAGGGGATGCCGCCTCGGCGGATGCCCGGGTCAGGAGATCCGCTGCTGGTGCGGGTGAGTGCGGGTCTTGCAGTGGAGAGGGTGGCGAGGCGGTGGGGACGGCTGCAGTATGCGCCTCTGCCTCACCGACAGCCGTTCGCACCACAGCGGGAGTGGGTGCGAAACCCTGGCGCTGGGCCTCGGAGGCGGTGAACGCCGCAAAGTCGGCAGGTTCGTCAGGTGCAAGCTCCTGCTCTGCCGGCGCCTCAACATCCGCCTCAACAGGATCCGGCAGGTTGTCCGCCGGTGCGGCGTCCTGGACCGAAGCCGTCGCTTCCTCCTGGGCGAGTGAGGTCCCCGGGGAGGGAGCCGCCGCACTTTGGGTGAGTGCCAGCGCTGCGTCTCGGGCCGGCGACGCTGCTGCGGCCTGGGCAGGTGCCGGCGCGGCATCTTGGGCCGGTGGCACCGCCGCATCCAGGGCCAGTTCAGTTGGCGCACCCTGTACCGGGGGCGCTGTTCCGCTTTGGGCCGGCCCACCCGCTGAGGAGGGAGCCGCCTTCGGCTCGCCGTGGAGCCAGATCAGCCGTCCTTCCAGGACAGCCACCGCGCCGGAGGGGCTGCCGCCCAGCGGCTCGGCAGTGACCCGGATGGCCGCAGCCCCTTCGAGGCCCAGCAGCCCTGCCTCCCGGATGCACGTGCCGCTTCCCTCGCCGGAAGCGCCGGTGTTGAAGGCGCCGATGCTGATGGGCTCGGATGAACCCACCACCCAGCCTTCGTAGTAGAAGTCGCCTTCCGGGCGGCGATCTGCCAGGGTGCGGGCGTTCTCCACGTAGATGGTGACCCGGCAGTGCTGCTGGTCGCCAGTCACCAGGCAGTAGCCTTCCAGCGGACGGGCCGGGTCATGGCGGTACTTGCGGGCTGCTGTGCCCGCTTCGGTCAGCCGGGCTACGGCCAGTTGGGCAGCAGGTCCGTCCAGCATGCCGATCCTCCTTCCTCTGCGGCACAAAGATCCTCCCATGATTCTTATGCCTGCAGGAGCCTGCCATTCCGGTTTTCGGGCGCCGCTGGTAAGAACACACAGGATCTGGATCGAAATCCAAAAAGAGCAGGAATTAAGACGCACAAGTACGAATAAACATAGTAGACTGGCAGTGATGCTGGGACTGTTCAAGAAAGGGCAGGTGGTAGAGGCCCATGAGCCTCAACTTCGACCTGAGTTCGGAACAGCAGCAGATTCGCAGCCTTGCCCGGGAATTTGCGGAAGAGGTGCTGGCTCCCGGCGCTGCAGAGCGCGATAAGACTGGGGCCTTCCCCTTGGAAGAAGTCCGGAAAATGGGCAAGCTGGGCCTCTTCGGCATTCCGTTTCCCGAGGAGTACGGCGGCATGGGGGGCGACACGGTTTCCTACGCGCTGGCGGTGGAGGAGATCAGCCGGGTGGACGCTTCTGTCGGCCTCACCCTGGCTGCCCACTGCTCCATCGGCATGGGGCCGGTCTACTATTTCGGCACAGAAGAGCAGAAACGCCGGTGGCTTCCCGGGGCAGCCCGGGCTGAATACCTGGCCTCTTTTGGGCTGACAGAGCCCGGCGCGGGCTCTGATGCTGCCGGCACCAAAACTACAGCCGTGCGCGATGGAGAGCAGTGGATCCTGAACGGCTCCAAGCAGTTTATCACCAACGCCGCCTACTGCGGCTTTATCGTCTGCACGGCGGTTACGGATCCGTCCCGGGGGCACAGGGGCATCAGCGCGTTCATCGTCCCCAATCCCACCGAAGGGTTTACCATCGGCCCTGCTTATCAAAAGATGGGGCTCCGCTCGTCAGACACCCGTCCCCTCTACTTTGACCAGGTCCGCATTCCGGCAGAGAACCTGCTCGGGCGTGAAGGGGAAGGGTTCAAGCAGTTCATGATCACCCTCGACGGCGGCCGCATCTCCATCGGCGCCATGGCGGTGGGCATCGCCCAGGCTGCGCTGGACGCGGCGCTTGCTTACGCCAAGAGCCGGGTGCAGTTCGGCCAGTCCATCTCCCGGTTCCAGGCCATCCAGTTCAAACTGGCGGATATGGCGATGGAGATCGAACTGGCCCGGAACATGGTCCTGAAGGCCGCGTGGCTGAAGGACCAGGGGCGTCCCTTTACCCGTGAGTGCGCCATGGCCAAGCTGTTTGCCTCGGAGGTGGCCACCCGGGCCGCCAACCAGGCGATTCAGATCCACGGCGGCGCCGGTTATATGGAGGATTACCCGGTCTCCCGGTTCTGGCGCGATGCACGCCTTACCGAGATCGGCGAAGGCACCAGCGAGATCCAGCGGCTCGTCATCGCCCGGCAGCTGGGGCTCTAATCAGGAGGAGGGGGCAGAAGCATGGTCCGCGCTTCGATGGCAGGTACTGTCTGGAAGGTGATGGTGCAGCCCGGCGACCGGGTGACCGCTCGCCAGGAGGTCGTCATTCTGGAGTCTATGAAGATGGAGGTGCCCATCCAGGCGGAGAAGGACGGGGTCGTCGCCGCTGTACGGGTCAAGCCCGGCGATTTCGTCAACCAGGGAGACCTGTTGATTGAAGTAAACTGAGCCATTCCAAACCGTCCATGAGGGAGCGGAGGAACGTGCGCACAGTGCGGATTGGAGCCGGGCAGGGGTTCTATGGCGACTCTCTCCTGCCCGTGCTGGATGTGGCCCGGTACGGGAATGTTAAGTATATCAGTTTTGATACACTGGCCGAACTGACGCTGGCCATCTTGGAGAAAGGCCGCCGAAAGGATCCTTCCGGCGGCTTTACCCGAGATGTAATTCCCATGATGCGGAACCTGCTTCCCATCTGCCGGGAGCGGGGCATCAAACTCATCACCAACGCCGGCGGCATTAATCCCCAGGGGGCTGCCCGGGCCGTGGCCGGGGTGGCTCGTGAGCTGGGGCTCAAGTTGAAGATCGCTTGCGTCACTGGCGACAACATCCTCGACCGGCTGGATGAGCTGGCGGCCCAGGGGGTCACTTTCAAGGATGAAGAGGGAGCCCAGACCCTGGCGGATGTTCGCGACCGGGTGTACTTTGCCTCTGCCTACCTGGGGGCGGGGGTCATCGCGGACGCTCTGGACCGGGGGGCCGACGTAGTGATTACCGGTCGCACCACAGATACGGCCCAGTTCCTGGGGCCCCTGCTCCACGAGTTCCGCTGGGCCCGGGACGACTGGGACAAGCTGGCCCAGGGGGTCGTGCTGGGCCACCTGATGGAGTGCTCCGGCCAGGTGAGCGGCGGCAACCTGCAGATTGGCTGGGAGGCCGTGCCCAACCTGGAGCGGATCGGCTTCCCGGTGGCGGAAGTCAGTGAAGACGGCAGCTTCATCCTGACCAAGCCGGAGAACACCGGCGGCGCCGTGACCCTGCGGAGCGTAAAGGAGCAGTTCCTCTACGAGATTCACGATCCCACCAACTACATCACGCCGGACGTCATCTGCGACCTGACCACCACCAAACTGGAAGAGGTGGGGCCTAACCAGGTCCGCGTAAGCGGCACCCGCGGCAAGCCTGCCCCTTCCACACTGAAGGCCCTGCTGGGCTTTGCCGACGGATGGATGGGCGAAGGCTACATCTCCTTCAGCTGGCCCAAGGCTTACTCCAAGGCCAAGCGCGCTGCCGAGATCATCCTGACCCGGCTGGAGATGCAGGGCGTGCGGCCGGAGGAGACCCGGGTGGAATACATCGGCATCAACTCCCTCTGGGGCGCCCTGGCGCCGGAACCTGCGGACGAGGACCAGATTAACGAGGTGCGGCTGCGCATCGCCATCCGCACCCGGGACAAGAAGGCCTGCGAGGTGCTGGCCCGGGAGTTTCCGCCGCTCCTGCTTTCCGGTCCACCTACGGCTTCCGCAGTGGCGGGTACGCCGGCGCCCCGGGAGCTTCTGGGGCTTTGGTCGGCGCTGATTCCCAGGGAGCTGGTCGAGCCGCAGGTTCAGATCACCATCGAGGAGGTGTAGCGCCGTGGGCAGAAGTGTGCGGCTCATCGAGATTTGCCATGCCCGTTCCGGAGACAAAGGAAACGCGGCGGATATCGCACTGTTCGCCAACGATGATGCCGCCTGGGAACTGATCCGCCGCCGGGTGACGGCAGAGCGGGTGGCAGAATACTTCCGGCCCGTGGCTGCGGGGCCGGTGGAGCGGTGGGAGGTACCCAACGTTCAGGCGTTGAAATTCGTGGTGCACGGCGCACTGGGCGGTGGGGCGCCCCGGTCGCTTCGGAGCGATAACTTGGGGAAGACCTTTGCAGCCGCCCTCCTGCGCATGGAGATTGAAGCAGAGGAGTAAGAGATTTGGCATCATCCATTCTTGCATTCATAGCCCCAGACCTGGCCACGGCCCGGGCGGCGGTGGCGGCCCAGGCCTCTCTCCGCCAGCGGGCGAGGCTGGAGGGCATCTTTGGCGCAGCCGCCCCCGAACGGGCAGTAGTGCGGCTGCTGACGGAGCTTCAGAACCCTGACGGCGGGTTTCCCGGAGGAGAGGAATCCGAAGCGCCCAGCAGTGCGGCGGCCACATGCCGCATCCTGGCTGAACTGAAGGAGATGCCTCCGCTGGCCGGTTCGCCCATGGCCTCCCGGGCGGTGTCCTTCCTGCGGCGGAACCAGCGGCCGGGCGGCTTCTGGGGCCAGGGGGAGGGCTGCCCGGACCTTACAGCATGGGCTGCGTACACCATCTACACCCTGGACCCGACGCACCAGGACCCGCTCTCCCGCGCGGCCCGGTATCTCAAGCGGTTCATCCAGGATGAACCCGGCCTTTCTGCCAGAGGCCTCGCCTGTGCCTGGGCACTCTGGGTGGGACTCTGGGGTGAGGCGTCGCCGGAGGCCCGCCGCGGCTTTCGGCTGCTGGAGCAGCGATCGCTGAATGGCCAGGAACTGGCATCCTGGCTGATCTGCGCCCTGGAGGTGGGGGCGGGAGGTCCTTACCTGCTTCCGCTGGCCCAGCGAGTGGCAGAACTGGCGGCCCAGCAGGAGCCTGACGGCCTGTGGCCCGCTGGCGAGCCGTGGCTCGGGGAGAATCCCGGAGCGGGGAGGCTCGAGTCGACACTGAAGGCCCTGAGGGTATTCTCCCTCTGCGGTCTGATTCAGGAGGGTAACAACCAGCGTGGAGAAGGTGGCGGTTGAAACCCGGGGTCCTGTGGCCCTGGTGGAGATTCGAAACGGCGAGCGGCACAACGCACTGTCGCGGCAGGTGGTGGCGGAACTGCAGGAGGCCGCCCAGCGGCTGGCTGTTGACCAGCAGGTCCGGGCTGTGATCATCCACGGCGGCGATGCCCGCTCCTTCTGTGCCGGGGCCGATCTGAAGGAGCGGCAGGGGCTGACGGAGGCCCAGGTTTTTGCGACGGTTCGGCAGCTGAGGGAGACGGTCAATCTGTTTGCTCAGCTGCCTGTTCCTACTATTGCAGCGGTGCACGGCTCTGCGCTGGGCGGCGGCTTTGAACTGGCGCTGGCCTGCGACATCCGGGTGCTGGCGGAAGGGGCCCAACTGGGGCTGACGGAGGTCTCGTGGGGGATTATCCCCGGAGCGGGCGGGTGTGTTCGCCTGCCTGCCCTGGTGGGTCCGGCGCTGGCCCGGG
>ENA-OWPA01002202-OWPA01002202.1-bioreactor-metagenome-genome-assembly--contig:-NODE-2202-length-10239-cov-2.977662_pt1 | contig 10239 bp, 8 predicted proteins | sample MGYA00238139_ERZ651803 | MGnify/ENA primary metagenome ERZ651803 (study PRJEB26909, sample SAMN07631231) | bioreactor metagenome | isolation source: Switchgrass digestor | place: USA: Dartmouth...
GTTTTTGACAAATTTTGTGATATGATTATTATGTTTTATCTCAACATTCATTAATATTACTGCAGGTTTAAGAAAAAAAACTTGTGGTCAACAATTTTTTTTATATTCAGTCAATTAATTATCTTGTCTTTTTCCTATTATTGTACTATGCTGTACATGTGAGAGAATGCATTTTTATAAGATTAGGGCTAGAGGAGGGAGTTTTTTGCATTTTGTAGTTTGTCTTAAGCAAGTACCGGACTCATCGGAAGTTCGGATTGACCCCAAAACCAACACGCTCATGCGTGAAGGGGTACCATCCATTATTAACCCATATGATGCCCATGCGCTTGAAGAGGCAATTCGCCTGAAAGAGAAGGTGGGCGGCAAGGTCACTATTGTTACAATGGGACCACCCCAAGCCAAGGAAGCTATCAGAAAGGCAATGACTTTCGGAGCAGATCGGGCAATTCTGTTAACCGATCGCGCTTTTGGTGGCTCTGATTCTTTGGCTACAGCTTATATTATAACCCAAGCTATCCGTAAGATTCATGAGACTGATCCTGTGGACCTGGTGTTGGCCGGAAAAGAAGCTATCGACGGAGACACTGCACAAACTGGCCCTGGTATTGCTACCCGCCTTGGGTTCCCTCAACTTACCTATGTAATTAAGATAGTTGATATTACAAAAGATACAATTACTGTTCATCGTAAACTGGAAACAGGTAAAGAAGTGGTTCAAGCTAAGTTGCCTGCGCTTCTTACCGTGGAAAAAGAACTCAATGAATTGCGTTATGCAAGCCTTCCCAATATGATGAAGGCTGCTTCATATGAACCAGAGATCATCACTGCTAGCTCCATGGAATTTGATGCCTCCCAAATGGGACTGAAGGGTTCACCTACCAGTGTTACCAAGATTTTTGCTCCGCCTGCACGTACCGGTGGGGATAAAATCGATGGAACAAAGGATCCTCAAGGTGCAGCTGCCCAAGTAGTTGAGGAGTTATTCAAACAAAATATGATCAAGGTTAATCCCGCGGTGAAGGGAGGCAATCGGTAATGGCAGTTATTATTGGTCCGGGTTGTATTAGTTGTGGTGTTTGTGTAGGAGAGTGCCCAGAAGAAGCATTGGAACTTGGCGGCAGCGGTGTTGAAGTTAATGCTGCAAAATGTACAGAATGCGGCAATTGTGTTGAAGCATGCCCAAGCAGTATTTTATCCTTGCCTGCCGGCGCCGGTAAAAAAGCTGAAGAAGCTAAAGAACCGGTAAAAGAAGTTGTCAAGGAAGCTGAAGCGGCCAAGGAAACTTCTAAAGAAGTTGCTCCGGAGGCTGCTCCGGTAGAAACACCAAAACCCAAGAAAGTTGTTCCCGTAGCCGGCGGCGATGTTTGGAGCGGTGTATGGGTAGTTATTGAATATAATCGCGGTGAAGTCCATCAGGTATCCTGGGAGCTTTTAGGGGAAGGACGTAAACTGGCTGATGCCATTGGCTGTGAATTAGCCGGTGTATTAGTTGGTCATGATGTGGAACATGTCATCCCTGAAGCTTTTGCTTATGGCGCAGAAAAAGTCTATGTGGTTGACGATCCGATTCTTAAGGATTATCGTACCCAACCTTATGCTGAAGCCGTAACCAATCTTGTACGCAAGTATCAGCCGGAGATTATTCTTATGGGTGCTACGGCCATCGGTCGGGACGTTTTCCCTGTTATCGCTACCAAGATGCAAACCGGTTTAACTGCGGATTGCACTGTCTTGAGTATTGACCCCAACACAAAACTGTTGTTACAAACTCGTCCCGCTTTCGGCGGTAATATTATGGCTACCATTCAATGTAAAACTCGCCGTCCGCAAATGGCTACCGTGCGTCCAAGGGTTATGGCTATGCCTCCTCGTGTTGAAGGCCGTACCGGTGAGGTTGTCCGTGAAGAACTTGGCTTAACTGAAGATGAAATTTTAACGAAGGTTATTGATTTCATTAAGGGCGATGCCAAGAGTATTTTCATCGACAAAGCAGAAATTCTGGTTTCCGTAGGTCTTGGTCTAGGTTCGAAGAAGAACATGGCTCTGGCCGAAGAACTGGCTGAGGTATTGGGCGCCACCATAGCAGGAACTCGGGGTGCAGTAGAAGCAGGGTGGATTACCCATGACCGCCAAGTTGGTCAAACTGGGACTACGGTCCGTCCGAAATTATACATTGCCATAGGAATTTCCGGGGCAATTCAGCACTTGGTTGGTATGGAAACTTCTGACTGCATTATTGCCATCAACAACGATCCCGAAGCTCCCATTTTCCGGGTGGCTACTTATGGAATCGTCGGTGATTTAAACGAAGTTGTACCAGCTCTTACTGCTGAATTTAAGAAGCGCCTACAGCACGGCGCGGCAAAATAAGGAGGGCCAACATGGAAAAATTTGATGTTATCGTCGTTGGAGGCGGTCCAGCCGGCCTATCTGCCGCCATTAGTGCTGCAAAGGCTGGGATGAAGACCGTTGTGATTGAACGGGGAGATTATCCTGGTACAAAAAATGTTATGGGTGGCGTGCTCTATACCGCTGCTACCAATGAAGTTGTTCCTGAATTTTGGAAAGAAGCTCCCCTGGAAAGACCTGTAATTGAGCAAAGGTATGCCTTTTTAAGCAAAGACGAAATTTTTTCAGCCAGCTACCGTGATCCAGCATGGGGTGTGGAAGGCCAATATAATGCCCATACGGTTCTCAGAGTCAAATTTGACCGGTGGTTAGCAGATCAGGCTGTTAAAGCTGGAGTTATGATTATTACTGAGACTGTGGTGGAGGATCTCCTCTATCATGGTGATGATGTTGTGGGTGTACGCACCGGTCGTGCTGAAGGAGATTTGGGAGCCAAAGTTGTCATTATTGCTGAAGGAGCCAACAACTTCTTGGCCGTAAAAGCCGGTTTAGCCAAACCTCTCCGTCCTGACAGCATGGCGGTAGTTGTCAAAGAAATTATTGAGCTGCCTGCAGAAAAAATTGAAGATCGTTTTTGCTTAGAGCCTCATGAAGGAGCCACAATTGAGCTCTTTGGCGATTCCACTGACGGAATGATGGGTACAGCTTTTATATATACTAATAAAAACTCCATTTCCATCGGTGTGGGTTCAATTATTGGGGCGATGGCGAAAAAAGGTTGGTCACCCAACGATCTTTTAGAAAATTTAAAGGCCAAACCTTATGTCAAACGCCTGATCCAAGGTGGAGAAATTAAGGAATATCTGGCTCACATGATTCCTGAAGGCGGTTACAATGGCATGCCTAAACTATATCGGCAAGGTGTCCTTGTAGTAGGGGATACAGCAATGTTTGTCAATGGTTTGAACCGGGAAGGTTCTAACTTGGCTATGATCTCCGGTAAAATTGCCGGTCAGGTTGCTGCTGAAGCGATTAAATCCGGTGATGTAAGCGCTCAAGGCATGAGTGTTTATGAGACACGCCTCCGTGATTCCTTTATTATCAAAGACCTTTATAAATTCAGGAAACTTTGGCCGTTTATCGAGGACAATCCTCATTTACTGGAGCAGTATCCTGAGATTGTCAACCAAGCTGCTCGGATGTATTTCACAGCAGATGGTACACCTAAGGCACAAGTATTCAAGAACATCATGGATATGGTGTTCAAGAAACGGACCAAGAGTGGAGTCGTTAAAGATATGTATAAGGCTTGGAGGGCACTGAAATGAAATTAGATGATAAGTTATATTTGGTGCGCTTTAACACTGATAAACTAAATCACATCAAAATCAAAAACGGAGATGTCTGTTTAAAGTGCCAGGACAAAGTGTGTACCTTTATCTGCCCGGCTCATGTCTATGACTGGGATGAAGAAGAAAATCGTATTAGTGTGGGTTATGTGGGCTGTTTAGAATGCGGTACCTGCCGTGTGGCTTGTCCTCATGGCAATATCCAGTGGGAATATCCTCGCGGTGGCTTTGGAGTTTCCTGGAAAAACGGTTGATCAAAATTAATCTTTTGCAAGCAAATTGAGGCAGTGGTAATTCACTGCCTCTTTCATTTTGACAAATCAATAAATCCTTATAAAATATAAGTATATCCACTAAAAGGAGGTAATTGTTATCCTCGAAAGTATAATACGCGGGCTACAGGAGGATCAATGGCTAATCGAAAAGGATACCAATTGGTTGGTAGCTCGGAAAGGAGATAGTGGGCTACTTTTTACTCTTTTTCGAAAAGGTGGTTCTTTAGAATTCCCTCAATACCTCACCAGTTTTCCTTCCATAAAAAAATGGGAGGCTATGATTTTTTGCCCAGAAGGTTTATCTTCCCAGGATTTGAAACAAGCTGATTGGAAAAGAATACAAGCCTGGTTTATCGACTTACAAACTGGTTCCATCTTTCCTTCACCTCCCACCGAAGATAGGAGAATGTTAAACCTGGTTTTATCTTACCTGAATCCGGAGTCCTCAGTTCCCGGTGATAGTCATATACCTTCCGGCAAGCAGGCTTATTCGCCGGTTAAACCCTATTTAACTTATACCTTAATTGCCATTAATTTAATAGTTTTTGCCCTGATGACTTTAGCCGGTGGCTCCACCAATCCGGCAGTACTTGTTTTATTTGGGGCAAAAGTAAACAGCCTTATTTTACAAGGTGAATTCTGGCGCTTATTTACCAGCATGTTCTTACATATCGGCATACTGCATTTGGCGTTTAATCTATATGCCCTCTGGATTTTAGGCCCCATCATGGAAGAATTCTTTGGGCGGATACGTTATATCCTAATCTACATTATCAGCGGCTTAATGGGTTCATTTGCCAGTTTTCTCTTTACAGATGCCATATCCGCCGGTGCTTCGGGGGCAATATTTGGCTTACTTGGAGCTTTGGTGGTTTATTCCCGACGCAGACCGGCTCTTTGGAAGTCCGGTTTTGGTAAAAGTTTAGCTGTAATTATAATTATAAACTTGGTTCTGGGTTTTATGGAAGCAGGAATAGACATCTATGCTCATTTTGGGGGCTTAATAGGTGGTATGGTCTTAAGTGCCATAATTCCAAGTAAATATGAGGGTTAGATACCAGGAAATAACATATAAGAGTTGGTATTGAATTTTCTTTAAGGGATAAAATAAGAACAAAGCTCATGGTTTCTTAGCAAGGTGGTAACGCTTAAAGCCATCGATAGTTAAGAAATCGTGGGCTTTTCTCTGTTGATTACTCCTAGGGAATGCTATAATAATATTTAACGCTAGCAAATTAAAGACTGTGAGGAAGAATTGTGAAACGGGGTTATTCTAGGCGGGAAAAGTTTCTTTACGCTGTAATGTTAATACTGACCATCCTAATTGTTGGGCGCCTGTTTGAGCTTCAGGTCATTGATGCTGCTGAGCTTAGAGCTATCGGCATTGAAAGAAGAGCCAGCAACCAGAGTCTACAACCCGAGCGGGGAAAAATTTTTGATGCTCATGGCAATGTTTTAGCCCAAAGCATTCCTGTCAAAGAGATCTACGCGGATCCACGCGGGATTTCAGAGTTAATAGCCAAAAAGCAAACCACTTGGACTAAAGAGGCTATGGCAGGAGAGCTGGCCCGGATTCTGGAAGTAGATCAGGCCGCTATCCTGGAAAAGCTCAACAAAGATTTGCAATGGGTAAGCATCGCTAACCAGGTGGATTTGGAAAAAGTAGAGCAAATCAAAGCTTTAAAGCTGCCGGGGATTGGTTTCAGTGATCAGCAGAAAAGGGTATATCCCATGGATACTTTAGCTTCTTCCGTGTTAGGAATAGTCAACTTATCCGGTCATGGTGCCGAAGGGTTAGAGGCTTATTATGATAAAGAGCTTTACGGCACTCCGGGTTATTTATCCAGCCAATCTCTTTTCAATAGTTCTTCTTTCAATCAGCCTGCGACAAAGGGGGCAGATCTGCAGCTAACCTTAGACACCACTATTCAGCATATGATCGAACAGCAATTAGATCAATTAGTCGAGACCACTCAAGGAAAAAATATTGCTATCTTGGCTATGGATCCTAAGACCGGCAGGATTTTGGGAATGGGCTCAAGACCGACCTTTAATCCCAATGATTATATGAATACTAATATTGAAGACCGACGCAACTTAACTATAGGGATGTCTTATGAGCCAGGCTCCACCTTCAAGATCATCACCGGTGCCATAGCTTTGGAGGAAGGCCTGGTTAAACCTGATGACATTTTCAATGACCCGGGTTATATTAGGGTCGGTCCTCTCTACATAACCAACTGGGATTCTGATTTTCGTGCTCATGGGGATATAACTTTAACCAAAGGTATGATGTCTTCTTCGAATGTGGTTTTTGCCCAAGTGGGTTTAAAAATCGGGAAAGAGACTTTTTATACGTATCTAAAAGCTTTTGGCTTTGGTAGTCGAACTGGTATAGATATCCTCGGGGAAGATACCGGTCTTTTAGTTACCCAAGATAAAGTGCGGGAAATTGAATTGGCGACCATGTCTTGTGGGCAAGCTAATTTGGTTACCCCGATTCAGTTGTTAACGGCTATTTCCAGTATCGCCAATGGGGGAACTCTCTATAAACCTTATATTGTTGATAAAATAGTCTATGCCGATGGAACAATTAGAGAAAACACCCCCACACCTGTTCGTCAAGTAATATCGAGAGCGACAGCAGAGCAGCTGACCGAAATTCTTGTGTCCGTTGTGGATGAGGGAACGGGGCAAGCGGCCAAGATACCCGGAATTAAGGTTGCCGGTAAGACAGGAACCGCCCAGAAAATAGATCCGAATACCGGAACCTATTCAGATACTGATTTCATCGCATCTTTTGCTGCCTACGCTCCGGCAGATGATCCCAAGATAGCTCTTTTGATCCTCATTGATACTCCCCAAGGGGAAAGTCATCAGGGTGGTACATTGGCCGGACCGGTTGCTAAAGCCATTCTGGAAGAAGCTTTGGAGTATTATGGCATACCTGTTTCCAGTGAAACTCCCAGCCAAGTGAGTGAGATTCCGGAAACTGCTTTCCAACGACCTGCCCCTAAAGAAGTTATTCCGGAACGTACCCCCATGCCCGGGGAGACTGTTGTTCCTGATCTAACCGGTTTAACTATGCGTCAAGCCGGGGAAAAATTAGGGAAAGCAGAACTGCATTTTCATTTTTCGGGAACCGGGCTTGTCCAATGGCAAAGCCCTGAACCGGGTAAGGTTGTTAATACAGGCACGGTTGTCAATGTTTACTTTAATACTCTGGAGGAAATCCTCAAACAGGCAGAAGAAGCTGCTGAAACTTCTGAATCTGCCAATGAAAAGGAAGAAGAGCAACAACCTCCACCTTAAATATTTATTTAACTTGAATATTCATTTAATTTAGCTTAAGTATTCCAGCATAGGGTTAACTATAAAAGTTATAAAATTGCCATAGAAGTTAATAAACTTTGAATACAATGGTCTGGAGGAAGAAACATGAATGAAGCCTTAAATAAAAAAATTGAGGAGTTAAAAGATGAACTCATAACTGCAGTTCAAGAATGTACCATGATTCGCAGTGTGAAAGATACAGCTCAGGCTGGACCGGGTGCTCCTTTTGGACCGGGAATCAAAGAGTGTCTGGAATGGACCTTAAATCTTGGGGAAAGGCTGGGCTTTCAAGTTAAGAACATTGATGGCTACGCCGGGCAAATCGAGATGGGCTCAGGGGAGCTCGTCGGGATCTTAGGCCATTTAGATGTTGTCCCGGAAGGAGACGGCTGGTCTTTGCCTCCTTATGGGGGAGTAGTTAAAGACGGCAAAATCTATGGCCGGGGTGCTATGGATGATAAAGGCCCATCCTTAGCTGCTCTTTTTGCTATGAAAGCGATTAAAGATTTAGGCATTCCTCTTAAGAAAAAAGTGCGTCTGATTCTTGGCACCGATGAAGAGTCAGGCTGGGCGGATATGGATTATTATAAGGAAAAAGAAGAAATACCTGTCCTTGGTTTTGCCCCTGATGCGGATTTTCCTGTAATTCATGCTGAAAAAGGGATTCTTCATCTGGAATTCTGCAAGCAAGTGGGGGATTTACCTCATTTAAAACTGATTAAAGGTGGAGAACGGGCCAATGTGGTTCCTGACACCTGTGTGGTCAGGTTAAAAGGTTTTAGCCCTGAGGATATTGCTCAAAGACTACATGCTTTTAGTTTTCCTGAGGGTGTGACAGGTCAGATGGAAGATGAAGCCGTACCTGATACAGGAGTGACTTTGATTTTTAAAGGAGTCAGTGCCCATGGCAGTCTCCCTCATAAAGGGAAAAATGCGGTTCTTTTTGCCTTGTCTTTTCTCGCAAGTTTAGAATTGGGTCCTGAAGAAAAGGAATTTCTCCAATGGCTAAACACAAGAATTGGCAAGGGTTATAACGGTGAGGGGCTAAATATTGCTTTTTCTGATGAGCCTTCGGGACAACTTACTCAGAACTTAGGCATTATGGAGCTAAATAATCAAGCTCTTCGTTTTGTTCTTGACATTCGCCATCCCGTAACCTTTACCGGCGAACAAGTTCTGGCTCCTATTAAGGAACATGCCGGGAAAATTGGTTTGGAAGTAAAAATACTCAGCCAGCAGAAGGCTCATTACGTACCAAAAGATAGTCCTTTAGTAAAAGCCTTGTTGCAAGCTTATACAGATGTAACCGGTCTTGAAGCTTATGCCTTTGCCATTGGTGGGGGAACTTATGCTAAAGTCTTGCCCCAGGGAGTAGCTTTTGGACCTTTACTTCCCGGTGAACCGGAAGTTGTTCATTGTCCTGATGAGTACATAACCATAGATACCTTAATCACGGCATGCAAAGTCTATGCTCAAGCGATTCTCAATTTAGCCCAAGGGTGAACCAAAAAGTAAATTTATCTCAAAAGAGACAGGGAGGCTGATCCTATTGAGTAACGCGCAATTAACCAGCGCGAAAGAGTTTTTAATCAGACTTTCGGAAAACTCAGGAGTATCCGGGTATGAAGAAAGTCTTACGCCCTTAGTAAAAAACGAGTTTGCTCCGCTGGCAGATTCTATCCAACAAGATTCTTTAGGCAATATTTATGCTCTTAAGAAAGGTACCCAAGGGCGTTATACCATAATGTTGGCCGCTCATATGGATGAAATTGGCCTTATGGTCAAGAAGATTGATGAAAAAGGCTTTATTCGTTTTAGTACAGTGGGAGGGGTAGATCAGCGCACCCTTCTTTCCCAAGAAGTGATCATTCACGGAAAAGAAGAGGTCTTGGGGGTAATCGGCTCCATTCCTCCCCATTTACTCACTGGCGATGAGGATAAAGCGGTTAAAATCGAGGACATGGGTATTGATGTAGGGATGCCTGTTGAAGAGACGAAAAAACTCATCCAAGTGGGAGATATTATTACCTTGCGTCGTAAACCTGTAGAAATGCTCAATAATATTCTGGCCGGCAAATCCTTTGATGATCGTGCCGGGGTTGTCGTTATGAAAGTATGTCTTGAGGAACTGCAGAAATTATCCCATGCTCATAATGTAGTGGCTGTAAGTACCATTCAAGAAGAGCTTGGTTTAAGAGGAGCGGGAGTAAGTGCCTATACCCTCAATCCTGATCTTGCCATTGCCATTGATGTGACCCATGCCAGTACCCTTGATACAAAAGGAACAGTGGAATGCGAATTGGGCAAAGGGCCGGCCATTGCTTTGGGTCCGAATATTCATCCTGTGGTCTATGAGGAATTAGTTAAAGCAGCCCAGGAAAACCGTATTCCTTATCAGGTTGAACCTGTCCCCGGGCGTACCGGAACAGACGCTTGGGCTATCCAAGTGGTTCAAGCCGGTGTTCCCACCGGATTGCTCTCTATCCCTTTACGCTATATGCACACTTCTGTGGAAACCATAGATCTGCGAGATGTGGTTCTAACCGGAAAATTGCTCGCTTATTTTATTGCCGGACTTCCTGAAGATTTGGAGGGACAAGTATGCTACTAAAACTGTTAACAGAACTCAATGGCACTTCAGGGGCAGAAAAAGAAATCCGCAACGCTTTGAAAAAAGAGTTAGAACCATTTGTTCAAAACATGCAAATCGATAAAATCGGGAACCTTATCGCTGAAAAAAACCCAAATCATCCTGGGCCTAAAATTATGCTTGCTGCGCATATGGATGAAGTGGCTTTAATGATTACCTCTATCACCAGTGACGGTTTCCTGAAGTTTAAACCGGTGGGAGGAATTGATTCCCGGATTTTGGTGTCAAAGGTTGTTAAGGTCAACTCCCTTTTCGGGGTTATTGGTGCCAAAGCCATTCA
>ENA-OWPA01002205-OWPA01002205.1-bioreactor-metagenome-genome-assembly--contig:-NODE-2205-length-10232-cov-3.065190_pt1 | contig 10232 bp, 11 predicted proteins | sample MGYA00238139_ERZ651803 | MGnify/ENA primary metagenome ERZ651803 (study PRJEB26909, sample SAMN07631231) | bioreactor metagenome | isolation source: Switchgrass digestor | place: USA: Dartmouth...
ATCTTCACAATATCACCTCAGATTTACTAATCTTCAGATTCATCGTCATATATTTCTTCAATCATGTTGTCTATAAAAAGTATTCCATTTAAGTGGTCTATTTCATGGCATAAAGCTCTCGCTAAAAGCCCAGTACCTTCAATCACTTTCTCTTCACCTTTTTCATCTAGATACTTTACCTTTACCCTTTCTGGTCTTTTAACAGTACCAGATCTATTTGGAATGCTTAAGCATCCTTCTGCATCTATATTTTCCCCTTCTTGTTCTATTATTTCAGGATTTATCAGTTTTATTGGTCCTTCTCCTACATCTATGACTATAACTCTTCTTAAAACTCCAACTTGAGGTGCAGCCAATCCAACTCCATCATATTCATACATTGTTTCTACCATATCCTCTAATAAAGTTAATATTCTATCGTTTATTTCAGTAACTTCTCTAGAAACCTTCCTCAATATTGGGTCTCCTTCATATCTTATCTGCCTTATTGCCATATTTTTCTTCCTCCTATAATATTGTATTTGGATTGATATCAATACTAAATTTGATATTATTAAAATCGATTTTATCTTTATTTAATATACATACCCATTTTACTATTTCTCTTAACTCATCCAGCTGCTCATCTTCACACTTGATCAATATCTGATATCTATAGTTGTTCTTTATTTTCTCCAGGGGAGCTGGATAAGGCCCTATAATATCATCCAATACATTATAAAGCTTATTATTCTTTATTTTATTCACTAATACATTATAAACTTCCTTGGATTTCATTTCAACTAATCTGTTATCTTCTCCATACATGACTATAGAAATTATATTTATAAAGGGTGGATATTTGAACTCTTCTCTTAGCATTATTTCCTTATTGTAAAAGCTTTCATAATCATAATCTTGAGCACACTGTATACTATAATGATCTGGATTATAAGTTTGTACTATGACCTTTCCTTCAAATTCTCCTCTCCCTGCTCTTCCTGCAACTTGAGTTATAAGTTGAAATGTCCTTTCTGAAGCTCTAAAATCAGGCAAATTCAAAGTAGTATCTGCAGCTATAACTCCTACTAGAGTTACATTCTTAAAATCAAGTCCTTTAGCTATCATCTGAGTTCCAATCAATATATCTATTTTATTGTTCTTCATCTTTTCAAGAATGGAATCATAACTGCCTTTTCTAGAAGTAGTATCCATATCCATCCTTTTTACTATGGCATTTGGAAACATCTTCTTAGTAAGTTCTTCAACCTTTTCGGTTCCAACTCCAAAATACTTAATATATTTGCTTTTACAAACTGGACAGATTTTTGGGGGAATAACAGTAGAACCACAGTAATGACACTTAAGCCTATTTTCATTTAAATGGTAGGTCATAGAAATACTACATTCATTACACTTTATTACATAGCCACACTTTCTACAGGAAACGAAAGTTGAATACCCTCTCCTGTTTAAAAAAAGAATAGTTTGCTTTTTATTATCAAGATTTTCTTTAATAGAATTATATAGTTCTCTGCTGAAAATTGTGTTATTACCCCTATTTAGTTCTTCTCTCATATCTACTATCTTAATATATGGAAGTTTTCTATGGTTTATCCTCCTATCAAGGGATAAAAGCATTATATTCTTGTTTTTGCAGTGATAATAGGTTTCGACGGAAGGAGTAGCTGAACCTCTAACTAAATATGCTCCAACCTGTTCACATCTCTTTTTAGCAACTTCAATTGCATTATATTTTGGATTCATGCTGGATTTATAGGCGGATTCATGTTCCTCATCGATTATTATCATACCTAGATTGTTGAAAGGAGCAAAAACTGCAGAACGAGCTCCTATAGCAATTTTCACTTTACTTTCTTTGATTTTTCTCCACTCATCAAACCTTTCCCCTTGGGATAATCTGCTATGTAATACTGCTACATTATCTCCAAATCTTCCTACAAACCTATCTATCGTTTGGGGTGTAAGGGATATTTCAGGGACTAATACAATGACATCCTTCCCCTTTTCTATCATCTTTTCCACTAATTGAAGATATATTTCAGTTTTTCCACTTCCCGTAACTCCATGTATTAAGAAATCTCTTACATTGGAATTGCTGTTAATACTTGTCAATATGGAATCTAAACAGTGCTTCTGACCATCAGTTAAACTGTGTTTTTCATAGCTTTCAATCTCCTTTTTAATAGGAGCTCTGTAGACTTCTTTATCGTAAATACTTACTATTCCTCTTTCCTCTAATGCTTTAATCGTAGACAATGAACAATTAGTTTTACTTATTAGTTCTTTTAAAGATATCTCATCCAATCCTGTTAGAAAAATAGCTACTTCCAATTGTTTGTAGCTTCTTTTTCCAATTAACTCCATCACTTTTTCCTTAGTAGTAGCTTTACTCCTTAAGGACACATATTTTTCAAACTTCTTTTCAATAGAAGTTTCAATTTGAAATTTACAACTTATTAGTCCAATTGACTCTAAATTTTTAATAACCTTGTTTATGTTTTTATTGTTTAAGTTAGCCTTGATCACATCTAATTCAACTTCTCCATCATGGTGATCTATTATTTTCATGATATCTTTTTCCACCTGACTTAAACTATAATGCTGTAAGGAATCAATCTCCTTGGCCTTAACAACGTAAGTCTTCACTTCTTTAAAATCTCCAGGAGGAAGCACTGTTTTTAAAGAATCTACATATGGACACATGTACGTTTTTGACATCCATAAACTCAACTCAATCATATCTTTAGAAATAAGAGGTTTTCCGTCTATTATATCCATTATACTTTTTAGCTGATAGCTGACCTGTGCGGAATCTTTTATGCTTATTACTATTCCTTTAACCACTTTATTCCCTTTTCCAAAAGGCACTAATACTCTCATGCCAACTTGAATATCATCAACCATATTTGGCTCAATAACATAAGTATAAGGCCTGTCAGTGTTTGATGATTTATTATCTATTATAACCTCTGCATATTTTCTATTCATAACCATCAATCCTTTTTATAAACAAATATGAAAAGCTAGAGAAAAAGTCTAGCTTTTCATATCTAATAAATATTTTACTTTATCTAAAATGATGTTTGCAACTTTGTATTTATCCAAAACAGGATATTTCTCAATATTCTCATCCTTGTCAATAATAGTCACAACATTAGTATCTTCCTTGAAACCTGCTCCTTCTTCCATGACGTTGTTAGCAACTATAAAATCTAAATTCTTCTTCTTTAGCTTTTCCTTAGCGTAATCAACTATGTTATTGGTTTCAGCAGCAAATCCAACCAATATTCTGTTGCCTTTTATGCTGCCAAAGTGTTGTAAAATATCTGGATTTCTAACATACTTTATATTCAATTGTTCATTTTCTCCATCTTTTTTAATCTTCACATCACTTACCTTCTCTGGCCTATAATCCAATGGAGCTGCAGCTTTTATTAGCACTTCACAGGAATCATACTCTTTCTCTACAGCATTGAACATCTCCAAAGTGGTATTTACTCTAATTACTTTTACTCCTTTAGGTGGTTTTATAGATGTAGGTCCTGTGATAAGCACCACGTCTGCCCCTCTACTCTTTGCAGCCTTAGCAATGCTGTATCCCATTTTCCCACTGGAATGGTTTGTCATATATCTTACTGGATCTAGAGGCTCTATTGTAGGTCCAGCTGTAACTACTATCTTCTTTCCTGCTAGATCCTTAGTGATAAAACTCTCGATTATATATTCCACAATTTCTTCAGGTTCTGCCATTCTGCCTGGTCCATAATCTTTACATGCAAGCAGTCCTGTTCCAGGATCAATAAATTCATATCCTAATTCTTTAAGATAAGCTATATTCTTCTGTACTATGGGATTTAAGTACATATTAGTATTCATAGCAGGAGCAAATATGACTTTAGATTTTGTAGCCATTATCGTAGTAGTAAGCAAATCATCTGCAATTCCATTGGCAACTTTTCCTATGACATTAGCCGTTGCAGGTGCGATTATGAATACATCTCCTTTTTTGGCTAAAGAGATGTGTTCCACATCATAATGTTTTGGCTCTGCAAACATATCTACATAAACAGGATTGGAAGCTAAGGTTTGAAATGTCAAAGGGGATACGAATTTCGTTGCATTTTCAGTCATTATTACATCCACATTGGCATTTTGCTTTTTTAACCTGCTAACTAGATCAGCAACTTTATAAACGGCAATTCCACCACATACTCCTACTACAATGTTTTTATTCTTTAACATCATCGTTCACCTGCTTAATTTCCTTATTGCTTTGCCTTACGTATTTAACTTTTCCAGCAACAATTTCTTCTAAAGCAATGCTAACAGGTTTTGTTGAATTAGTTTTGATTAGTGGCTTAGCTCCTTCTATTAACTGTCTTGATCTTTTAGCAGCAAGTATAGTTAAAGTATATCTACTATCTCCAACCTTTGCTAAATCATTAAGAGATGGTATAAACATGGTCAACCTCCTTAAACATTTATTATATTATCTAACATGTGGCCTAGTCTTTTCACTTTCAATTTTTCAGCTTTTATAATTGCTTCAATTTGTTCTACTGCTTCATCAATTTCATCATTAATGACAATATAATCGTATTTATCTATTAATTTTAATTCGTTAGCTGCATTTTTCAATCTGATATCTATATCCTCTTTGCTTTCAGTGCCTCTTTTAATTATGCGATTTTTTAATTCCTCCATGCTTGGTGGTAACAAGAATATAAATACTGCTTCATCAAATAATTCCCTTATCTGTAATGCTCCTTGTACATCTATCTCCAATATTACGATTTCTCCTTTGTTAACTTGATCTACTACAAACTTCTTTGGAGTCCCATATTTATTACCATGAACAAGAGCATATTCTAAAAATTCACCATTCTTTACCATTTCATCAAAAGTCTGTTCGTCTACAAAGAAATAGTTAACTCCATCAATTTCTCCTTTTCTAGCTTTTCTGGTAGTGGCAGATATGGAAAATATTAAGTCCTTATTCCTCTCTAAAAGCTTCTTACAAACTGTTCCCTTGCCACTGGCTGAAGGACCTGATATAACTAGCAAAAAACCTTTTGTCATGTTTATCCCTGCCTTTATCATTAATCTGTTGATTTTCCATTAACTCTTTGAGCTACTGTTTCCGGTTGTACAGCAGATAGTATAATATGGTTGCTGTCAGTGATGATTACTGCACGAGTTCTCCTTCCATAAGTTGCATCTATTAAAATTCCGTTGTCTCTAGCCTCTTGAATCATTCTCTTAATAGGTGCAGACTCTGGGCTGACGATAGCAACGATTCTATTAGCTGATACGATGTTGCCAAATCCTATATTTATTAGCTGTAGCGTCATTTCATAACCTCCTTATATTATTCTACATTTTGAACTTGTTCCCTAATTTTTTCTAATTGGCTCTTTATATTAACTACATTATTTATTATTTCTAAATCATTTGCCTTTGACCCAATAGTATTGATCTCTCTATTCATTTCCTGAATAAGAAAGTCTAACTTTCTTCCTACAGGATCTGTCAATTCCAAACTTTGAATAAACTGACTTATATGGCTTTTGAATCTTACTACTTCTTCATTTATATCGCTTTTATCAGCAAACAAAACTACTTCATAATTTAACCTTTCCTCGTCTAAATCTGATCCTTCATCAATGAGCTTTGCAACTCTATCTTTTAATTTTTCCTTATATTCTAAAACAACTAAAGGTGCTCTCTTTTCAATCTCTCCTATCAAAATTTCAAGATTATTTAACTGACTTACTATGTCCTTCTTAAGAGCAACGCCTTCTACCGTCCTCATTTTCATCACATTTTCAAGAGCAACATCCAACGCTTTTGATAAGCAATTCCAAACAACGTCTTCATCTGTATCCTTGCGCTCAGTTTTTACTATTTCAGGCAATGTCATTAAATGGGACAGTTTTACATCATCTTCTATTTTTAGCTCATTAAGTATACTCTCCATGCCTCTCTTATACGCCATAGCTAAGGGAATATTTACATTTACATCTATAGTAGTATCATCTAAATACTCCACACTTATATAAACTTCAACCCTGCCTCTACTTATAAACTTCTTTATATGTTTTTTTACTTTCTCTTCTAAGTGTAGTAGATGTTTTGGCATCTTGATTACTATTTCATTATACCTATGGTTTACAGTTTTTATTTCAACGCTGAAATTTCGCATGCCATCTGACTCTTCTCCTCTTCCAAATCCTGTCATGCTCCTAATCATAATACATCATCTCCCAATAAATAATCATATCATCCTGCCTTTTATTGTCAATCAGTAGAAATGATTTTAAATACAACGAAATTCAAAAAATATATTATCCATAATGTAACATTTAGTCTATAATTTATTACAAATTTTTAATATTATTATATACCTATATTTTGATTTATTAAAGTGATATAATTCAATTATCACATATAGTAGTTGGAGGTTAAAAATGGCACTAGACGGAATTGTAATCAAAAACATCATAAAGGAACTTAACACCACTATTTTAAATGGTAGAGTGGATAAAATCTATCAACCAGAAAAAGATGAAATAATGATCAATATATACAATAAAGGAAATACCCATAAATTACTGATATCTGCAAATAGCAGCAATCCCAGAATACATCTAACCAATTCTTCTAAGGACAATCCTTCATCTCCTCCTATGTTTTGCATGTTGCTTAGAAAACACTTGACTGGAGGAACTGTATTAAACGTTGAACAATATGAAATGGATAGGATAATATTCATAGATATCTCATCTCTAGATGAATTGGGAAATATGACTACTAAAAGATTAGTAGTTGAAATAATGGGAAAATACAGCAACATCATATTGGTAGATAAAGATTCTACAAAAATTATTGATGCAATAAAGAGAGTAACCTCAGAAATGAGCAGAGTAAGAGAAGTACTACCAGGTACAATCTATACTCTCCCAAAACAAGAAAACAAAATCAATCCTTTATCCATAAGCCAAAATGAATTCTTTGAACAATTAGCAAAACAAAATGAAAGTCTTAAAACACACAAATTCTTTTACAATAGTTTTATGGGAATGAGCCCTCTTATAGCAAAAGAGATATGCTATTTATCCAATATAGATATGGATATGCCCATAGGAATGTTGTCAAATGATGATATCAATAGATTATATAATACCTTCTTATCCGTTATGGATAAAGTTAAAAACGAAAAATTCAGTCCTACACTAATAAGAAAAGAGTATAGCGAAGATTATAGAGATTTTTACTGTTTAGATATTGAACAATTTGGCGATGACAGAAAAGTTCAAATGGAATCCATAAATATTGTATTGGACAAATACTATACCATAAACGACAAGCTGGATAGAATCCATCAAAAATCTCAAGCTATTAAAAAATCCATACAGGTAAAGCTGGAAAGGTCATTAAACAAGCTTGCTAAACAAAAACAAGAGCTTCTAGATAGCCAAAAAAGAGAAAAGTATAAAGTATATGCCGATTTAATATCAGCAAATTTATACAGAATAGAAAAAGGCATGGAAGAGGTAGAACTGGAAAATTTCTACGATGAAAATTTGAGCAAAATAACAGTTCCATTGGATAAAAAACTATCAGGAACAGAAAACGCCCAAATGTATTACAAAAAATATGCAAAGCTGAAAAATGCCTATAAGCTTTTATTAAGTCAAATACCTGAAACAGAAAAGGAAATAGAATATTTAGAAAATGTACTCAATAGTTTAGATAACTGTACTGAAATTGTAGAATTGGAAGAAATCAAAGAAGAATTAATAATGGAAGGTTACTTAAAAGGCAAACTTCCCAAAAACAAAACAAGTAAAAGCTCAAAACCACATCATTATATTTCATCAGATGGATTTCATATTTACGTTGGAAAAAACAACAAGCAGAACGATGTGTTAACTTTAAAAACCGCCAGAAAAAATGATCTTTGGCTCCATGCTCAAAAAATGCCTGGTAGCCATGTTATCGTAAGAGTTGAAAATAAACCAATACCAGAAAGCACCTTGTTAGAAGCTGCTATGTTAGCTGCTTATTATAGCAAGGGTAAAAACTCCAATAACGTACCAATAGATTACACAGAAAAGAAGAATGTAAAAAAGCCAAAAGACGCTAAGGCTGGCATGGTAATATATGAAAACTACAAAACCATATTCGTAACTCCAGATAAAGAAAAAATAGACAGAATGGAAAAAGTAGAGGAGTGATTTCTCCTCTACTCTTTTATTTCTACCTTATCAACGCCATCCGTTTCTAGGAAATTAACGCTTATGATCTCAGTTTTGGAAGTTGGAACGTTTTTACCTACAAAATCTGGCCTTATTGGCAATTCCCTATGGCCTCTATCAATTAATACAGCTAACTGAACCTTTCTAGGCCTTCCCATGTCCATCAATGCATCAAGAGCAGCTCTAGCAGTTCTTCCTGTATATATTACATCATCAACTAGAACCACTGTTTTGTCTTTCACTTCATATTAATTCTTTTTGTTTATCACTGCCTCTTCATTTATTTTACTTAAATCATCCCTATAGTATGTTATATCTAACGTTATTACTGGAACTTTCTCCCCTTCAATGGATTCAATTTTTTGAGCTAGTCTTTCTGCAAAGGGCACTCCTCTAGTCTTAATGCCTGCTAATATGACGTCTTTTACTCCCTTGTTTCTCTCTATTATCTCGTGGGCAATTCGAGTTGTAGCCCTTTGAATTGCCTTATCATCTAAAATGATAGCTTTCGTTTTCATAAGAACACCTACCTATTCCTTAATCTTAATAATTTTATGACCTCATCAAACTCCTTAGGAGGTTGAGCCTCAAATTCCATATATTCTCCCGTTATAGGATGTTTTAGTCCAATCCTTTTAGCATGCAACATTTGTGTTTTTATTCCAAACTCATTCTTCCTTCTCGTATATAAGGGATCTCCTACCACTGGATGATTTATATATGACATATGGACTCTTATCTGATGAGTCCTTCCAGTTTCTAAGGAAGCTTCCACATATGTATAATCATCAAATCTCTCCAAAACCCTATAATGAGTAATAGCTTCCTTGCTATTTATATTTGTTACTGCCATTTTAATCCTGTTTCTTGGACTTCTTCCAATAGGTGCATTAATAGTTGCCTCATCTCTATCCATGACTCCATGAACCAATGCTATATATACTCTTTTGATTTCATGTCTTTTCAACTGTTCAACAAGATTTTCATGAGCTAAATTGTTTTTAGCCACTACAAGCAAACCTGATGTATCTTTATCCAACCTATGCACTATGCCTGGTCGAGTATCTCCGTTAATAGTAGATAGATCTTTTGTATGATTTAATAGAGCATTTACTAGAGTTTGAGTAGTATTCCCTGGAGCCGGATGTACTACAAGTCCTTTTGGCTTATTTATGATTATGATATCTCTATCTTCAAATACAATATCTAAAGGTATTTCTTCAGCTTTAGGCTCTAACCCTTCCTTTTCAGGCAATTGTATCTGTATGATGTCGCCTTCTTTTACTATATATTTTGGTTTTTTCTTTTCTCCATTTACTAAAACAAATCCATCCTTTATAAGTTGAGAAATATATGTTCTTGATAAATCTTCCATATGTTCTGAAACATAAGAATCCAATCTTTTTTCTTTAGCTTCTCCCACCTGTATTTCATAATAGTCCATAGCTATTCCCTCATCTTTCTAATTCACTGGATAGTATGAAAATCATAATAAATATTGTACTTATAACTATAAAAGAGTCTGCTATGTTAAATACTGGGAAATTATATCCTCCAGGAAGTTTAAAACTAATAAAATCGATTACATAGCCTAACCTTATTCTATCTATTAGATTTCCAATTGCACCACCTAATAATACTACCAATGCTATTTTTAAGGATTTGGAAAGCACATTTGAGTATCTAGTTATGAAAAAAATTATAGCTACAACAACTATTAATGTAATAACTATGAAAAATACCCTCTTTTCATTGAGTATGCCAAAAGCTGCTCCATAGTTTTCTACATAATATAGCTGTAAAAAGTTTTTAATTATTACAAAAGGTCCTTTTCCTTTTAAATATCTAACTGCTAGGAATTTAGTTATTTGATCTGCTAATATGATGAATACTGGTAAAATAAATAGCAAGATTTTTCCTCCTTTTAATGGATAATCATAATAATATTTTAAGTCATATTGTAACTTATTA
>ENA-OWPA01002206-OWPA01002206.1-bioreactor-metagenome-genome-assembly--contig:-NODE-2206-length-10229-cov-8.093381_pt1 | contig 10229 bp, 14 predicted proteins | sample MGYA00238139_ERZ651803 | MGnify/ENA primary metagenome ERZ651803 (study PRJEB26909, sample SAMN07631231) | bioreactor metagenome | isolation source: Switchgrass digestor | place: USA: Dartmouth...
GTCATGATAGACACCCCTTTTCTTAGTTTTTATTATACCAACTTAATTGTGTGTCTATCAAATTGGGTATAGGTCAGATACTTTATGCATAAATAAGCTGGAAGATATGTCCAGATATTTTACATAGTCAAATCTAGTGTGAATCACCAAAAGTGAGAGAGAACCAATTTTTATTGTAAATCAACATAAAGTAGTGTTTCTAAATAGGTCCCCAATGACTATTTGTGTATTTTTTAAACATAAACTCAATTTATTAATGGAAATTCTAAAATTACCAGTAGTGGAGGATAGTAATATTTTCGCTATCCTCTTTAAATTTACTGCCAATGCAGTGAGTTTTGCTTGGATTTCCATGCTTTTTAGACCATACCCTCTGGCACGGCCCATTCCATGAAACCTTTTCATTTCTCCATTTTTCCACTCGTGACTTGCTCGAGTTTTATATTTTTCTAGAAATTCTTCTGTTTTAGTGAATTTGCTGTATTCATAAAATGCCTCAGTATTTACTGTAATCTCAAGTATCTTTCTTACTCTTCCTTTGTTTAAGCATTCTTCCTTTTTGGGACAATTACTGCAGTCTTCTTTCTTAAAGTAATAATAATTGCTTTCTCTATCCTTTTTCTTACTCTTCTTCTTTTTATATGTATAACAACCCATTTCGCAAATCCATTGGTCTGAATCTTTGTTGTAACTGAATCTGCTGTCATCTAGTCTATATACTGATTCGCTTACCGGTATATATGCTTCTACTTTTTCTTCTTTTAAAAAGTCTAATATCGGTTTTCTAAAGTATGCCTTGTCTCCGTATGCTTCCTTTATTTCAACCCCACAGTCTTTTGTTCTCTCATATAATTCTTTGAAGTTTGTTCCATCTACATAGGCTCCGTTTTGTACATTTACCGCAGTTATTATTCTTTCTTCGTGTATCATGGCAAATTCAACTTTATACCCGAAGAAACTATCTGTTTTAGATTTGTATCCTACCCTGGCATCTTTATCAACTAATGACCTGATACCCTTTTGCTCTATAAAATTTGGAGAGTTTGTTATTTGCTTTGCCTCATCAATTATTTTTGCTGTTTTCGGAGCAGTAGATAAATCGATATTTTCTTCTATTTCTTCAATGGTTTTCTCTAGATATTTCTTCATGGTTTTCTTTGCTTCATTATGATCTTCTATTTCTTTGTAATTAGGTATGTCTTTATCTATTTGTTCTGGTATCATACCATTTTCATCTTCGAGATTTTTAAATATCTTTTTTGCCAGGTGCTTCATGATTCTCTCAGGTACCTTTTTTACAGTATTGGCTTCTGTATGTGTTGCATCTATGCTTATACCCGTTCCTTTTATGATTCCTTTATCTATACATTGGCGTACTACTTCTTTAATTATATCATCTATGGTAGTTTCCTTTAGCCTTAGAACCCTAAACTTAGCTAAAAGGCTTGGATGAGGCAGCTCATCTTCAGGATTAATCCCAAGAAACCACATATATGCAAGATTTAAAGAAGCTTCTTCAATTACTTGTACATCTGATAGATTATACAGGTACTGAAGTACTAAAAGCCTAATCATAAGTTCAGGTTCTTTAGCGGGCCTTCCATAGTATTTGCAGTAAGATTTCTCTAACAGTTTATTGATAAAACTGAAATCAACAACATTATTTATCATTTTTAGTATATGATTTTCTGGAATTCTGTTGTATAATATTGAGTACAAACTTAATTGCTTAGGCTCGTTCTTAAGCATCATAAAACCCCCTTGTGATAATGGTTTTTGCTCAAATTCATTATATCATAAATGGGGGTTTTATGTTATTTATTGTAGAATATTTTGTAATTTTTACATTTTTTATTTAATGTTTTTCAGTGGTTTCGGACGGTTCTGTGAGAGCTTTGGGGTGAAATTCCTCTTGGCTACTCGACTGAGAGGTCGGTAGGTGAAATAATCACCTACCTCCTACTTGATTATTAAATTTTTCCAATTGAAGCCTTTCTTATTGTGTAAATCCAAATGATTTTGTATTATAATATATGCTTAAAGAGGAGATTTTGAAATTGTCAATAAATGTTGTGCTTGTGGAACCAGAAATACCGCAAAATACAGGTAACATAGCAAGAACTTGCGCTGCAACGGGTTGCAAGCTCCACTTGGTAAAACCCCTAGGCTTCTCCGTAGAAGACAAATATCTTAAACGAGCAGGTTTGGATTACTGGAACCTGGTTGGAATAACCTACTATGACAATTTATATGAATTTTTTAAATTCACAAATATGGAAGATTATTCTGTTCAACAACTAAAGGAAAACATAGACATTCTGATATGAAGTATGAGGATAATTGCTATATACTCTTTAGCAAGGAACAGCCGGACTACCTAGAAGTTTGCTGGCAGCCAATCCTGATAGGTGTACAAGAATATCTATGATTGATGAGGTTAGGTCATTGAATCTGGCAAATTTTGTTGACATAGTAGTTTACAAAGCATTGAGGCAGATAGGTTGTCCAAATTTACGATAGTTTTAATTGTGCAGAATGTAAAAGAAGTATATAGCTCTTTGATAAAAAACTAAAAACCAAATTTTTATATTGGAGAGCTTTCCTCTATAATGATGTATGCAAGGAGAAACTTTGCTTGCTGTTCCAAGGCATCTGTCAAAGAGAAACAGCCTTAGTATTAAAAAAAGTTACTATATATAATCCAATAAAAATCTAATAAATATTTTACAGTCGAACGCATAGCCTATTTATGGTAATGTCCTGATTCTTGTTAATTAAACCAATGAATCCACAAACAGCGATCCTTATTTCATCTACACTTGGAAAAAACACATTATTTATAACTTCCCCTTTCAGCCATTTCCAGAGTCCTTCAATGAAATTTAGCTCAGGACTATATGGCAGCAGAAGTTTCAACTGAAGTCTATCTTTATTTTCCAGAAGGAATGATTCGAGCAACTTTGCATGATGAATTCGAGCATTATCAAGCACTACCACAATTTTACCAGTAGGATAAAGAGTAAGTACATTTTGGAGAAACTTTAAGAACACTTTAACATCGTACTTTTCTTCTTCTATACAGTAAACTTTGCCTGTTTCATAATTAAGAATCCCAACAAGTTTAACCCCTTTATATTGACCATATGTAGGGATAATCTTCTGTTGACTTTTAAGGAACCATGTTTTTTCAATGGCTTTATAATCTTTAATCATGGATTCATCTTTAAAGAGAATATGGCCAATTTTTCCGTCAAGAAGGTTTTTTAAAAGCTCAAACCCTTGTTTAAACATTTCTTGTTTCTGAGGGTCAGCTTTGTCTAAAGTATATGTTGGACGCGTAAAATTCAAATTAAGCCTGTGTAAAACATATACCATACCGCTATGGCTGTATTTGATTCCGAAGTTGTTTTTAACCTATTCTTTTATGAGTATAGCATCCCAGTTCTTCCTTGATGGAAAACCGACTGCATCAGGTGTTTTTGTAGTAATAATCTTAACAAGCTGCTGCTCCTGTTCTTTGGTAAGCATACGAGGAGCACTTGGTTTGGGATCTGGGACTAAACCTTGAAGACCGCCTTCTTTATACTTGCGGATGTAAACACCTACTGTATGAGTACATAGCCCGAAAATTTTAGCTATCTCTACATTCTGAAGTCCGTGTAAGTGGTTTAGGATAACAAGGTATCTTATATGCATACGTTTATTCCTATTTTCTTTTATTGCTACTTTTATTCCTGTATCCTGACATCGTTGTTATCTATATTTAAAAACTGTTTTCACCTATTCATTGTGCATACCACCTATTATGAGTTTTATAGTTAACATAATACTATATAATACGCTCATTTTTTAGTGGTAATACTTGGACTGTAGCTTATTTATTGAATTATATATAAACAATTTTTTCTATGGGAGAAATTATTAAATGACCATAACTATATATAACGTGAAAATGATTTTACATTCTTACGCATAATCTATCAATAATAATTTCCGGCACCCTGTTAATTGAAGATATAAAACTTTGTACAGCGTCACGGATTGCCTCTACAACAGGAAAGAATACGTTACAAATTACTTCTTCCTTAAGCCATTCCCATAGACCCTCTATAAGATTTAACTTAGGACTGTAAGGTGGCAGTAACACTAACTGTAAACGGCTATTTTCCTTTAAAAATGGCTCAAGCAGTTTAGTATGATGAATTCGGGCATTATCAAGAATCATTACAATTTCACCTGTAGGATAGAGATTAAGCACCTTTTGAAGAAACCTCATAAATACCTCTGTATCATATGTTTTTTCTTCTGCGCAGTAAACGTGTCCCGTTTCATAGTTTAATACCCCTAATAGCTTGACACCTTTGTGTTTGCCATATGTAGGGATGATACGTTGTTTACCTTTCTCAAACCATGTTTTGGTTATTGCTTGATAATCACGTATCATCGATTCGTCCTCAAACAAAATGTGGTCAATTTTTCCGTTAACAAGTTTTTTTTAAAAGCTCAAATTGTTGCTTTAACTCCTCTTGTTTTTGGGGGTCAGCTTTGCCAGGGTATAAGTTGGCCTGGTGTAACTAAGATTAAGTCTGCGTAGAACATCAAGCATGCCACGAGCTGAGTATTCAACACCGAAATTACTCTTTATCCACTGACATGCAATAACAGAATCCCAATTCTTTCTGTTCGGAATAACTACTTCATCAGGAGTTTTGGTAGTAATAACTTCAATTAGCTTCTTCTCCTGCTCGGCGATAAGAAATCTAGGTGCTCCAGTGCTTTTACCCATTACCAATCCTTCTATGCCCTTTGCCTTATATGTATTAACATAGGCACCAACGGTATGCTGGCAGAGATCAACAATATTAGCTATATCTTTATTCGTATGCCCAAGAAGATGTAAAAACACAACATGATAACGTTGGTACATTCTCTTGTTTTTAGTGTTCTTTATTAGTTCTTTGACTTTTTGGATTTGAGGGAAGTTATAATTTACTTCATTCATGAGGATACCACCATTCTATATATGTTTATAGTTAACATAATACCATTCATGATATGATAAATGCTCTGGTAATGCTTGTTAATGTAATTACTTTATCACGTTATATATATTTTGACAGATACTATGTGCTATGTGCTATGTGCCTCAGGAGTATGTTAAATGATAGTTAAGAACGCAGTTTTTATAATAGGAAATTTAAAATATCTTTATTAAGGCGGTCAAATGTCTCTTTCTGCATCAGTCATAGGCTCCATTTTAAACATAAAGTCTATTGTAACAACTGTAGACGGCAAGCTGGAAATGCTGGAGAAAACCTGTGAAGTGAAGAAAGCCATATCAGCAATTATGGATATGATAGAGGAAAAAGGCTGGGCATTAAATGCTAAGTATAAGCCTAAAAAATAATAAGGAGGAGTAGGTTCTCTATTTGGAACTCACGCAGAACCAGATTGTGTGGCGCTACATTTTGAATAGTAAGGAGAGAAAATGCTATGAAAAATATAAAAATAATTACCGATAGTACATCAGATATACCAAAGGGTATTGCTGAGAAATATGATATAGAAGTTTTGCCTCTTACCATATTTTTTGATAAAGATGAGTTAAGGGATTGGATAGATATCGCTCCGAAAGCTTTTTATGAGAGAATGAAAAAATCAGAAAAGCTGCCTACAACTTCTCAGGTAAACCCTAATAGCTTCAAAGAAAAGTATGAGAAATTCTTGCAAAGCCATGATCACATAATATCCCTGCATTTATCATCGGATGCCAGCGGTACATATAGTTCAGCTGTCATTGCTAGGGATATGGTAGATAAGGGCAGGATAACTGTAATAGATACAAGAAACTTTACTTATGGTTTTGGTCAGATGGTTGTAGAAGCAGCAAAAATGGCTCAGGAAGGCAAGACGGTAGTTGAAATTGTAGATAGAATAAACTATATGATAAGCAATGTTAAGACACTTTTTGTAGTGGATTCCTTAGAGTACTTGAAGAAAGGCGGCAGATTATCATCTACCAAGGTTACCATAGGGACTTTGTTAAATTTAAAACCAATTCTTACTTTAGAAAATGGAAAGATAGTTGCTATAGATAAAGCTAGGGGAATGAAGAAAGCATTGAGAAGAATTGTAGAATTAATGCAGGAGCAAGGAGTTGACTTAATGGATCAGATTATAAAAGTAGGCTATGCGGACAATATTGAACACCTGAAAGAGTTTGAAACAGTCATTGAAGAAGTTTATGGAAAAGTAGAGAAGGAAGAGTTTGAGATAGGATGTGTTACAGGAGTATATTGTGGTCCGGGAACAGTGATTATACATTATATTTAAAATATTGGTCAATTAAAAAGTTAAATTCCAGTTTGTAAAAGTTATTTACTAATTATCTAGATTTTGTACAAACAAAATGAAACAATTTGGATTAAATTACCTTGGTAAATCATCCAATAAATACAAAGAGGGTAATAACTGTTACCTGTCAAATTAGTAAATCAACCAAAACAAAACTAATGAAAGGTAGTATTACCCTATGGATAGAGTAACTTTTACTAAAAGTGATTTCAAGCAGGAGAGTGCTTCCACTTGGCTGACTTCAATATTACAATTTGCTTTTGATATTGATTTTTTCAAGCCATTTCAAGGCTTTAAGCTAAAGACGAAGGAAGTTCATTATTCTGTTTACCAGAAATTAACGACTATACTTTCTTCAATCATTATGGGGTTGTGAATCTACCAAGGATATAAATGAAGTATTAAGGTATGAAATATTAGCGGCTAATATGCTCGGTATGGAACATTTTCCTGGTCAGTCACAGATAAATATTATGTTAAAGCGTATGGATAAAGAAAGCGTAGAACAACTGCAAAATATCCATCATGAATTATTTATGAATTACAGCAGTTCTGTCTATTCGACAGATAATATTGTTATTGATATTGACCAATCAGGGTTAGTTGCTAATGCAAAGTCTTACGAGTTTGATCAAAAATAATACTTCTCTGACAAACGAGGAAAAGTTGGCTATCAGGTATCTGCAGCTTTTGTCGGGAAACATTCTGAAGTAGTAGATTTCTACTTTGATCCTGGCAATGTACATTTTCAAGACCGTATGGACGATTTGATATCCTCTATAGCTATAAAGTTCAAAGAACAAATAAAAACTAAAAAGGTAATAGTTCATGGCGATAGTGGCTACGGTTCCATGGAAAACATTGAAAAGCTTATGTCTATAGAAGGCCTAAAGTTCATTATTAAAGGCTATTTTTCAAAGAAAGCTGCAAACATTGCTAAAGGTGTATCCTTTGATTTATATGAGCAAGCTGGCGATGGTGTATGGATATATGAATTACCAAAGCCCGATAGTGAACTCAGAACTATTCTTGTACAGATACTGGGCACTAAAGGTGAGCTTTCATATGCATTACTTCATACAAACATCAAGGAATCTGAACTATCTGCAGTAGAAGCTTTTCATTTCTACAACGGCCGTCAAACTATAGAAGCCTTTTTTAAGACTGCCAAGAACACCTATGGAATCAAGAATCTTAGAACTAGAAGCTACTATGGAATATATAGCTTTATATGCTTAGTATTTATGGCTTATAATCTAACATCCTGGTTCAAGGTTAATAAGCTTAAAAATTCTGAGCTATATAATGTAGGTATAAAAACCTTGGTGGAAAAATGCTCTAAAATTAAAGGGTTCGTAAAAAGGACATCAGATGGCATGATGGCATTAGTGTTATTATAGAGCCACTATCAAAGTTAGCAAAATTGCTGCTTGAAGCACTACCAGAGCCAAATAATGTCCAATTGAGCTTCCTTAATTAACCATTAAGTCGTAGCTTGTTTGTACAGAACTTAGATATGTAATCTATCATTAATAGCAACAAAAATGATAGGGGGTCACATATATGCTGGAGTCTGATAGGAACTATTCTATCAAAGAAATTGAAGATTTAAAAGACTTTACTACTGTTGTTTATGTCCTACATATGATGATGCAAAATCTAATCTCTCAGTAAATATCTTTTGTTTTTAAGTGTTATTGTTGCATTTAAACTTTCTTACGATAAGTAATATCTCTGACCTATACCCAATTTGATAGACACACAATTAAGTTGGTATAATAAAAACTAAGAAAAGGGGTGTCTATAATGACTAAACCGAGGAAAAAATATACTGCAGAATTCAAGCAGGAAATAATAAAGCTAATAACCGAACAAGGAAAAACTGTAACAGAAGTAGCTCGATCAATTGATGTACACGAAGGTGTTATTAGCCGCTTGGTGAAGGAGTATAAAGCTGACAACCAAAATGCCTTTTCTGGTAAAGGTAATCTAAAACCAGAAGACAAAGAACTCCGAGATTTAAAGAAGAAGATTTATGATCTCGAAGAGGAGAATGCCATATTAAAAAAAGCTGTAGCCATCTTCACAAGACCTACGAAATAAAGTATCAGTTTATCTATGATCACCGCTTAGAATTTCGTGTGGAGAAGATGTGCATTGTCTTGGGTGTTACCCACAGCGGTTACTACGCATGGCTTAATAAGCCATAAAGCCAGCGTTTAAAAAACAATAAGGTATTATTGGAACATATAAAGAGAATCCATAAAAAGTCCGGCGAGACTTATGGGATATTTCGCATTACCGCGCAGTTACACAAAGAAAATATTCCATGTGGTAAAAACCGTGTAGCCAAGGTTATGAGAGAAAACAATATATATGCCATATCACGCCGCAAATATAAGGCAACAACAAATTCCAAGCATAATTATTCTGTTGCTCTAAACCTCTTAAATCAAGACTTTTCCGCGGATACCCCTAACAAAGTATGGATAGGCGATATAACCTACATTCCTACTGAGGAGGGCTGGTTGTACCTGGCTGGTGTTTTAGATCTTTTTAGTCGTAAGATAGTTGGTTGGTCAATAGGCAAAACCATGACAACTCAGCTGACTAAAGCTGCCCTAAAGCAAGCTATTGGAAGACGAAGACCTTCTGAAGGTCTGATATTCCATTCAGATCGAGGGGTTCAGTATGCATCCTATGAATATCAGCAGTATATGAGAGAAAACAAGATAGTGCAAAGCATGAGCCGTAAAGGAAATTGCTATGATAACGTCTGTGCAGAATCATTTTTTTCAACTTTAAAGAAGGACTTAATCCACGGAAAAAAGTTTAGAACCAGAGAAGAAGCTAAAAAGGCTATTATTGAATATATTGAAATCTTCTACAATAGCTATCGTCTCCATTCATCATTGGGGTATAAATCGCCAAATGAGTATGAAAATGAATATCTTAAAAATGTTGGTGACACAGCCTAAGCTTTATGCCGCGAAAGCCTATTGATAATGAGACATGGCATGTTAGGCTTATCAGCCGGACATCAAACTTCTTACAGAGCCCTTCTTCTTGTTCAGCAAGGTTGATGGCTGCTGATGTCGGACAACATGCCATGCAGAGGCTCATTGTCAATAGGATCGTGGAATAAATATGACTTATTTTACTGTATTTTGGAGCTATAGTGAGAATTTAAGAGAAAACAAGCTTAACTATGTGTCTATTTTACTGGGGAAAGACCATCTCTTTTGGGATCCCATCGAAGGAACCATCAGCTATCTTTCTGGTATATTTTGAATGTTTGGCTGTAGAAGTAGTTCCGTAACTTGGACATTTACAAGAGTCTCCGGTACTCATTGAAATGATATTTACTTTATCTTTAGTTTCTTTTTTGTATAATATTTTGTATTCTCCAATAGCTTCGACTTTATACTTTTCTTTATATTTAATAGAATAATTATAAAGGATTGCTGATAGTTATTCATCCGTAAACACTTACCACCAAAATTGAGAGAGAACCAAATTTACTTGACATTCAATAAGTGAGAGAGAACCAATTTTTATTGTAAATCAACAATAATTAAGCAGATAAGGAATACTTTAAAGAAATATATAGAGAACTACTAAGAAAACAGAAAATGAAAAGATTAAGGAAAAGTAGATAGTTTCAGAATTTACATCATGAAAAATTGAAATGGGATAGTAGTATATAAAGACGAAGTAACAAGAGGAAGTAATACAGAAATCCATGTAAGTCATGTTCTATTCAAGTAGATTCTGAACAGCAGATCACCAGATGGAGTCAACTATTTAGCCCCCTAATATAATTGGAGAAACCATACGAATTTAGTAAAATGAAATAGGGGGTTGATCCAGAATGA
>ENA-OWPA01002208-OWPA01002208.1-bioreactor-metagenome-genome-assembly--contig:-NODE-2208-length-10222-cov-2.290094_pt1 | contig 10222 bp, 8 predicted proteins | sample MGYA00238139_ERZ651803 | MGnify/ENA primary metagenome ERZ651803 (study PRJEB26909, sample SAMN07631231) | bioreactor metagenome | isolation source: Switchgrass digestor | place: USA: Dartmouth...
TTCGTCGCCAAAGGCTCCACGCAATGACGTGCTCTTTTATTCTTCCCGCTCTTTTTCGCCGCGGGCCCGTTGGCCGATGACGGCCAGGACAAAGCGGGGTAAAGCCAGCATACGCCGCCAGCGTTTGGGCTCTTTGTAAAGGCGGAAAAGCCATTCTAAGCCTCTTTTCTGCATCCATTCGGGAGCTCTTTCTACATTGCCGGCTAGGACATCAAAACTACCCCCTACTCCGATACAAACGGGGACTTCTAAGTCTTTGAGATGTTCTCTAATCCAATATTCTTGTTTGGGGGCACCTAAGGCAACAAAAAGAATATCCGGCTTTACCTTTTTGATGTTTTCAATGATCTGAGGTTCTTCTTCCTGGGTAAAGTAGCCGTGTTCATACCCTACTATATGACAGTCGGGGTATTCTTCTAAAATTCTAAGTACGGCTTTTTCAGCTACTCCCGGGGCGGCTCCTAAAAAGTATAATTTCCAGCCGTTTTTACCTGCTCTTTTGCAAATTTCCTGCAAGAGGTCAATACCGGATACTTTTTCCGGAACCGGATTGCCTAAATATCTTGCGGCCCAGACTACTCCTGAGCCGTCTGCGGTAACTAGGTCAGCTTTATTAAGAGTTCTACTGAGTTTTTTTTCGTGAACTCCTCTGTATATTATTTCGGCATTTGCTGTAATTATATGGTGGTATTTGCCATCATTTATGAAATTTTTTATAGTTTCCAGTGTTTGCTCCATAGTTGTTTTGTCAACCAGGGAACCCAGGATGTAGACTCGTTCTCTCATATATAGACGAACTCCTTTCGGGAAAGTTCCCGATCAAGCGAATTTTTTCAGAAATATATTTAAACATTGATAATCTGAATGGACAAAGGTAGTTAAAGCATGACGGCTCTGGAGCTAATATTTTGGGACGGCCTACTCTAAAATTTAGATTATGCTTAAGAGATAGTCTTTTTGGTCAGATTAATCTTTTAGGTTAAGACTTTTAGGTTAAGATTATTTGTCAGATTTTAGCTTTTGGGATATTTTCCTTGGTCAGACTTATCTTTTAGCTAGAATTATTTGTCAGAATTATTTTATTAATAAATATCTAACCAAAAATATTAGGTCGATATTAGGATCTAACCAACAAATTTTACCCAGAAGTGATTTCTGACCAATAATTTTATGCCTAAAGGGAAGTCCGACCTAGTATTTTAACCCAAAAGCTATTATCTGCCCAATGAAAGGGGATTGCTTCGTCGCCAAAGGCCCCTGCAATGACATTATCCCGACCCATAAGCTTGACTCAAGAATAATAATGCCGTCATGCTGTTAAACCCTAAAGACGTCATGCTGTCATGCAGTATAGCTCATGAGCCGTCATGCTGTCCCTAAATATTAACCCGTGAGACGTCATGCCGCCCCAAGAGCTAAACCCCAGAGCCGTAATGCCTCCCTCTATTGTTGTCCCAAAATCCTCATTTCAACCCCATTTGTTCCATTAGTTCCTCAAGTTTGGTGTTGTCGACAATCCAATAGCTGGCGCCCAGGTTATCGCTGGGGTAGCCGGGAAGCATGTGGCTTTCGATAGATTCATGGTCAATATTGGCGAACTTGGTGGCGTAATACAAGATATCCTTAGTACTCATATCGGTTTCTACATTATTATTAACTTCTTTAATCAGATCCGGAATCTTCCAAATAGTACTAATGCTTTTAACATGATCTGTTAAAGCGGAAAGAAATTTCTGTTGTCTTTCCACTCTGCCGATATCTCCTTGTCCATCACTGCGGAAGCGCACATAGGCTAAAGCATCTTCTCCGTCCAGCTTCTGAAGACCGGGTTGGAGGTCAATGCCTTCGTCAGGATAGTACATGCGTTTTTCTACATCCATTGTGACTCCGCCTAAAATATCAATTATATTAATAAAACCCTGGAAGTTTACTTTTACATAATAATCGATAGAAATCCCCAACAAATCTTCTACAGTTTTCCGGGTTAAATCGGCCTCACCGTAAGCATGGGCATGAGCTATTTTTTCTAAGCCCCTGCCGGGTATTTTAGTCCGGGTATCCCGAGGAATGGACAAAAGTTTCACTTGTTTTTCTTCAGGGAAAAGGCTGGCCAAAATCAAGGTATCGGACCGGGCGGATTCGCGCCCTCGCTGGTCGGTACCGATTAAAAGAACGTTAACAGGTTCCGAGTTTTCATTTTCCTTTCCTTCAGTAACTTCTTCTCCTTCAGCGAGTTCACCGGCATCGGTAGTTAATGGTGCAAAAAGGGTATTAGCCAGCTTAAAGCCCAGAAAGACAGTAGCCAGAAAAAGAATTATAATGATCAAAAAAAAGAATCTGGGACGACGTTTTTTGCCTGTTGCTTTTCTTCTGCGTTTTACTCTGGATAGTTCTTCCGTCAAAGGGTACACCTCCTACTCCGAAGCCAGGGCATGAATCTGTTCAGTGGAGGCACGGAGTTGCTCTTCTAATTGGGCTAAATCCGGCTCATAGTACCATAGACCGTCTATTTTTTCGTTTTTGCCGGGAACAACTACGGATACGATTTCATTAGCCATAATATCGGAAGCTAATTTGCCCAGGGCTAAGATTTCCCGGACAGGAATATCTGTTTCTACATTTTCTTGCATCAGATTCACCAGTTCAGGTAGATTTTTTAGTCCTTGTACACTGATTATTTTATCTACCAACAATTGAATTACTTCTTGTTGACGCTGTATCCGGTCTAAGTCTCCACCGGCGGTACCCCGATAACGGGAATATGCTAAAGCACCTGCACCGTCCAGGGTCTGAAGACCTGGTTGTAAGTCAATATTTTCACTGGGTTTATACATGCGCTGCGGAACATCTACCTCAATTCCACCTACAGCATCCACCAGTTTTACTAAACTATTGAAATTTACAATGGCATAACGATCGATCTGTATGCCCAAAAAATCTTCTACTGTTTCTTTGGCTAAATCTATGCCACCGTAAACATAAGCCGCGTTAATTTTATCCCAGCCCCCTTTTATCTTGACCCGGGTATCCCGGGGGATAGAGACGAGGCGAGCTTTACGAGTTTCGGTATCTATGGTAGCCAGAATGATGGTATCAGTTCTGGTGCGATAGCCGGTGGGGGAATCTACGCCTAATAAAAGGACAGTGTATTCTCCCAGTTGTTTGGCTATTTCAGATTTTTCTCTTTCTTCTTCGCTTAGTTCATCTTGGCCCGTTTGTGGATTAGGGTCTAGTACTAAGTAGTAGTTGTAAACCCACCATCCGGTAACCAGGCCAATGAGGAAGATGGCCAGGACAAAGACTGTTTTTTTGGATTTCATTTTATCTCAAACCTCTTTGTTTACAATTTTAGGTAATTGCACATTACTTTAAATGCAAATTATATTTTAGCAAGTAAAGGTAAAAGTAACAAGAGAAAAAAATGGAAAGCATTGTGGGAGACATTATGGCTATTGGGTTAATATTTTGGGACGGCCTTATGATTTTTGGGCTAGACTGCATGCCATTATTATATCATCTTTGGGGTTAAAATTTGGGGTCGGTATTTAGTAAACCTAGGTTTTTCTTGATTTTATAGATAAAGCTTTCCAGCATCCGGTCAATACTGTCCGTCATGTTTTTCAGTTTTTTATAATATTCGTCTTCCAGATACCCTAAATCGTGTAATAAAAGTAAATAATATTGCAGTTCACCTAAAGAACCGTGGGCGATGCTAAGAAATTTGACGAATTCTTTATCATGTTGTCTTTTATATCCTTCGGCTATATTTGCCGGAATGGATACTGCTGCTCGTTTTATTTGTGATTCGAGTCCAAAACGTTCATAGGGGGGAAACTTTATCCCACCCCTGTATATTTCCAATACAAGTTGATGAGACAATTCCCATACTTTCAAATCTCGAAAACTTTTCCTCATACTCACACCCCTTCGGGGATCGCTTCGGGCCTTCGGCCCTCGCGATGACACGAAATGTGTCAATTAAGTGCCGGGTCGCAATGACATTATCCCGACCTTTTATGGAATTCATAATCCAATCTCCCATTCTGAATCTGATATAACCTACTATCTATCAACAAAACACCTTCAAAGGGTTTGTTTTCGTCTAAATCCCAGAGGTGTAGGGTTATGGGGCCGGATGCTTTTTCTAATGCTTTGGCAGGGACAGGTGAGAGTACGATGTTTAGATTGGAGGAGGAACCTGTTTCTTTGTTGGCTATTTCCCCCAATTCAACGGTTAGCTGGTATTTGGTTTTATCCAGACCGAATTCTTTTAAGGCGGCGGAGCTGTAAACTACTACTTCCCAAGTGCCTGGTTCAGGTACGTATTCGACGACCCGGACTTTATTTTTGCTTTTTAAAGCCGTGGTACCGGCTCCGGCGTATTCGCTCATTTGTTTTTCTACTCCTGAGGAATCTACCAAGTGCAAACGTCCCCGGCCTTGGTAATTACCGGCGGTATCGGGGAAAATCTCCAGACTTGCCCCGAACAGGGAAGTACCAGAGGGTACTTGGAAAAAGTAGCGTTTTAATTGAGCAGGGTCTAATGAATCTAGGACGCTGTAAGTATAAGGTTTTTTTGTATGAATATTTTCCCCGATGATAATGTTTACGGGGATTTCTACTTCCAATCCGGGTACCTTAGGATCATCACCCCGGAGAACACCGCTGTATAAACCGGCTTCTTGGGGAAGATGGAATCTAAGAGGTATTTCACGGGTACTGCCGTTAGCAATATAAGTAGTTTTTAGCTCTGGCTGTATCCAGGGAACGGTAGCGAACCATTCCAAGGCAAAGGATTGTTTATGATTATTGGTTAATTCTAAAATTAACCGTTCAGGTACTAATTCCCGGGTGAAAAAGCCAGGGGCGGAACCATATTTGGGATTAAATAACCGAACATTGAGTTTCCGCTCCTCCGGTATTTCTTTTAGTTTCTGCCAGGCTTTATAGGCATCTACTACACCATGGCCGTCTTCATTGATAGTGAAGTTTTCCAGGTCCCGGGCTCCTTCTTCTAAAGCCCTTTTAATTAAAGAAGGGGTTGTTTTTAAACCGATTTTCTGGGCTCCTTCCAGAAGGTGGGCAACTACTCCGGTTACATGGGGTGCTGCCATACTGGTGCCTTCAGTTAACATGTAGGGATTGGGCATCCAGCCGGGTACCGTGGAGACCGCACTGCCGGGAGCAACCAGAGACGGGTACCAGGCTCCATCGGGCCGGGGACCTACGGAACTGAAATAGTAAAGACTGTCTTGGGGGACTTGATGGCCGAAATCTACTTCCCACATTTTCGGAGATACAAAAGCACCTACACTAATGGCCTTGTCAGCGTCAGCCGGAGCAGCCACGGTATTGATTCCAGGGCCTATGTTGCCTGCAGCCACAACTACGGTTACACCGTATTCTTCGACAACCTGATTTACTATTTGAGACAAACTACTTCTTCCCGGCTCAATATTATCATAAAGTCCTAAGCTGATATTGATAATATCGGCTCCGTGAATAGCAGCATAACGAATGGCTTCGATGATATTGGCCGGATCTGCATAACCGTTCCGATCTACTGCTTTTAAAACCATAAGTTGAGCACCCGGAGCCACTCCTTTTAGCTCACCGTTGGCCCCGATAATCCCTGCCACATGGGTGCCATGACCGGAAAGGTCACCGGCTAATTGGACGTACCGACCCTGGGAGTCAATATCAGCTATTGTATAAGCCAGTTCTTTACCGGCGTAGGTTAGAACAAAATAGTCCTGATTTTGCCGGTATATTTTTAAAGCTTTTTCTCCGGCAAAGTTTTCATCTCCGTTAACATCCACATAAACAGTATCATAGACTCCTGCTTTTGAGCTGTCGGTTAAAAGTAAGGCTACTTTTTTGGTTTTAGTCTCAAGTCCCATTAATTCCAATGGTAAAACCTCTTCCACATCGAAAAGGGCGAAACGGTAAGTACCGCTTTGGGAAGGGATGTCCCCTAGAAAGTATTCTCCGCCCTGATAAATGATTTTGTTTTCTGTGGGGGAGACAGGAACTGTATTAATCACACCTTCCAGAGTAAAGTCTACATAATCTATGATTTTAGGTTCGCCTTTTGTAGTAAACCTTAAATCCGGGTGAGCCGGGTCTACTCCTGTATCGATAACGGCAACTACTTGACCGCTGCCGGTGGTATGTAAGATTTGCCTAAGAAGTGGTAAATTGATTTCTGCCTGGTTGGTTTGAAAACTCAGGCTAATATCTTTTGGGTTTAAAGGTAATTTTGGATTAAATAGGTTGTTGGCTTTGACCTTATTGTTATCCTGGGTATGAGTAGGGGAATCTTCCTTAGTTGCAGTTATACTACCGAAATTTACCGAAAGGTCAGTTGTGCTCACTTCTTTTTGGTGTATCAATACTACCTGACCCTTAAGGTTGATATTAACAGCCAGGAGAGCACCAGGTTCTATTTCCGAAAAGGTGGCAGGTTGACCCTGGGTCAAAACCTGCATCTCTTCCGCCAAGGGTAAGGTTAGCAGGTTTTTATTTATTCTTAAGATTAAAGTATTGTTTTTTCGATCTATTTGTTCTAGTGTGCCGATATAATCGTAACGGTCTCCTTTTAGTTCCAGCCACCGGTTGATAAAAGCCGCGGCTTGAGCTAAGGTTACCTTTTCTTGAGGACGAAAGGTGTTGTCAGCATACCCCTGAACCAGACCCAATCGGACACCTTCACTAACGGAAGCACGGGCATAGTCAGATATTTTTTCTTTATCTTTAAATTTAAGGATTTTTTTGTCAACTTGCAGTTCCCCCAGGCCCATAGTGCGCAGGAAAAGAACAACCATTTGTTCCCGGGATAGTTCTTCTTCCGGTTTGAAAATGTCTGAGGAATAACCGCTGATTAACCCTCTTTCTTTGGCAGCCAGAATAAACCCTTTAAGAGGATGATTATCGGCTACGTCCAGGAAAGGACTAGAAAAAGATTTCAGTTCTACTGCTTCGTCTTCTAAAGCCAAAGCTCTAATTAACATGGCGGTAAATTGAGCCCGGGTAACAAACTGTTCCGGGTCTGACCCTGGACTTAATACGCCCTGGGCAGTTAACTCTAACAAATCTTCTTGAGCCCAGTGGGCAGTGGCTTTTTCCTGGGCAGAGAGGGAAGGAATGAAAAGAAAAACAGTAACCAGAGTTAAAAAGATAATGAGTTTTGTTTTTACCGGTGATAAGGTTTTTAATATTAAGTGGCCCATGTTTCTACTTCCTTTACAAGAAATATTTGTTATTCTAGTTTCTACACGAAAGTAGACAATCCTTTCAATGAATTATGGAAAAAATTGAAATTTAATTATATATTATTTTAAATAATTCAAAAAATTATTAAATATACCCTTTCCTTTTTAGAAAAATATGCTATAATGTTATTAAGATAGTGAATGATAACACAAATTACAAATATTAAAAGATAACCAGCGAAAATAATTTCGGAGTGTTTTTGGTGAATTATTTTTGTTTTAATTATTAAATTGCAAATTTTTTATGATTAACCTGTATTTTTATTATAATAAGCTTTATCTTTGCATGTTTTTCTTAGTGAAGTTTATCACTTATCAATAAATAATATCAAAAATATTAATTAAAAATGAATAGATATAAGGAGGAAAATTAAAATGGCAGAGGATAAAATTGAGGCATTACGAAGGGAACGGAGCCGGCTTTTGGAGGCCTGGTCAATTGCCAGTTCAGGCCAAAAGAATTCTATACTGGTGCGGATTGCGGACATAGATGAAGAACTGGAAAAATATGACTCAAAGAAATCTTTCCCCAAGTACCGGAAGTTTACTAAGCAGAATATACAGTTGTTGAAAAGGGCGTGACGGCTTACGGGTTAAATTTTCGGGACGGCTTTTTTATAATATTCGTCACCCCTCTGAGGTTTGATTCAGTCCTTCTTGCCTCGTAATCTTCACGCGCTAGCGCGTGAAGATTGCGAACCCCGAAAGGGGTGAAGCAATCCCCTTCCAAGATTCAGGAAACAGGAGGCAAGAGGCAAGAATAAATCATTCTGATTCGCCAATTCAATATATTTCCTGCATCCTGCTTCTTGCTTCTTGAAAGGGATCGCTTCGGGCCTTCGGCCCTTGCGATGACATGATTCAGTACCGGGTCGCAATGACATTATCCCGGCCTAAAAGCTTAACCCTAGGGAAAAAAACCGTCCCAAAATATTAACCCAAAAGACGTCATGCCGTCCCAAGAGCTAGACCCATAAGACGTCTTGCCTCTAGTCACTTTGTCATTTCATATATTACGTTATGCCAGTCATAGGGGGCAACAAAGGTGTAGGTCTCACCGGCCATTTTCACCTTTTCACCCCAGAGGACTATTTTGGCAAGTTGGGAATGGTTGAGGTTTCTGAATACCCGGTATAAGTCCCAGAGGGCACTTACACCTATGTCTGATTCAACGTTATTGATAAAGATTTTGATTAATTTAGGCACTTGGACAAGCATCTTGGGCTGGGAGATTTTTTGGGCCATTTCCTGGAGAATTGCGTCATCTTTATCAGAAACAGGTTTAACGAAAAGGTTGGGAATATCAATGCTTTCGTTTTCTACATAAATGGGCCCCAGTACCTCACTGAGTTCGACCAGTCCCTGTCTATCTACCACCATGTGGTAGGGGATATCTATTTCGAAACACTGGCTGAGGATTTTTTTAAGGTTTACTACCCCCATTTGGTTGTATATTTCTTTCAGGGTAAGTAATTCTCCGTTTACCTTGAGACTGACGTAAGTAGGCAGGAAGATACCTGCTGATTTTTTATTTTCTTTATTTATCGAATAAATGGAAATCATTTCTAATTGTTTATCGGTAACACCCAAGCAAAGTATATTAGTATTATTTGTCTGTTTATTGAGATGCAGGTCTTCTTTTTTCGGAGAGTTTAATTGGGCTTTTGCCGGTGATGAAGTTGAATTGGAGTTTGCGCCGTTTTCTTGATTGCCTCGAGTTTGAGTTAATTGTCTTTCCTTATCCTCAGCAGGATTTTCTTCGTGGTTTTCTTCAATAATCTCTGTTGAGTTTTCTAGATTATTTTTCGTAGTTTCTATGCTGCTCTCTTCTTCCTCTACTAAAGATTCTTCTGTAGAAAGTAAAGAAGTATTAGGAATTGGTTCGCTTATGCCTGTATTGGTAAGTATAAAACTCAAGGTTATTATTAAGACAAAACATAATGATATGACAACTATTAATATAGTGCCTTTTGTGTGCATGATCACACCTCCAAGTTAGTGGCTGGTAAATTAGTTACTAGTGACTTGTGACTAGTATTTTTAACTACGGATGAACACTGATAAACACGGATAAACATTAATTATTCTATTAATGACTAAGGTTAAGGTTAAGTATGGGTTAATGCTGTCCCAAGAAGTTATCCGGAAAGCCGTAATGCTGACATGCAGTATAACCTAGTAGCTGGTAATAGTATTGACAAATATTGTAATTTTAGACAAAAAAATAACGGAACGGTTAAGACCGTTCCGTGGATAATTGTTTATATAGCATTTCCGCTAAACCTATGCCGCCGGCGTGGCTGATTTTCTTGGCGTATTCTTGATCAAGCATGTCCTGAAAGATTTTTTCTGCGCTGCTCTGGGTTAGAAAACCATCCTGGGGGATAGTGGCACGCATTTGAGAAATTAGCTGGTGGATAAAGATGCTCTCCAGCTCCCGGCAGGCAGCCATGAGTTCATCCTTTTTTTTATCATTGTCAGTATTCCCAGGCTCTGAGTTTGTTTGTTCTTGAGCTTTTTGGGCTTGTTGAAGGACTTGGGTGAATTTAATATTATTATTGGTTTTGTGGCGAATTAACTCAATTGGGTTTATGTTAGTAAGATTATTAATTTCATTTATTGACAATGAAATCACATCCGTTCAATTATCTACGTAGGTTGTTGGTGATGCCTAAGATTTCGTCGGAAGTCTGAATCATTTTGGAGTTAATTTCATAGACTCGCTGAGCAGTAATCATTTTAACCATTTCTTCTACTACCTGTACATTGGAGCTTTCTAAAAAGTTTTGTCTGATTAGTCCGAAGCCTTCTTCGCCTGCTGTCCCATCCTGAGGTTCACCGGAGGCCGGTGTAGGTAGAAAAATGCTGGAACCTTTTTTCTCTAAACCACCGGGGTTGGCAAAACGAGTCAGACCCAGGATAGCCACCTCGTTATAATCTCCCTCGTCATC
>ENA-OWPA01002209-OWPA01002209.1-bioreactor-metagenome-genome-assembly--contig:-NODE-2209-length-10215-cov-2.985401_pt1 | contig 10215 bp, 10 predicted proteins | sample MGYA00238139_ERZ651803 | MGnify/ENA primary metagenome ERZ651803 (study PRJEB26909, sample SAMN07631231) | bioreactor metagenome | isolation source: Switchgrass digestor | place: USA: Dartmouth...
ATAGGGCTCGAACCTATGACCCCCTGCTTGTAAGGCAGGTGCTCTCCCAGCTGAGCTAAGCGCCCATATTTTCTGTGTCGCTCAAGCGACAATAGTCAGTATACAGAAATATCATAAGAAAGTCAATACCTAAACAGATTGGATGTACTCAAATTATTTGGTCATACCTTGCTGTATCTCTGTAGCGCTCCATTATTCGCCTACTTTTTAAAATTAATCATTCTGTTGCGGTCTTACGGGATTCGTTCCCGAAAACCGCAACAGAACATTAACCTTCTTTTCCCTGGCGCAAGAGATCCAGCAACTGTTCTTCAGTGAAATAGTATTTGCTGTTGCAAAAATGACAGCTCAGTTCGGCACCGTGCTGTTCCCTTACCATATCCATAATTTCTTTTTCACCAATGCTTAACAGATTTCTTTCCATTCTCTCTCTTGAACAGTTACAGACATAATTGCAGGGAGCAGTCTCATGAATTTCAAGTCCTTTTTCGCCTAATATAATATCAAGAATGTCCTCAGGGCTTTTGCCTTCAGATAATAAAGCAGTCACTGGCTTTACAGAATGTACCTTGTTTTCAAGGTAATCTATTACATCATCACCGGCTCCAGGCATAAGCTGTATTATATAGCCTCCTGCATTTAAAATACTGCCGTCGGTGTCCACCAGCACTCCAAGAGACACTACTGAGGGTATCTGCTCAGAGAAAGCAAAATAGTAAGCAACATCCTCAGCTATTTCACCAGATACAAGATTAACATAGCCTATATATGGCTCCTTTAATCCCAGATCCTTTATTACATTCATATATCCATTTTTACCTACGCCGAATGCTACATCAAGCTTGCCTAAATCATTCAGCGGTATATCAACCATTGGGTTGTATACGTAACCTCTCACATTTAGTTTTGTATCAGATACAACCACTATACCTCCTAACGGTCCGTCACCTTTTACCTGTATTGTTACTGAGTTCCCTGAGTCTTTCATCATTCCTCCCATCATAACTGCTGCTGTAAGTGTTCGTCCAAGGGCGGCAGAAGCCACGTGGGATGTTTCGTGTATCTGATGAGCTTTCTGGACAATCTCTGTTGTAACTGTTGCAAATGCACGTATTGTTGCATTGTTTGCAGTTGCTCTGACTAAATAATCCTTCATACTTCAGTCCTTTCTATTATTCTTAAAATTGCCTTTTAAAATATAATTAAATATTAATCTCATCGTTTAATTAATCTTATAATTTAATCCTTATAAATTTAATCTTAATCATCATTAAAAACATAATTAATTAAATATTAATCACTATAATTATCGCTTATTATTGCTTTGATTATCGCGCTTTGATTATTATACTTTGAATATTGCACCTTGATTATTGTACTCTAATTATTATACTTCAATTCTTCACTATTGAACATTATAAATTGAAAGCCCCGCTACATATGTACCGGGGCTTTCAGCTTGCTACTTGAATCTATATCAAAGTTTGCAAACTTTAGTTACTATATTTTGTGAACATTTGCAGCCTGAGGTCCTTTTGCACCTTCAACAACCTCAAACTCCACTTCAGCTCCTTCCTCAAGGGTCTTGAAACCATCCATAGCTATCGCTGAAAAGTGAACAAATACGTCTTTTCCATCCTCCCTCTCGATGAAACCAAAACCTTTTTCAGCATTAAACCATTTTACTCTTCCTTTTTCCATATTACTTAATTCCTCCTGAAAAATACTAATTTTAGTTAGAGTAAAGAGAAGTGCGAATTTGCTGAACAGAAGCTGAAGATACATATAAGAACCTACTTGCCAAATCACAACTTCAAACCACTATAACTAAACCTTTCACAGTATAACATAATATTCAATATAATGTCAATTAAATAAATCCTGTGATAGTTTTTTTTAGAAAAGTTTACACTCATCTTAAATGCCTGCATCTTAAGTAGCTGCATTTGGTGGCTTGGAGGCCTTAATCACACATCCAATATATCAACAAGTTCCGGTTCCCATAAATATTTTTCCAAATCTACCGTTCCATCTTCATTAAAAACTATTCCTTCTGCCTCCAGCAGTTTTCTCTGCTCACCCATTCCTCCAAAGGCAAAGGCACCACTAAGCTCACCTTTTCTATTCACAACCCTGTGACACGGAACAATACCTCTATATGGATTTGAATGAAGTGCCCATCCCACAATTTTAGCTTTTCGCGGTTGACCTATCAGAGCAGCAATCTGACCATATGTAGAAACTTTTCCCTCAGGTATCATTTTAACCACATTGTAAACGTCCTCAAAAAAACCCAAAGCATTTACCCCCTGAAATTATTTTGAAGGTTTCTTACACACAAAAAATATTCTCTCGCTCTTTTCATTTGGTTCTGAAAAACTCAACCCATCATATATGGATACAATCTCCATGTTCGAGCCTTCAATCAGTGCCTTAAGTTCATTTATAGAGTAAGCCCGTTCATTATGTACTTCATCATACCTTTTATAAAAATCGCCTTCCCTGACGAAAAAAGTAAGGTCGAAAGTACACATTTTTTTTTGCCTGTCGTATCTGTTTTCCCAAATATAGGTTATGTCATCATCTATACTGTAAAATACATTATCAGCAAGGATATTTTCAATTTTATAGCATGAATTAATATCAAAAATAAACAGGCCGCCAGGGTTAAGATAGTTTTCAACATGCTTAAAAAGTTTCTTAAGCTCTGTTTTTTTAGTAATGTAGTTGATGCTGTCCATAAGAGAAACAACAGCATCAACTGTTCCATAAAGCTCAAATTCCGTCATATCCTGATTAAGGTAGAGGATATCAAATCCATTCTTATGAGCTTTGGCTGAAGCAACAGAAAGCATGTCCACCGAAAGGTCAACACCGATCATGTCGTAACCACGCCTTACCATCTCGGTACAAAAGCTTCCCGTGCCGCAACCAAGGTCAAGAACCAGGACAGGTTTTACATTATTTATTCTGAATATCTCTTCTATATAATCGGCCCATTGACTATAATCTACATCACACATCAATCTGTCGTATATTGCTGCAAAACTTTCGTAAATTTAAACCACCCCACATCCAGCGGCCATTTTTCAGGCCTGCTGGTCTCTTTCTAATTGAATTGCCCTTTTTCTTTTTGTGACCAGTCCGCCAATCCTGCCTGTCTCTTTAGCAGTAAGGCTTTTCCAGCCATACTTCATTACTTTTTCAAGCAGACCAAGTTCACTTGCAACTTCATACTTTAGCATATCTTCCATTTTTAATTTATCTTCCTTATTCTCCACGCTCTTCCACCTCCATATGGTAGTTTGTGGAGAATAAGTTTTTTTATACGGATTAATTTATAAATAACAAAAAACAAAGTTTAACCTGTGCATACTCATTAACTTAACTAGCTTGTTGTATTGGCATTTCCACAGCATAAGTACCAGACTTAAAACCTGATAAGCTCACTGTGAGCAAATCAATCCAATGCGGTCAGGAGAGTTACCTTATTCTTCACTTTTTCAATTAGCACTAAGGCTTTTCATAATGCTATCTCATTAGCTGGCACAGCAAGTTCAAATTATCCTGTTATGTTTACTGCAATTTCCCTCTTAGTACTTCTACCGCAGTCTTAAATTGGATATCATCTCCCCTTGGTATCTGTGACACAGGTGTACCTGTATATTTATCAGGTAATGGGACTTCTATATCCGGTTCTATACCTATTCCGTGTATACAGACACCCGAAGGAGTGAAATATCTTGCCGTTGTATACTTAATTCCGGAACCGTCTTCAAGTACTTTTATGCTTTGCACCAGTCCTTTTCCGAAAGTTTTTGTGCCTATCAGGGTTCCCTTCTTATGGTCTTTCAGCGCACCTGCCAAAACCTCAGAAGCACTTGCGCTGTTTCCGTTTATTAATACAACAATTGGCATATCAAGTTCTCTGGCATCAGAGTTTTCAATTTCTCTTTTGTTATTTCTATCCTCCGTGTAGACAATTATGCCCTTAGGAAGCAGTCTGTCAGCGATTTTACAAACTTCATCATAATAACCGCCGGGATTATCTCTTACATCTATTATTAATCCCTTTATTCCCTGAGCAATAAGTTTCTGTAATTCATTTTCGAATAAGCTGCTTATATTTCTGTCGTTAAAGGACAAAATCCTTATATATCCAATATTGCCGTCAATTACTTCGCTTCTTAAATTAACTACATATTTTACTTTTCTTCTTGTAACTTCAAACTCAATAGTTGTTCCTTCAGAAGGCCTCAGCACTGTAATTTTAACTTTGGTATTCTCCGGGCCTTTAATCTTTTCAATAATCAGATCTGAGTCTTTTATGCCTGTGACATCCTCATCATCAACTTTTATTATCTTATCGCCCTGCATTATTCCGACTTCTTTAGCAGGAGAATCCTCAAAAGGTTCAACAACTGTCAGAAGTCCGTCATTGTCCATTATTACCGTAACACCTATACCTACATAAACTTCTTCAGATTTATTGGACATCTCTATCAGTTCCTGCATCTGCTCTTTTGTGTAGTACACCGTGTATATGTCGCCGATAGAGTATGCCATTCCGGCCACTGCACCTTCAAGCAAAGTATCTTCATCTACTTCCTGGTAATAATCTTCCTTCAATATGTTCCTTACCTGATTAAACTTTCTGATACTTTCAATATCAACACTTTTTGGGTCAAATGAAATGCTGTACACAGGATTGAGCCTGTTCCATCCCATAAAGACCACACCTGACACTATAAACGTTATTGCTGATGTCAGAATAACAATAATAACTATACCCACAATAAGATTCTTATTTTTATTCAAAAAAAACACTCCCCCGACTTAAGCTTATACTATAAGCTAAGTTAACTTGTTGTGCAGGCATTTTCATAACATAAATTCCGAGCTTATGATCTAATGAGCTTGTCACGGGGCAAATCAATTAACTACGCTCAGAAGATTTGCCTTATCCCCCACTTTCCTAACCAGCTCTAAAGCTCTCCAAAATGTTATTTCATTACCTAGCATAACAAGTTAAGTTAACACTAAGTATTTTAACAGACATATACAGTATAACATATGCTTATTTACATATAAATAAACCCGGATTTTTTCCGGGCTTAAAACCTACTTTATATTGTTTTAATTATTTGCTCAGGTATCCCTTTAAGGGGTCAACAGGATTACCATTTTCACGCACCTCAAAATGGAGGTGTGGTCCTGTAGAAAGGCCTGTACTTCCAACCAATGCTATAGTGTCGCCCCTCTTTACCTCGTCTCCGACATCGACTAACAGCTTACTGCAATGAGCATACAGTGTCGATATTCCGCCTCCATGGTCTATGACAACCCTATATCCATAACCACTTGAATATCCTGAAAGTATAACAGTTCCGTCAGCCGCAGCTACAATCTCCTTACCTTTTGTACCCCCTATATCTACTCCTGTGTGCATCTTCTTTACTTTAAGAATCGGATGAACTCTCATACCAAAATATGAACCTATGTGTTGAGAGCTTGGAAGCGGCCACAGCATAGTTCCGCCGGAATACTTGCGTTGTTTTTGCTTTTTTGTAAGCTCTTTAATCAGATTAGCCAGGTCTTTTGATTCCTGAAGCAGCTCATCCTCAAGCTTTTCAAGTTTCTTAAGTTCTTCCTGGCTTTTTTGCAGCCGTTCCTCAAGGCTTCTGCTGGAAACCTTCAACTCTTCAATTCGCTCCTGCTTTGCATTGATTTCCTGCGCTTTTCTTTGTTTATCGCCTTCCCTAAGCTGCTTTTTGTATTCTACGTCTTTCTTTGCAATTTTAAGAGCCTCTACCCGTTCTCTGTCACTTTTTGCTATCAACGAAAGATATTTTATTCTTTCATAAAGTTCAGTAAGGCTTTTTGACTCAAGCAACAGTTCAAGGGATGATTGATTGGAATTTTTATACATAGCCCTCAGTCTTGCTTTAAAATCCTCCTGTTGCTGAGCAAGCTCCTGTTCAGACTGTTGAATAGCCAAATCTATTTGTTCTATATCCTTTTCAATAATCTCGATTTCATTTTTTAACTTCTCATATTTCTTCTCTTCAGATTGCTTTAATTTAGATATGTACTCCTTATCCTTTTCCAACTGTTCTTTTTTATTCTGCAGCTCTTTTTTTTGCTCCTTAACATCATTTAATTTGCTATCTATACTTTTTTTATTTTTCTGTGCTTTGTCCAGATCATTAGCTGCTATTGCCGGTACAGCTGAAACTATTAAAAGAACAATTGTCAGGCCGCACAAAAACATTTTATTCAATCTTTTCATTGAACCACACACTCCCGATAAGAGCAATATCTATAAATTCCACTCTTAGACACGCAGGTGTTTTCGAAGCGATACAACACTTCCTATAGCTCCGACAACTCCGCCTAAGAAGGAATAAAATAACACAAGCACGAGAACAACATCTTTGAATTTCAGCATTTCAAAAAAGCCCATGCTTACGCTAACTATATCATTTCCCAGTTTAACTTCAACCGCTCTATAAGCATAGCTACTTAGAATTAATGCTACAACAGCACCTATAATTCCTATTATAACACCTTCAACTATAAAAGGCCAACGTATAAACCAATCAGTTGCCCCTATGTATTTCATTATACTGATTTCCTTACGTCTTGCAAATACTGTAAGTTTAATTGTATTAGATATAATAAATACGGAAATTATGAGCAAAATTGCTATAAGTATACCGCTTATAATCTTTATCCAACTTGAAGCTTTTGTAATAAGCTCAATAGACTTCTGCGGCCACTCAACAGATTCAACTTTGTCCATATTTTCAAACTTTTCTTTTATTTCACTACTATCCCGAGGATCTTTCAATTTAATAATAAAAGATACCGGAAGAAAACTCTCGTCATAACCCTCAAGGATATCTTCATTCCCTTTAAATTTCTCTTTCAGCTTCTCAAAAGCCTCTTTCTTTGTGACCATATGATACTCAGCAATTCTGTCGTCTTCACGTATAGCTTTCTCAACATCTGCCACTAATGTTTCGTCAAGATTATAATTGCAGAACACTTCCAGCTGCGGTATGCTCTCTAATGCTCTTGTATTGTGATCAAGATTCAATACTATTAGCAAAAAAATACCAAACAACAATAAAGAGGCAATAATTATGCCTATAGATGCAAGCGACATTAGTTTATTTTTATATACGTTCAATATGCCTTCTTTAACTATATATTTGGCTGTTCTTATCTTCATTTGTATAGATTCCTTTCTGTTGATCCCGGGCCAATACCCCTTTATCAAGGGCAATTACCCTTTTTTTCAACATATCAACAATAGACTTTTCATGGGTTGCTACAATAACAGTAGTCCCTCTGTGATTGATTTCGCACAGCAATCTCATAATTTCCATTGATGTCTCAGGATCCAGATTGCCAGTAGGCTCGTCCGCTATTAGTAGTGACGGGTTGTTCACAAGAGCCCTGGCCAGCGCAACTCTTTGCTGCTCTCCTCCTGAAAGCTGCGCAGGATAGACATTTGCCTTCTTACTCAAGCCCACCAATGCAAGAGCCATAGGAACCTGTCTTCTTATATCCCTTGGTAGTGCTTCAGTTATCTGCATAGCAAATGCTACATTTTCGTAGACAGTTTTATTGGGGAGCAGCCTGAAGTCTTGAAAAACAATTCCAAGGCTTCTCCGAAGGTATGGTACATCATACATATCCATGGCTGAAACTTCATATCCGTTAACAAACACATCCCCTTCGGTTGGGACCTCCTCTTTCATAATCAATTTCATCAATGTGGATTTTCCGGAACCGCTGGGGCCTATTATAAAAACAAACTCGCCTTTCTCAATTTTAAAACTAACATTTTTGAGCGCTACTGTACCATTTGAATATTTTTTGGTTACATTTCTGAATTCTACCAATTTAATTCTCCCCAATTTAGAGTAAGTTTAGTTTAATCTAAATTAAATATAGTTTAAACTGTTAAAAATAGTTTAAACTAAGTTAAATCTTTATTCTACGAATATAATACAAGCTATAATATATTATAATTCTTTAAAATTTTTTGTGCAACTTACGAATCTTTAAAAAACTCATCAACATTTTGAAATACCTTCCTTATTGTCAAGATATTTCTTTACTAGCATAGAGACCTTAAAAATAATTGCGTCGTCAAACTTTCTGAGATCAAGTCCTGTGGTTTTAAGAATTTTATCCAGCCTGTAGACCAGCGTATTTCTGTGGACATATAATTGCCTAGAAGTCTCACTTATATTAAGATTATTTTCAAAAAATTTATTGATAGTGGAAATTGTTTCAGTATCCAAAGATTCCAGTGAATCCTTTTTGAATACTTCTTGCAGAAAAAGTTTGCACAGCGGAATTGGCAATTGATATATAAGCCTTCCCAGTCCAAGCTTATTATAGTTGAATATGAACTTGTCATTTTCAAATATTCCGCCTACAGTAAGAGCTGTCTTAGCTTCCCTGTATGAAAGAGGCAGGTCGTTGATGTTGTCTACCGCTGAACCTATACCAATATAAGCTTTTACCATAAGCTCGGTGTTTAAAGTATCCAGAATTATTCTGGCTATATTCTCTATTTCACTTTGATCATCCATACTTTTAAGTTCTTTGACCAGAACTGTATTTTCATCATCCAGCGTGACTATAAAATCCTTTGACCTGGTAGGAAAAAGACTTTGAAGAACTTCTCCGAGGTACATACCCTTCGATTTTTCAGTCTTAATAAGAAATACTACCCTATAGGCATTGAATTGAATATGCAGTTCCTTTGCTATGGTTGAAACATCCCCGGGAAAAATACTCTCGCTTATTACCCTCTTAATGAAATAACTCTTACTGAATTTTTCATCATGGTACTTTCTGATATTGGAGACACTCACTGAAAATAAGGAAAGATATTTCAAACTGTCGGTATCATCCGAATGAATAAAAGTTATATACTTAGGCTTATTATTAATGAAAATTTTTTGATAGGATATTCCATCTATGGTAATAGTGGCGTGACCAGCATTTAAAACTTCAGTCACCGCCAGGTTTACATTTCCGACTTTCTCCTCATCAGAACATGCCAGAATAGTCCCGCTATCGTCCATTACTCCAAATTCCTTGTCGATAACATCCTTTACCTGTATCACCAGGTCCTGAAAAAGTTTCATTTGCAAGCACTCCCTCTGAAGGCTCTGTTAAAGTGCCTATAATCCTTTATATTAATTATATCGCCAAAAATTAAAAGGAGGAAGATTAAAAACCCTCCTCCATTATTAATCCAACAGTAAATACCATACCTCAGAACAGCCAAATAATACTCAAAAAACTTAGTTCATGATTACTCTTTCAGTATCTTTATCAAACAGGTGAATTCTGTTTGCATCTATAGCTAATTTTACAGTTTCGCCAGCTTTTATTGTAGTTCTTGGATTAACCCTTGCAGTCAAGCTGGTATTACCCATAGTCATATAAAGATACGTCTCTGCACCTAACATTTCAACAACATCTACTTTTGCTTCTATTACACTTTCAAGCATTGATTCAAGATAAACTGCTTCATCATGAATGTGCTCGGGTCTAACACCTAGAACAACTTCCTTACCTATGTAATCTGTTCCTTCAAGTTTCTTTGCCTTGCCCTCAGGAAGTCTGATATCATTGTTCTCAAACAAGAGGTGAATACCATCATTACGCTTTTCAACCAATGCATTTATAAAGTTCATCTGGGGACTTCCGATAAATCCGGCAACAAACATATTGACAGGGTTATCATAGAGAGCTGTTGGTGTGTCAACCTGCTGGATAAATCCATCTTTCATAACAACAATTCTTGTACCCATTGTCATAGCCTCAGTCTGGTCATGTGTAACATAAATGAATGTAGTATTAAGCCTCTGGTGCAGTTTTGTAATTTCAAGCCTCATCTGAACTCTCAGCTTTGCATCAAGGTTTGAAAGAGGTTCGTCCATAAGGAATACTTTTGGATTACGCACAATTGCACGGCCAAGGGCAACCCTCTGTCTCTGACCGCCGGAAAGAGCTTTGGGCTTTCTGTCAAGTAAATGTTCTATCTCAAGTATTTTAGCAGCTTCGTGCACTCTTCTTTTTATCTCATCTTTCGGAGTCTTTCTGAGTTTTAATCCAAATGCCATGTTGTCAAAGACTGTCATGTGAGGATAAAGAGCATAGTTCTGGAAAACCATTGCTATGTCT